>JACCEA012166624.1_pt1 | contig 33286 bp, 56 predicted proteins | sample 7449851 | NCBI WGS metagenome assembly JACCEA01 (sample SAMN15323453, study PRJNA562643) | freshwater metagenome | isolation source: river surface water | place: USA:Blue River Watershed | collected 2017-08-18 | reverse complement strand
CTGAACTTGCGCTCATATGTTGCGCCAACCTTCTCTGGGAAACCAGGAGTTGGAGCGATATTTTGCATTGCCATGTATATTTCTCCTATAGCTATGGGATTGAGGTCCTCAGGTATTATTTTTCCTTTTATTTAGCGCTTTGTCCCTACTAAAGCAAATAATTAAAAGAATGGGTTGGAACTTACTTCGACTGTCGGCATGACCATTTCTTGGGTCAAAGAACAGGCTAAAGACAAGGAATCCACAAAATCGTCATGGGCATGGGCCTCATCTGGCGCTTCTACTAAAAAGTTAGGGCCCTTGTACTTTACCTCGGCGTCTGTCATCTGCTGATAGAACTTCTTCCAGATTCTTAGACGTCGGGTTTTTGCGTGGGCTGGCCACGATACCATCTGGCGCTGAATCAAAGCCTGAAGGTGCTTCCAACGCTTTGACTGCTCTGTAGGGCTAGAGGTCACTGGAATAACTTCAGACCTAGGCATAAGAATTTTTAAACGCTGGGCTACTGCGTCTCCCACACCGTTTGCGTCTACACCAATTGCTAGCACATCGTAGTTAGACAAGAACTGTTGTATCTGCATGAACTGGTCTTCCCAGTCATCGCCTTGAATCTCCAGCCAATTTAAAACTCTATGATCATAGTAACCAAATTCGTCTGGTCTATCCCAGTCAACCCACACGACAGTTACTACCGTCGAGTCCATCTTTCTAGCCGGGTCAATGCCAACAACCACCGGAGACCTAAAGTAGCTCTTGACGATTTCTTGGGATGTATCTCCAAGGTCATCCATGATTGTTGACGTGACGAACATTCCTCGCTCAAGAAGCCATTTGCAGTTATACGATAGCTGAAATTCATCTGAGTCTTCTCCGATTCGGAGCATTTCCTTCTTAATAAACTTCTCATAGTTCGTGTTAAATTTAGCAACATCTTTCCAATCCCATTGAAAATGATTCTGTCTAGCCCGTGAGCCAGTTTGGCGTCTTCTGTTTAGTTGAATAGCACGATAAAAATTATTTTTAGATGTTGTAGGCGTACCAGTCTTTACCATGGTGGCGTTGTAGTACGCACCCATAGGAGCAATAGACTTTGCTACTACAAAGTCATCAGCTTCCTGGCACTCATCAATAATGATGAGGTGAAACGACTTAGACTCAATTTTAGCTCTTGGGTTAGCTGTCATCATCATAAGCGTAGAACCAGAGTTTTTGAGCTTGATGTTACGCACAACACCCGGGGTTTTTGTAGCTAGGTCGTCAATTTCTGGATCTCCCAGAATATCTAACGCTTTCTCACTTGTTAAACGAGAAACCGTACGTCCATACAAAGTTTCTACCTGGTTCTGTACCGGAGCAAACATGCCGACCCAGATGCCATCCCCAAACTTACCTAAAAGATCTGGATACATTCTAGCTAGCCTTGGAAGGATAACCATCAAGGTTGCCACGGTGTTAGCAATTGTTTCTGATTTACCTGACTGACGAGAAGCCAGGGCGGTAATTTCTTCGCCATCGTTGATCAACACAGACTCGATAATACGCCTTGCAAGGGGCTTCTGATAGGGGTGTAGCTCGTGACCCACTAAAAGCTCCATGAAGGCCATGATCTTGTCTACAAGGGCCTTTACAAACTCTTTAGAGAGCTCATCTAGCTCTTCCTCAACCTCAGCAAACTCCGCATTGGCATCAAACTCTTCTAGATCGCTTGGGTCAATCTCTTCAAATAGGTCATCATTCATTTAATGCTTCGTTCCTTAAGTGCACTAGTAATGGCATAAAGGGCTTCTGCTCCCATATGGGCTTCATTAAGAGAATAGTTATCTTGCGTTTTTTGCCAGGAAGACAGATTACGACCAATTGAGTAAATGATCTGATCGCACCAGGTTATTAGCTCTGCTGTAGGCAGCGTAGCTACTCTCTTCTCAACTCTGGTTTTTTCTCTTTCTTCCTTTGGTTTTCTAAATATCATTATAGTCTGCCCCGTATCTTATAACGTCCCAATCAACTTCTTCTTGCTTCATTGCTCTTCCGTTTATGGCTCTGGTTAAAGCCATACGTTCTTCGTGTGATTTACCCCACTTTCCCAGCACTACAGCAAATCTGGTAAATGGTAGCTTTACAGCAATTCCGTATCCCTCTCTAAATAGACCGTCAATCTCTTGTGTTTCTGCTTTCTCTACAACACCTTTTACTTTTACTGGATATACAAGCGTATGCCAGTAAAAATTCCCAACATCATGAGTCTTTGCCATCTTCCATATCTCCGCAATAGTGGTCCGGTATTTGATGCTCATACACCAAATTTAAACAAAATTTACACTTAAAAACTTTAGGCTCCCTATAATCATTTTGAGCTGTGGCTCCTATAGGGATTTCATTATCTTCAGGAACATAGTCTACAATAATTTCTGGTTTCTGCATCATTTCAGCAGGAAATGGGCCTCTTGGATGATGTGCCGATTTAGGCACTGGATGGCCCTGTTTTGTCTCAATTCGTTGAATTCTCATAGAAGATAATTATCTCATATGTTTGCACTACCCCCTCATTTACTGGTAGAATATTTATTAGGGGAGTAAAACCCCCTGCAAAACCTCCGTAACAAAAGGGTTGCAACTAGCTCGGTAGAAAGAGACCGGGCTATTTTTATCTAGGTGACAGATAGATAAAGATTCGGGTTGGCCCTCTAGCCTAGGAGATAGTGTGCAAAGTTATGAAAAATCGCATGTAGCAATGCTTGTTCTATACGGCCTACTACTTGTAGGAGTTCCAACAGCTATGGCTTCTGATAAGCCAGTAGTTGACGGAGCTACAGCTACTGTCCAAATTGTTAACCCGCTAGACAAGTACCGTGGGGCCAAAGAGCTCACAGAAACGGAACTAGTCGACTTATTGTCCTTAGTAGGTTTTGAAGGCAAAGCCCTAAAAACTGCTTGGGCCGTAGTAATGCGGGAATCTAGGGGACACCCAACATCCCGGAATAATGATGCTTCAACTGGAGACAACTCTTACGGACTATTCCAAATCAACATGATTGGTGATCTTGGAGCTATACGAAGAGAAAAATTTAATATACAGACTAACAGTGAGCTATTCGACCCAGTTACAAACGCACAAGCTGCCTTTTATATGACAGCTCGTGGAACAAATTGGGGCTCTTGGGGCTTAGGTCCTGATGCTTATGACGGTTCTCCAGAAGAACCTAGCGTTACAAAATGGTTGGATAAATTTCCATCATAATGAGAAAGGCCCGGGAAACCGGGCCTTTTTTATTAATCTAACGTTCCATCTTTAAAGTGATCAGTACGAGGTTTTTCTATATCTAAAAGAATTGCGGCATTGCACTCTCTGCATTCATTGCCGTGACCAAAATTTGTTTGTCTGTACCCTTCAGATTCTACAAGAGGGGACCCAGACATTACAAACTTATCGTATTGATTGATAGCGTCTTGTCTGTGTTCTTCTTCGTGTTCGGGCTTCACTTCTTTTTGTTGGGGTTCTTTTTAGGTGGAGTAGCCGGTGGAGAGGCTGGCGCAGCCGCTTGTTTTGGCTTAGGCTTAGGTCTCTCATAAATTTCTAAACTTGCACGATTGCCACGCTTAGGTAGGCCAATCTCACCAATAGGTGCTAAACCGTAGTTCTCAAACTGTCCCATTATTTTTTCTTTCCAGCTCTGCGCTTATTTTCCTTGGCAGTGTTCTTACCGTGTGCTAGTGGTCGTAAATTCTTTGAAGAGTCATCATCGTGGTTGTTATTCTTATGATCAACGTCTGTACCCTTAGATAGCTTGCCGTGCTTCTTCTCGTACTTAGCACGAGCAGCATTCTTAGAGGTAGTGTGCCACTTACCAGATGAATCTTTGTAATGTTCAACAATGATCTTACGACCACCGTTTTGAGCTGAGCCTTTGTACTCTTTACCGCCCGCTACTTCTTTTTTCTTAGTAGCCATTACTTTTTATCTTTCTTAACCGGCTTCTTTACTTTGTCTTTGCCTGAACCTTCAGGTACGCAGTTAGGTACTCTCTTACCGTCTTTGGTCTTCATACCGACCTGAACGTAACCCTTCCAACATGGATTGGCAGCCATTAGCAATCCCACTTTCGTAGAGCTAGGGCCTTACGAGTCGGCTTACCATTTTTCTCCATAGGACCAGGCATACCACCCATGCGAGCACAGAAAGATTTGCGGCGTGCCGCAGACTTCTTTGACTTCTTTGCTTGTTCTGCAGATACTGGCGGCTTTAGTGTTCCGCCTGTTTCACGCTTGTATGATGCACGTCCCTTAGCATTTAGGCCGCCTTCAGGGTTCTTTCCTTCTTTACGTTGCCACGCTGCTGTTTTAGCCATTTGTATTCCATTCTTCTGTGCAACCGCACTCAGTGTTAAATCTACCACACTGACCGCAAGTCATTCTTTCGTTGGGTTCTAAACTACCAATAGATTCTAGTCTATTTTCATGAGCAGCTACGTGCTTAAAACTTGCAAATGGTACCCCATAAGCAATTGAAGCATCTACTACCTGTGGATGATTCCACGGGCGTGCTGCTGGTGAGCTTCTATCTGGCACACTAAGTCTGCTTTGTTTAGTGCCATAATGAATATTCTTCTTACGACCCATTAGTTGCTCGATTCCCCGCCCGCACCTCGTCCAGGACGACCCATAAGACGCAAAGCATCCGGATCTTCCATAAACGGGGTATCGGTAGATTCTTGTGCAAATTCACGTGCATTAGCACGTAGATTCTTTGGAAGTCTACCGCCCTGTGGGTACTGCGAGTAAAAGATGTCGTTTAACATCTTTGTTAATCTTTCTTAGGTTCTTCAACAGGATCTGGTATGAGGTTGAGTCTTTGAGTAACGTTAGCAACAACTGGTTGACGACCAATTTTTGTATTTTGAACAACTGGTCGTGCACGTTTTGCTGAGAACTCGTCTTCTGATCTTGCAGCTTTAATAACATTCTCATCACTACGTCCCACAGCGCCAAGCCATTGACGACCACTTGCATGGTTAGCAATTGCTGCAGCTGAAGCATCTTCAGCAGGCACATTATCTTCCCAGTTAATCATCATTTGTTTAGCACCAGTTGGTTGCTTAGGAGTTTCTGGGTCTCTCTGAACTACCTCACGTGAGCTAGATCTAACAAAGGCACCTTCTTTTCCAAGACGTTGCACTTGCTGTAGTGCGGTTTCTTCTGGAGCAGTTTCTTTGTTTACAGGCTCGGTTGGTTTAAAGTTTGTAGTTGTAACCGACATACCTGGAACAATTTCACCCATAGGTTGGAACATCTGGCTTGCGATGTACGGTGTTCGTTCTGGACGAACTGTAGGCTCTGAAGGCAAAGGTGATGTGCTTTCTTGAGGTGCTGATTGTATAAGGTCTTTAACTAGCTTTTCAGTTCTAGCAGTGCCTCTCTTGTAAACAGTAGGATCTTCTCTTAACTGACCTTCAGTACCTTCTTTAATAGTAGCCGGTGTCTGAACTGTGTTCTGTACCTTAATAGACGGCATACCCATAAACTGACTAGAAGAGTGAATACCTAAACCAGGAAGAGTATCTTGCTGGTATGTGGCGGGAGAAACTTCTAAGAAGTTTGCCTTAACATCTCCTGGACTCTTCCAAGGTGTTGAGATTCTTCCCTGAATAGCAGATGCCTTACCAGTTGTAGTTGCATCAAACTCTGTCTTAGGTCCTTCAACGCCTTGAGGATTAATATCTTCAAAAACAGTATCTGGCCCACGATCAACGAAAATATCTGGAATTTTTAGTGGATCTCGTTTTTCAGGGGCGGTATAACGATGAGATACGATATATCTAGGAATATTACCCCGACGTCCAACCTTAAATGGTTGTGGCATTGGATTTCCGTCTTGATCTACACCAAATGTACCTGTTACAGGGTCAGCTGTTGGCGCAGCAACTGGTGGAAGATAATCTGGTACACCACGTCCTTGTGCAGGCTTAGGTTCTGTACTAGAAAATGGAATTTCAAAATCTTGTTGTCTACGTGGCTTAGGTGCCTCAAAGCTGTCAGGCAAAGATTCTACTGTTCCGTATCTGTTCATAACAATAGCATTATTAACAGAACTATCGGTACCAGCGTTTCCACCCATTAATGCAGCCAATGAGGACGCATTCTTATTAATAATTTCTCTTGAACTAATAGAACCGATTACTGCCTTATTAGGCTGGTTTGCGGCCTTAACTTGGCTAACCATAAATGATGCCATAGGTACCGGTGTTGTTGGTCCACCGTCTCTGCGGTGTACCTCTGGAATAGATGGAGCAGTTTTAAGATTCCAAACTCCAGGCTTTCCTACTTCTCCAATACGATTCCAACCAAGGTGCTCAGGATTAGTAGTGTGCATTCCGCCTTGCTTGTCTCTGTAGAAACCAGTTAAAGTTCCTCTAGAACGCATAAAGACAGGATTTCCACTTTCATCTTTTGGCATATCAGGGTGGTTTGCATCTACTCTGTGGACTTCTCCAGTTTCTGGGTGTACCCACATATCATCTGGATGAGACCATCCTCTAAACTGACTTGCATCCTGCATATCAGCAGATGCTTTTTGATCTCTAATGACGTTGTGAAGTGCTGTAACAGTATCCACATAGCCCATGCCCATCTTTTTAGCATAGGTTTTAACGTGGTCTTCAGTAAGGCCGGTATCTGCTGTAACACGTGCCTGTGTTTGATAGCCACCAACTACACCAGAGTGCATAAGAGGGTGGACTTCATCGGTGTCTACAGATGCTCTGCTTGATTCACCCAAAGCACGCATGTTTGCTTTTTCTGGGTCAATATCATAATCACGAAGGTATAGCTCATGTGCATCAGCTACATCCTTAGGAACACTTACAAGATTTCCAGAATTGCGTGGGTGCTCTACATTTACTAGTCCCTTTTCAGAACCAGGAAGCGCCATATCATTTCTTAAAAGGTGTAGTCTATCCGCCATAGCTGCGCCGCTAGGCTGATCAGGTCTAGTCAATGGAAGAGGGCTTGAGCCTGCAGTAAATGGAATAAAGATTCCAGGACCAGATCCTCCAGATTGTGGAGTTAAGTTAAGGCTGGTTCGGTCATCAATCTGAGCTTGAGGGCGCAATGTTCTTTCATCTTTAAGAACCGATTCTGGAACAGGATCAGCTGGAATTGCATCACTACCGCCAGGTAGCTGATTTAATGGTTCATTAAACTTTTCAATTTTTTTATTAGTTTCTGCAACTTGTCCAGGAGTTTGTTCATCTTCTGTATAAAGAGACTTTGCTTCTTTAGCGCTCTTTCTATCAAGACGGTTAAGTACAGTCTTAGAACGACGCTTAGTTACACGACCTTCTGCATCTACTTTCTTTTGTTCAGCTCTTGACAAAGCTTTCTCATCAGTAATGTCAGCAGTTACTGAGCCACCTTCAACTCTTTCACCAGGCTTACCTACTGGTTTTACTTCAACAGTACCAGGACGGTCTGGAGCACTCTTATCCAAAATATTTTGGGTAAGCGTAGCCATTGTTGTGTCGTCAGTACGTGGATCAATTCCCTCTACTCGGTCAGCAGCATTTTGAATAAATTCTTCTTTTTTTGCTTTACGGGCAGCACGACGCTTAGCAACGTTTTTAGGATCGTTGCGGTTTGCTTTTCTACCGGCCATTATTAATTACCACCCTCTGTCTTATCTGGTTTTGGAAGTTTTCCAAATCCTTGTCCACGAGCCTGTAGCTTGCCTGGAGCAAGTACAACGTTTGGATCAATAAATCCATCTTCGTGCTCAGGGTTATTTTGTGCAAGAGATGACATTGTCTTAAGTGATTCAATATCTGACTTATTACGTGCTTTATGCGTTCTAATATCTGCGTTAGCTTTATGACGCTTTTCGGCCTTTGACTTTTTGATAGCGTGGTCTGTAGCGGTTCCGCTTCGTTTTTCCATCTCGCCAGTAATATGTGTTTGAACACCTTTTACGTTTTCGGTCTTAATATTTTCTAGTTCAATATTTTGGCCGTGCTTTACTTCGCCAGCCTTAAGGTCTAGCTCATGCTGAGCCTGTCCCTTAACCATACCTGTTGCAGTATCAAGCGCTGCACGCTCATACATCAAATCTTTTGTTAATTCGTGGCCTACTCGCATTCTTTGAATATCAGCAATGCCACCAAAGAATCTACTAGCAAATCCGCCGCCACCACTACGGGCTTTAGGAAAATTCTGTCCAAAGTATGGTACTGGCATGTTACGGTCCGATCCTTTAATCCTTAGTAATGTCTAACAGTTTAGCAACCCCACCTTGACTTGTAAGGGCTTGGGCATTCTTATTATAGTGGTGCAGGCAGAACCAAAGCTCCCCATACGGCAACTCAGTCTTAATTTGGGCCCTAGCTGAGCACTGGTCACAACCAACCCAGCCTTCGACCTTTACAATTAGGAGTTCTGCTTGATCTACCATTCCTTTAGTATACCTCATAAAATGCCAAAAGCCGGGAGAAATCTCCCGGCCTTTGCGCTATTAAGTTGTAAAGATATATTAGGAAGCTGCTGCCCAAGGTGTAACAGTAATAGTAGCTGTTGAAAGAACTGAACCAGCTCCAGCTGCTGTTGACTGTGACTTGATTGTTCCTGGAACACCAATAATAGATCCTGTACCTGAGCTAAGTGCTGTAGTAGCAGTTGAGGTAAAGGTGATCTTGTCAGTGCTTGAGCCTCCGGTTACAGTCCATGTACCATCAACAGTTCCTGTTGATGCAACTGTAATCTTTGTTCCAACTGGGTAAGCTGCAACAAATCCGGTACCTGTAAGCTGTACAGTTGTTGAACCTGCTGTGCGGTCAATGTCTGTAATGCTTCCAGCTGCGTTTGTAGCTGCAGTTGCAGTTGTGATGTTAGCTGATTCGTAACCTGCATCCTTAAGAAGGTCAAGAGCTACGGCTGTTGTTGCACCAAGTACTGAAGGTACTACGATGTAGCCAATTCCAGCTCCATCAGCTGCAGCACGAGCCCCAGCTACTTCTACCTTACCGTACCACTGTCCTGTAATTTCTCCAGCGTTAGCTGAGTTAGTTACTGTGAACTGAAGCTTGTTAGCTGAAGCAACTGTAGCGTTGGAAAGATTGTATGCGCTTTCTGTAAGACCGGTGACGTTTACTACGTCTCCAGCTACAAGGTGGTTTTCACCTGTTGTGTATGTAACAGTTGTTCCATTACCTGAAGCGGCGGTAACTTTAGCGCTACCTTCGCTAGCAGTAAATCCTGGAAAACCTGACCATTCAGCTTCAATGTCTGAGTGGTTTCCAAGCGCTGCGTTTAGGCGTGCGCTGTTAATTGTGCTAGAGGTTGTCCACTGTGCATTCTGTGCTGCACCGTAAGCTGTTGTAATGGTAGGTGTACCATCAGCACGCTCATCATTTGGAAGTGCTGGGCGAGATCCCCAAACAAAATCTACTCTAAGGTTTCCTGCTGAATCGGTAGCGTTACCGTTTGCATTTGTTCCGCCAGGCTGTGCTGCAATAGCTACGGATTCTGCTCCTGTAGCATTAGCAGACCCAACAGCTGCGGGTAGGTTGTAACTTGACATTATTTATTTCCTCACTTGATCAATGTGATTGTTCGGTCGAACCGGACAAGTATCGCACAAAAACTAGCCCTCTTGTACGTAAATCCTTGTTTCTCCACCTGAATTGGTATCAAACTCCTTGGCAGCATCTACTGCGGCCGTCATAGCCTTCTTGGCTAACTCTAAATCCTTAAATATCTTCATTCCAGCGGCATATAGAGCTCCTTGAGCAAAATCGCCTCCGCTGCCTGTGGCAAAATAATTGCGGGCATCTCTGTCCAAAGAGTAGTCTTCATCAATAATATATAGGGTTCCCTGGACAGCTACCAGGAAGACGTTTTCAAACTGTGCGTAGTCTCCGTCATCCTTCATATCGTAGCCACCATCAATAAATACTTTACGCATCTTAGGGATAAAAGTTTTGATCATCCAGGTATCTAGTTGCTCTGGAGTTAATATGCGGGAAGGCTTTGGGGCTTTCCAACCACGTTGTAGAAGATTCATACCTCTACCAATACCACAACCTGCAATGAGCACACCATTATTGTCTACGACTTTATGGTCCTTCATGTAAACATTTCGGTATTCGTTGTAGGTGCCTTGTGAATCGGCGCCCATTACTACCCAGCCATCGCCTTGAATTGCTGCGATTGTTGTCATTGTTGCCCTCTCTTAAACGAAATAAGTTGGTGACTGCTCTTCTTTACCTTTAGTGAACGCTTGCTGTGGTGTTGGAGGAACTCCTTCACTCGTAATATCTCTCCATGGATGTGCATGCAGGTTCCATTGCACAAAATCATTTGTAGATGTTGAGTTTTTAAGAGTCATCCATTCACTAGGATATACACCATCATACCGTATCCAAGCACCATCACGCATCACAATCACCAAAACCATCAATCTTGAGCTGTATGCGGCCTTTTGAGCACGATTTCGTCCCAAATTTCGAGATGGAGCCGGATCTAAGACGTCCCAACCAGGCCCAAAATCAGGATCTGTGTACGAACCACGGGTAATTCGGCTTCTTTCCTCATCGTATGAGCTTCCTAAACCGTCATTTCGGCTCAAACCATCTTCAATGGTGTCATATTCAGTTGGATTGGCGGCGTAATACGCTTCACGGGCAGCAATTTCTTCAGCTGTAGTCGGAATTAACGTATCATCCGATGGATTCCACGGCTGTTTTGTATTTCTTTTGGCTTGGACAGCCTTTTGTTGCGCTACAAGAGAGTTAAGGTCTGTTCCCAGACCACCAATAGGTTTCTTTATAGCCATAAGATATAACTATACACTATGGTTGACTATTGTCCTCCCCAGCCTCCACCACGAAATACGGCGGGGGTAGCTTGAAACACCTTCGACAGATCTACATTACACTCTCCACATGTCGGAAGAGTATCGTCTTTAAAATCTTTGTAGATCTCAACAACCTTCTCACATTGTGGACAACGGAAATCGTACTTTGGCATCTCTATCCTTTCAGCCACCACTTTCGGGGGACTAGTTAGAAAAAGCTCCCAGACATGGATTCGAACCACAACTAGAGGTTCCAGAGACCCCTGTACTACCGTTATACGATCTGGGAATGTTTACTTACAGGAGGTGCAATAGTTATAGACTCTAATGTGTTGCTTTACGGTGGGAAACGAGGTTCCACAACGGAAACACGATACCCAAATCATGTCAGTCTTTTTAGTTTTAAATATATTCATCAAATCAGTATATCATGGCTGGACCACCTGGGCTCGAACCAGGGACCTAGGAGTTAACAGCTCCTCGCTCTGCCGGCTGAGCTATGGTCCAATAGTGAGCAGTTTACAGACGTGCTCAGGTCAATTTTTTAAAGACTATGCAATCTCGATAGTCTTTGGTTTCTTCTCTTCTGGAAGTTCCTTTTCGAGGACAATTTTGAGCATTCCATCCTTGAGCTCTGCACCACGTACGACTACATACTCAGCTAGAGCGAACTCTTGCTTAAAGTCACGGGTTGCAATACCCTTATGGACGTATTCGCCCTTCACAGCCTCTACGGCGCCTTCTACAGTGAGGGTGAGCTCCTGTACCGTAATCTTGATATCATCCTTGCTAAAGCCCGCTACAGCCAGTTCTAGGGTGTATGTGTCTTTATCCTTATAGATGTTGTATGGAGGATATCCGCCGATTTTCACATCGGAGCTGATTTGCTTGAAAGTGTCAAATAAAGGATCGAACCCGATTGCCCAACGCTCAAATTGTGGAAAGAGCGAATTGATTGTTACAGGCTTAGGTGGAAGGACTGTTGGCTTCTTGTGCCAATCATGATCTGGATAGCCCTTTGGTTCGAATTGTCCTTTAGACATAGGTATAGCCATAATTTATCTCCTTAGACGATAAATGTTAATTGAGGACCGATTTGGCTCCTCTAATAAATATTTTACCACAAATGTGTGAAAGCTCACAATAGTCAACTGTTAACTATTAGCCACTGCCTATCTATGATAAGAGTTCCCCGATATCCGCCAAAAATTTTAACTCTCTATGATCTAAGTCACAAATCGGACATAGGGTGGATAGGGCATAACCCGGCCACTGTATATCTCCCATAAGCCTCAACCATTTGTCTCACCTGGCGGACATAACGGACAAATCGGACTTAAGGGTGGGAGGGGTAAAAACGGACAAGTAAGATGAAATTGGCGAAACCTTATGTAAGAGGGCAGGCTAGTCCTTACCAAGTAGCGAATGTCTATGCTCACTACCGCTTGCCCTAGATACGATAAGCGACCTTCTGCGTATGATTACTGGCTCCCACTCTATCAACGGGTGGGAGTTGGTAGTCATACGCCTGTATGGCTAGCAACTAACCTCTACAGAAAAAGGAGATAGACCTATGTCTAACATGACTAAGTCTGCGCTAATTACCACCTATCGTGCTCTTGGCGATAGCGAAGTATCCATCACCGAGTTTGCTAAGGGTTTCATGGCAAAGACCATCACCCTTGACGACTTGTTCTTGATAGAGAAGCCAAAGAACCAAGCACAAGGCTTGGCACTCTTTGGTGCGTATTCATTCGCAACCTTCGCTATGCCCCTTGATGCCGTCATGGGCTTTGCTCATGTATTCACGGGCAAGAGTGATGATGTGAAGGCGGTGCTTACCCAAGCAACCGACCTCGCCTCTCTCACCTCATCATTGGAAGCATTGGACAAGGCTCTAGAAGCCGAAGCCGATACCAAGCACGCACTCAAGGTGGCATCAGGTGATGCTCACAAGGCAGACCTTGATGGTGTTGCCCGCAAAATCAAGTCTATGAAGGAAGATGGTGTGCTCAACCGCACCAATGCCCTTCGTGCGCTTGACCTCGCTGATTTATTGACCAAGATGGCTAATGAATCATTGTCTGAGGACACCACGCAGAAAGTCGCTGTGTCTGCTTAGTCAGACATAGTAAGTCGTTGGGGGCGGGCTAATAACCCGCTCCCAACCTCTTTCTATGCTCATAGTTATCTATGGGCATAGATGGGGGTTCCGACCAATCGGACGATAACTATCTGTAACGATAGACCCACATACGCAGGGTCGCTTATCAGGTGTCCTGCTATTTAGTGAGAGGGCGGGGAGCAACTAGCCCCGCCCTTCTCATTAGGCTACTGCAAATCTTGCAATCGTGAGCCTTAGCCATACCACCAGGTTATTGACGGGTGGCTGTGGCTGTTATCAGGTATTTAGTGACGGACACATAGAACTATGCGAACTGACCTGTTGGTCTATGAGGCTCTTCTCTATGTGTCTCTCACTCTCTACCTGAGAGTAGGAACTAGGAGGTCATTATGTCTAATCCTCTTTGGCATGGTATTTCTCCATGCTCAGAGTGCGGTGGCACCATGCATAGCAAGTATGAGCCTACTGCTCGTGCCTATGTCTGTGCGGGCTGCTACAACGAGTTTGCTCAAAGCAATGGTTGGGAGAAGAAACTATCTTTCTCCGTATCCAACCCACCTCGTGTTTATCACCTTGCTAAGGCTATGAACATCTCTAGCAAGCATCTTCTCTCCTATCTGCATAACTGGTATGACTATACAGGTAGGTCTGCCTCTTCTAAGGTTCCTCTCTCCCTTGCTCTATCTGTATTGAACCCAGTAGACCAAGCGTAGGAGAGGTTCCCCGCCAATTTTCCCCCGAAAGTGGTTGATTGTAATAGATGCATGGGGCTTCCCTCCTGTGCATCTATTACTCTCTATCATGAGAGTAATAGTAGAAAGGATAGGCTATGAGTTGGCAAAAGAAGATCAAGAAAGTCTGGCTTACTGCGGGTATTTCCCGTAGTTCGTTCGGTCTTGGCTTCAACATCAGCAAGTATGGAGTAGATGTCACTCTCATCTGTGTATGGGCATCTATTGAGTTCTAAATCCCCGCAGTTTTTCTACGGATAGCCCACAACATGCGTGGGCAAAGCGGGTGGGTGCTAATTCGAGGGGTGCGCCCACCCGCTTATCTTTCCCCTCAAAAGGAGCAACACAATGCAAACGCTCAAAGTCAATGTCACCATCAAGAAAGAGGTGATTACAGCGCACGACCGGCATTTACTATGCCTTGCTTTGATACAACACATCATGAACACACCCAATCTATTGAAGGAGCCTGTAAATGTTCAAGAAGTATATTCACAAGGACAAAGCAAGAGTCTTGCGTGTTCAGGCGTTGCGTCGTTCTAACGCAGCCACACCAATCCCCAACAAAAAGAAATACACCCGCAACATCCGACACCTATGGAATAGGAGATTAAGAAGTGAAACACCCGATTCGTTGGATTAGGTATCGCTTACGCAAGCCTTTGTGGTATCTGCGTAAAGATGTGCTTAGTCATCGTTGGTATATGGGCGCATGGCCTGACCCAACTGAAACCAAAGGAAATGTCATACTAAAGTATGGCTACCTACACTCAGTCATCTTGGTAGATGAGATGAATTATTTATCCCCAAAGACCGCCAGTTGGCTTTATAACCTGACAATAGATGATAGGCAAATACATGACTAGGATAATTGAATGCACTCGTTGCAGAGCCCCGCAAGTATTTACCCGTGAAGCCATGGATTCTGATGTTCCTGTGGCTCTTGAAGTCAATCTAGATGGTGGCTACATGATGTTCGTAGACAATATCTACATGGATGATTCACTAAACATGATGCTGTGCCACAAGTGCGCTCATGAGTTTGTAGATTGGTTAGGCATACCCGCCAAGACAGTAACCAGGTGGCACCCCAAAACAGACGACCCATACTGTCATGGGTGGACAATCGAGGAGGCAATAAATGGATGAGCAATTAGTAACAATCAAAGTAGGCATCACATTGCAGGGCGATGGTGGTGCCTCTACTGGTGCTGTTGTATTAGCACACAAGATGGCAGATGAATTCACAGATGTAATTCTTTGTTATGCACCCAACAGTCCGCATGACCCATTTGTTGTGTGGACTTATGAACACTCAACAGGCACATGCCGTAGAGGTGAATACTTCTATCACATCAAGGCAGCAGTTGCCTTCTATGATGCAAGGGAGTGGTAATGGCTACCACAGATTTACAAAAGCACAAGAGAAAGAATGAGCAGGCCCTGCGTGCTAAGGGATATATGACCATAGATGAATTCATTGAGCGTATAACTCCGGCTATGCGTGAGTATATGCTAAGCACTTGGACTACAGATGAGAATGATGTCTATCATCCTGAGGACTTAGGTTCTCATGCCCTAGCATTTATGGAAGCAATCTTTATAGGGCTAGGAACATTTGGTGCCGGCCCAACTAACTGACGCCAACACAAACATTCGCCGCCTATACAGTCAGGACACACACCAAACAATACACTCAAAAGGATAAACACGATGCAGTGATTGTCTGTTCAATCTAGCGTCCTCTGTTTGTAAATTCCCCACAGTTGTTGAGCGCAAGGGCGACAAGATGGATTTCTAGGAATCCACTCACTAACAGGGCTGTGGAAATGGTAACCCCAAAAATGAGTAAAGGTCCTTTTGTATTTCGTTTGGTGTGTGCTCTGGTTGTATAGACAACCAGGTAACCCGAGGGAACTAAATAGCCTGTGTGGATCCTTGTGCTAAGGCTTCGAACGCTAGCCCTATGAGAATAGGTGTCGCTAATAGATGTATCCGACCCCATGATAGTGAAGCCGTATCGATTCCTGTAGACTTCGTGGGCTACAGATTATGCGTGGCTATTGAAACTCCTAGAACAAAATATTCGGCGTTACAAACGGCAGTTCATCACCCGAGTGTGAGTGGAAAAGCACTCGGGTGATAACTGTGTATTAAGTTTCCCTGCAGCCGCAGGGAATAAACTAACTCTGAGAAAGGGGTTAGGCTATGGCTAAGAAGTCCATAGAAATGCGTTGCAACAATTGTGGCAGACGCATACAACCGCACCAAGCCAGCTTGACAATCAAAGTCCGAAGGGGCGTTGATTACTTCCACGAAAGCTGGGAAGGATGCTATGAATCTACTCGTGAGAGTGGGATGCATGCATCAACATGGCTAGATAAAGAGTTAGTCAAGATAACTCCTATTTACTAGACCATTTGGTCCTGAGTATGACCTAAGGTAAAACTGCTCACATGCCCCCATAGCTCAGTGGATAGAGCGTGGGACTTCTAAGCCCAGCGCCGCTGGTTCAATTCCAGCTGGGGGCACATTGGTAAAGCACTTGGGGTGTGTCGGGAGCATCGACGATGCGAAATTCCCTCCTCTTCGCTTACACCAAATATCCTGAGCATGATAACTAAAACTGCTCCAACACAAACATCGCAGGCACAGCAAATCTCCAACGGACAAACTAAAGAACATCAATTAAGTAATTGATTGATTACCTACTTCTGAGACAGTGGCAACGCTGAGTATATGAGTATGAGGTCATGCAAGTCCACGGGTATCGACGGCTGTGCCTGCGTTGTTTCTAGTGAAAGGATAATAATGATAATCATTGTTACCAAAGACATCAAAAAAGCGTTATTCATGATGCAAGCACGCATGCATGGATTGACACGCAAAGAAGCAAAGATGCTGTGGAATGACGGCATCGACACAATTCACAGTGATGTGGAAAGTATCCGCATCAACTAATCGCCCGAAAGGAGCCTTAAATGGCAGCGAAGAAATCAACAGGCGGTCGTAATGATAATCGACCAAATGGTAAAGCATGGAAGAAAAACCCCGGACCAGATGGTGTCAAAGTAAAGCATGATGTGACACGACCTGGTCGTATTGAAGGACGCAGTGCTACTAATCACGCTAAGCGTGAAGCATGGAAAGCGGCGGGAGGTCGTGCTGACCACCCAACAATGCCTCATTGGAAGACCGGTAAGGTCTACAAGAAAGACGAGGCCGTGAGTGTCCAAGCATCTTAAAGTTTATTCACTCGACTATCTAAAAGAGAAAAAGTATTCCGATGATACGACCGAAGATGCCACTCGTCTAGAGTGTGCTGGTCTTATCATCGGTATGGTTGATCGTTTGGCAGAAGACAAGCTGTTGCGCCTTTCCGAAGATGAGCTTCAAAGATTGAAGACTGCTTTAGTCTACGCAACGATCATCGATACACCTCTTGGCGATGCATATTTCAATGACACTCTCATTGTTGTTGATAGCCAAGAGAACGAATATGTTGCAGGAATACCTGTAACACCACCGACACCTAGATAAGGAGGGCTGGCCTATGGCTAGCACTAAGGTAATCGCAACAACTTGGTCTAAGAAAGAACTTCTTGCCAAGTTAAAGTCAACTCTCAAGCGCATGGACGATGAGATAAACGAATGGGAAAAGAACCATTTAACTCTCAAAAAGCGTCAAGAGGCTTGGGATAAGAAGGCAGAAGCATGGGCAAAGAAGAACTTGTCCAAGGCAAATGACTTCGACTTCAACACTGGAGGATACAAGGGGCCCTATGTCTCTGTGTATTTTGACCAGGCTGCATTTGATGCAGCAATTGGTGAGCGCCCTGAATTAGGTCGCAAGCCACAATACAAAGACACTAACTACAACAAGGATGTTAGTGACTACGAACAGGTGCAGAATGCTATCGCATTGATTGAAGGCTCAGTAGACGTTGAGTATAAGATCAATACTTCATCTGTATGGGCTTCGTTTATTCGCTAGCCAACACAAACAAACCGGCCCCCGTCAGCAATGGCGGGGGCCTAGTCATAGAAAGGATACAGCATGCGAAAGTTGCTGTTAAGTAAAAAGAAAGTAATCGAAAAGATAAATCGGTTAATGTGGGAAGAACACGCCGAAAATCAATTCGAAGAAAGTCAAGTCATGCGCTCATATAGCGCAGGCATCATAGATGGTCTCGGATTAGCACTCACTGTGATATCCGACACACCTGCAAAGGACGCCCCAAACTTCCCCTTGAGCATATCGTTTTATGAGGAAGATGACGAGTCGTGCACAATTGCTCGCAAGCAACAAGCAGTAGAAGCCGTGCGTGAGCGTGTGTTTGACTTGCAACAAGCCAACAAACTATCATTATTCTATGAGGAGGTTGATTGATGGCTTTAGATTGGCAATGGGCTTCTGACTACCTGTCACACGGTAGAAAGAAGTATATACGACCTCTTTACGACAGAGGTTTATACATATGGAAAGAAAACAAGTGGGACCCAGATAGTAGTATCCATGTTGGTTGGACCTACTCTGGCGTAACACAGCGTTTTGTTACCTATCACAAAAATAGCACAACAACTATACAGGCGTTGAGCCCATATCCTAACAACTCATGGAGCCCTCTGCGTTCTTACAGCACAAGATTTACCATTGTAAGATACGCCGGACTTCATAGCTTGATACAAAAGGACTTTAAGTTCTACATCATTGAATCCGACCCAACACAAACACCGCCCAAAATTCAAGGCTGCCGTAAATGTAAGCAGAGCGGCTTAGTCAATAAATATTGCGGACCAACAACATGTTGGGAGGTCAACCATCATGAAGATGGCACACCGTATTGTGAGAAGCATCCAAACCTTGTAGTCTCACAACTATCTCCATATCATCGTTGGCACTATATTCCGTGCGAGCATGATGTTCAAGATGGCCACAACATACCAAAAGGTGAAAACTGCTATTACTGCAACGGCACGGGAAAGCGTGACTATGGCAGTAAGTTAGAACGGACTTTATGGGATGGCTCACCGCTACGCATAAAAGACGGCAAGATAATCAAATCATCAGCATCATTACTAGAAAGGATGATCGCAGACTATGTCGAACCTATCGGCTAAGTATGACCCACAGGAGTCATCACCCCACAAGTCTTCATTGACGGTGGATGACCCACACACAGCAACAATGTATGTCAAAGCAGGCATGATGCCTATCAACTTACCAAAGTTGCTTGGCAAAAGCGAAAGCTTTAGAGATGCATTTGTTGGACACATGACATCGTCACCTATTCCTGATGACAATGTTCTTAATGTGCTTGCAACAACACTTCGCACTACTCCAGACCAAAATACCCCAGAGTTTCGAGGTCTGTGTGAGATAACCGCTAGCATCGCATATGCGTGGGACAAAACAGAGCTAACTAAAGATGCTTTGTTGAGAGTTTCACCAACCTTTGCTAGTAGATATCTACAATCTGTGTATACAGCACTCATTGAACGTGGCATGCCAGCCACATCATTCAAGAACATGTTGGTAAATATGCTTCCAAATGCTGAAACCAATTGGAACGTAGAAAAGCCAGCATTAATTCCATAAGAATTTGACAGGTATCTGTCAAATAGTTTTGGGTGGCTAAGCCTACCTCCAGTATCATACTTAGTCGAATCAAGAACCGAATAATTTATAGGCTCACGCACTTGGGGGAAATGAGAACCTTGTGTATGCGAGATGAGAAGAGAAGGTGCGAGGGGTACTCAGTCCCTGCGAGGCAACGGGGGTAAGCCACCCAAAACTAGTAGTAGAAAGGACAAAGCATGTGTCATGCATGTGAGAACGATGGATATGATGACGACGATGTTCCGTTTAATTTCCAAGACGCACCAGAAGAAATTCGTGGTGAGTTTTTTGACTACATAACAGAGCAGATGGGTCTAGTCATAGACAAAGCAGAATCAGCTGGTGTTCTTTATCAGTTGATTACTGAATGGCCTAATGAACGTATTATTCATTATGAGCTAGCAACAATCATGGAGGGAAGGTCTCTCAATGATTCGCAATGGAATGAAGAAGGGTAACACGTATGGAGATAGCAGTATTCACCGAGTCCTATGAGCCTAGCATGGGAGCCAAGCGCCGTCAGGTGCTCTTGGCACCAGTCGATGGTTCTGTACGTATTTGGTCACGTAATACTGACGGAGTCAAAGGCCCACACAATAAGTGGGAAGAGACTACGTTGGAAGAACTGATTGAACTTGTACACGATAACGAGTCATTGACTCGTACTCCTGTTGGTGTGTATGTCACACCGGCTGACGAGAAAGCAATTCGTGACAAGGGATACTCTCCCGTACTTGGTACCAAGGCATGCAATTCGCATACCAAGGCTGACCCAAGTACAGTAGTAGCACCGCTTACGGAAACTATCTGTGAGCTACATGATCAAATCCTGTTAGGAGACAGTGCATTGGAAAGTTATGTAATCGACAATCGTCGCAATGCTGGCACAACAGTGCCTTTGGTAGTGCCAGTACAGGCGCTCCCAACACAAACAATCCAACCAGAACAGACCGAGCACGTGGGCGCTAAGACACTTACTGTGTCATTAGCATCCGTTCCACGTAAGGAGCTTGCAACACGTTATGTGCATCGTAAGATCTTCGGTGTTGAGGACTTCAAAGTCTTCGATACAGCTCGTGCTAAAGGTATCAACGTCCTTATCTACGGCCCAACCGGTCCTGGTAAGACAACATCTGTAGAAGCGTGGGCCGCTGAGCGTGGCTTGCGACTAGCAACCATCTCCGGTAATGCTTCTATGGAGCCAAGTCAAATGACCGGCAAGTTCGTATCAGATGGTGTTGGTGGCTTCGCTTGGATTGACGGTCCAGTAACTGATGTAGTTAGAAATGGTGGTGTGCTCTTGCTTGATGAGGTTAACTTCATCAACCCCAAGATTTACACCAATCTCTATTCTCTAACTGACGGTCGTAAATCGATCACACTTCTTGATCATCATGGCGAGACTATTGAGGCTCATAAAGACCTGACAGTCTTTGCAACGATGAATCCAGATTACATCGGTACTACTCCGCTTAACTATGCGTTCCGCAATCGCTTCGATATCCAAATCCCATGGGATTATGATGACAGCGTTGAGAACAAGCTAATCAATTCCAAGTCGTTGTTGGTGCTTATGCGTCAACTTCGTGTGGAAGCTGCCAAAGGTCAATACGAGACTCCAATCTCTACCAACATGGGTATGGAGTTCTGCGAGTTCGTTGATTCTCTTGGCTATGAGTTTGCAATGGAAAACTTCATTGCTCACTTTACCAATGACGAACAACCAAGCGTACGCATGGTCTTTCAGACACATGAGTACAACATCAAAACTGACTTCGGTATTGAAACACCTATCGAGACAGAACAAGCAGCTGACGCAACATCAGTTGACGAGCAGCTCAAGCAGTGGGCAGCACAGATTCCAGCATCAATCTAAGGAGGTTAAATGTTCATAGAGGAAGTTGAGGATCAGTATTACTCTCCCGCCAAGACTGAGGAAGACCAGGAACGAGCATTACGACTGAGTGCTTTATGCCGTGTGTATGAGCAAGCAGACCGTGTTCTAACTGGTGACCCAGTCATCGTAAATGTTATGCCCAACGGTCCCGCACCTGCGTGGTCCGATGGTGCAGCAATTTACATTAACCAACAAGAAATTGAGGACGTAGACCTTGAGACATTAACTCAAGTAACCGGCCTCAACTACCACGAGCTAGCACATCACTTCTACACTCCACGTAGAGGTACTGAGCTAATCAAGTGGGTTATGGATAACAACTACATGGAAGCAACCAATATCCTGGAGGACCAGCGTATTGAGACATTACTTGTAGCTCGCTATCCATCTGTAGCTCCGTATCTAATGTCCACAGTGTCTAGGTGGTTAGCCGATACGCCAAACGACCTAGCAGGTAATTACATGCTAGTACGTGGCCGTAGATACTTACCGGTAGAAATCAGACAAGCATTCCGTGATGAGTTTGCTTTTCCTGAATTGATTCCGGCCATTATCGATATCGTAGATCAGTATCGGCTCTTGGCATTTCCTCGTGATTATGCTAAAGCACGTGAACTGATTGAGCGATTCGATAGTGAGGTTCTCAGGTCTGTAAAAGCAGACATGCCAAACCTATCAGGTGGCCCTAACAATTGCGGTACTCGTGACCCGATTGTTAAAGGCCGCCCTGAACCTGGCAAAGCACAAGAGCGTGATGCTAAGCGTGCTGCAGGTATGGGTAAAGCAGAGTCTGTGTATGTACCTAAACCTAAAGCTGAGGCTAAGCCTGAAAGCGATAGCCCCAACACAAACAATGAGCACAGCACTCACGGAGACGGAAAACCAGCAAGCTCACGCCCACCGCAATCTGCACAAGAAGCGTTGGACATGCGTGAAGCGTCTCAACAATCCAATCAACCTGCATCCTTGACTCCTGGTGAAGGTCACCATGAGAGTAAGGGAGGCATTCCTGACAACATTAATGACATGTTGCAAAACACCATTTCTGAGGTCATGGAACGTAAAGATGTCCAAGCAGATATCAAAGCCAAGCAACGAGTAATCGTTGGTGGTGATGGTAAGTTTGATGACATTACAAAGACTGGTAAGTTTGACCTAACAGACGTACCACAAGAAACAATCATCTCTTATCGTCGCTTTGCCAAAGAGTTGGAACGCTTGCGTGATGCATGCGAACCAACGTGGATCAAGGAGACACCAACCGGTAGGCTCAATGTGCAGCGTGTTATCAATGGCTGTGAAATTGATGCTGCGTTTGACCGGTGGGAAGAGGGGACAGATGGTGCAGATGTGGAGGCTGTAATCCTTGTTGACCGTTCAGGCTCAATGAGTTCTGGCCAAAACGACCGCAATGCATCCCTAGCATGCTGGACTATCAAACGTGCTCTAGAAGCAATTGATGCTCCAGTTACAGTCTATGCGTTTGATGATAAGAACGAAGTAGCATACAAGCGCATGGAGAAAGCACATCGAACACGTTACAAGTTCATCTACGGCAATGGCGGTACCAACCCGTACTCAGCCCTAGTAGCAGCTGAACAATTACTTATGTCTTCTCGTAAGAAAAATAAGATGTTGTTCATCGTAACTGACGGTGCGTTTGACCACGGTAAAAATGATGAGGTCATCAACCGCATATCAAAGCGTGGCATTCTTACCGCCATGACTTTGATCATGACAGACAGCGACATGTCATACTACGCAAACCGAGTAGATGACGTGGAGAAGGAGTTCCGTCATGACTGTGAGGTATATGGTCGCATCAGCAATGCCAAAGACTTGGTGCCATTCGCTAAGTCTGTAGTACTAGGAGCAATCAAGAAAAGGAGCAGAGGATAATGTACACAATATGGGATAGTACAACTGAAACCCTAGTAGAAGTCTTTAATGACTACGAGTCTGCACAGATGTTTCTACTACAGATGTCGGACCTAATTCCAGATGGTGGCATCAACCTAACTATTGAGGCAATCTCAACAGTTCAGGATTGGGCAATGGATAACGCAATAAGCCTAGGAGAGTTGGTCTAGTGGGCGACCTAATCTTCTTACAGAAACGAGTAGGCAAACAGCTATGGGAAATGACTGATGATGAGATCATCGCATTTCTATTGGAGGATGAGTCTAGTGGTTAATACGTTTCTACCTTGGCCTGATGAACAAAAGACAGCTAAATCCTTAGACAACAAGAGACTTGGTAAACAGCGTGTAGAGGCGTTGCAAATCCTGAGGGCTAACTTGGGTCTAACTAAGGGATGGCGCAATCACCCCGCTGCAGTTATGTGGCGTGGTCATGAAGGCGCCCTTGCTCAGTACATCTGTGCCATGTGTGATGAATGGGAAGCCCGTGGGTACGTAGACAATGTGCGTGCCCAAGTATTGGAGTTGTGGAAAGTAAACAACTTCTCCAACGAATCGTTTAACCGACCTTGGTGGTGGGGTAAACATAAGTTCCATAGATCACACAAATCAAATCTAAAGCGCAAAGATCCTGATCATTACAGGTTTGATGTGCCAGACGATCTGCCATATACATGGCCAACACAAACAAATACGTTCAGAACCATCGAAAAGAAAACCAAAAAGGGGGAATGATGGGAAAGCTAAAGCAATATAAGGTAACCATTCACGAGCACATCATTTACGATGCGTTTATCACAGCATCCGATGAGGCTGAAGCTGAAGAACTTGCCGAAACACAAATCCTCGATGAGGATACAGCAGCATGGAGAGAAGATCGAAATGCTGGTTGGACAGAGCTCGGTGACATCGAGCTATTGGACGAAGAAGATGAGGAGGAATATGCCTAATTGGTGTAACAACACAGTTCTAGTCAAGGGTGACAAGGAGGAGATACAGTCTGTAATTAGTGCTGTATACGATTCTGCGTCAAACAATCACTTTTCCTTTGACCGAATTAAGAAATGCCCAGAAGAACTACTGAATGCATCAGCTCCTAACAGAAATGAACAACGTGCAGGATTTCTAGAAAAGAAATACGGCGCTAAAGACTGGTATGACTGGTGCAATATGAATTGGGGCACAAAATGGAATAGCTCAGATGCAGAGTGTAAGTTGATGGAGTATGGCGATACAAGTGTGGCTCAATTCACATTTGCTACAGCCTGGGCTCCACCGATACCTGTTATTGAAGAGCTAGCAAAACAGTTCCCCAACACAAACATCTACATCTCATACGACGAGCCAGGCATGTCTTTCTCTGGTTACTTCTACTATGCAGATGGAGAACTATCGTCACAACAAGAGTTCGACCAATCATATAGTTATCTACAGATGTTAATGGAACCAACTGTAGATGTATTTGAGTACGTCAACTAGAAAGGAGATAAATGTCTAATGAAGGTATGACGTATAAACTCCGAATACTATACGAGGTTAGCATTGCTAAATGGCGTATAGATGATCAAACAAAGCAAGAAAATCAAGAATGGTGCCTATATGTATACGACAGGAACAAGGAAGAGTGGCTGCCAGTCAACTCTTGTGATAGACCTGGCGAGTATGTTAAGGTTAAGCACATTCAGGTAATGGAAGATAATGAGTGACCTCCGGGCGCAACCGGAGGCCCTCAGGGCATAGGTGTGAACTCCGTCGTATCTGGAGTTTACGCCTCTAAGTATACAGGAAGCAGATACCTCATTGAAAGGGGGAGCTTATGTTTGGATTCGCAGCTATGCATCTAAAAGATAAGCAAATAAAGAAACTGGTATCTGCTCTGGAAAACGCTGGCCTACAGGTGTCCGTAACCTCAGGCAAACGCCATGTAAAGGTCGTAAATCCTACGACCAACAAGGTGGTATTCTTTGGTGCTCAGTCACTAGGGGATTTCAGGGCAGGTAAAAATATACTCAGAGACCTAAAGAAAGTAGGCTTTGAGTCGGATATGAAGCTATAAGGAGAAACATATGGCTAAAGTAACAAAAACGCTAACAGCAAAACTAACCAAGAACACACTGGTTGAAAAGGGTGGTGCTTGGATGTTGGTCATTGAAGATGACCGAGGCATTACCCATTCTGCATGGTCTAATCCATCTGCAGCTAAACGCTATCTAAAGGCATATGTGCTAGAACACACACCACGTAAGTCTATTAAGATGACAGTTCAAGCAACAACGATGGATGATAAACCTACACACATTACGGGTGAGCTTACATGGAAGGAAGCTGCGTAATGGATTTTGAAACAATCTCCCCCCGTACTTGTAACGACTGTAAAGGTGTCGGTTACACGTATTGGGGGGATGAAAGTGAATATGAAGTAAAGCTATGCGAATCATGTAATGGAGTAAGAGAACTCAACATAGTAGAAAGGAATACAAGTGAAAAGAGCGATTGCGCTTGTAGTACTGCTGGGGCTAAGTGCGGTTGCCCCAGCTAATGCAACAGAGGTAAAAAGATCTGACTTCCCACAATTACGTGGGTATATATGTATAGACTCTAAGGGCATACATAGAAGCTGGACAGCTGCGTTTGACGGAAACAATTACTGTAAGTTGGTACCCAACCCATACAGTAAAGCTAGGACAGTTAACGGATGATATATAGATAAACAATTGGCCCCTCGCCTTAGGGCGGGGGGCCAAAATGTTTGTGTTGGGCCGGCTGCTAGAACGGGTCCTCATCGGATTCGTCTGCAAGGAAGTCTTCAATTTCTTCTAATTCTTCCTCATCAAAATCGAAGTCCTCAAACTCCTCTTCAAAATCTTCATCAAATAGATCTGGATTGATTGCGTCTTCCACGGTGTCTCCTTATTGGTTGTCTCTGATTAACTTAACTTCACACGCATCTGTTGTACAGTACGCCTCACCGACTGCATCAAATGCCATACCCTCATAAACTCCAGTCAAATCAATTGGGAATAGAGTCATGCGGGCTTCTTCATATACTTCCTCAGTGCTTGGTGTATAAGGCATCTGAGGATAGCTTGTTGGGTCCATCGCTAAGAATGATACAGTCTTTAATTGACCATCGTACATATGAAGTACGGTACCAATAGCGCTAGATTCTGTAGCCGGGTCAAACGATACTGTAACCGATACAGAGTTATCTGACCAATACCGCTGCGCTGTAGCAGCCAAAGCCATTTTCTCATAGATAGATACATCCTTTTCAGAGCGAACTGCGTTCGACTTGATAGGGAAGTACACTACAGAAGTTGATTCAGGTGACTCACTCGCAGGTTCTACACGGTAGTTAGCCATCTTAAATAGAGGAAGCATAGGGTCACTATTACCAAAACGAATAGTACGCAAGAAGTGCTTCCCACCGGGTGTCCAGTGAACTCCAGGGGATTCTCCAGCTAAAATTGAGACCGTACCTGAAGGCTTAACTGTGGTCATCTTAATAGACTCACGGATACCCAACCATTCTGAATAACTCTTATCATAGGCCTGAACTACGGCATAACCTTCATCCATCCATTGACGCAACATTGGTAGACCTCTGTTGTCTGCAAAGTTTGCTACACCCGATACTGATGTACCGATGCGTCTGTTGCGCTGCATAATAGCGTTTGTTTCTTCCCAGTGGGTTGGGATAAGAGTTACAGTCTTAGCATAGAGATATGCAAACTTAAGAGTTCTCTTGAAATCGTCAAGGCTGTCATGGCGATTCAAGTATGTTTCCACCAATGTACAGCATTCAAATGACTCAAGAGACTGCTCTGCACATGGGTTGTATCCTTGTGCTCTCCAGTCCTTGTTGTTAATCGGGTCCGCTAGTCGACCATACTTCCTAGTTACATCCATCCAGACAACACCAGGCTCACCGTTTCGGGCAATACCATCAATGATGGGAGTTAGGTCTGCACCTACCGTAGCCTCAACGGAATTGTTTGACATCCAGCCCCATCCAGGATTCTTTGGATCATAGCTGTTTCTTTCGGGATACACTTCTGAATTCTTAAGATTAAGAAAGTCTTTATCATCGATTCTACCAATTAGTAGCTCAGCAGATCTACGAACATTTCCGGACACAACGCACACACCAATCAAGTTTCCAAGGTCTGCGATGTCTGTGCGGGTGAGTTTTTGCCCAGCCCTATTCTTAAACATCTTAATTATGTGGTTGTGTAGTTTGATTAACGGTTCTGGGCCCGCTGCTGTTCCGCCAAACGTTTTGATTGGGACGCCTGCTGGGCGAATTTCTTTGTAATCAAATACTGGTGCCTTCGAATCTGGTCGTAGGTAGGCATTGATGAGGGCTGCGGTACTTTCGACCCATCCTTCTCTGGTATCTGGGATGACATATTCATCTCCCTTCTGTGGCTCGTAGATTGTAAATTCTTTGTCTGCACCCTTATCGTCAAATCCAACTCCAACTCCCAACATAGATGCCTCCATGAGGAATGCAAAGGGCTTGGCCGGATTAAGCTTATTCATAGATTCCGTAGATACGAATGAGCAGTTCTGAAGTGCGGCTGAGTTCTTGTGCTCATTGACAAGCGGGGTACCCATCATCCATAGTCCACGGCCGGGTGGGGTCCATTTCAAATTAAATAGGCGGTCAAATGCTTCTTTGGCAGAGGAGGCTGCTTTTGCATCATTCCAGGGTAGTCTTTGAGATTTAGCGTGGTCCTTTTGTAGAGAATACATCCCGTTGATAACCCGTTCGCATACATCTACCCAAGTCTCTTTATGACCATTTTCTTTAAGACGAGAGTATGTTCTGAGAAAGATAATCTCCCCCACAGAGTTACCGGCAGCATCTTCGTATCCCCATGGGACTTTGCGTGAACGGTAAGAGTTTACATATTCTTCGGCTAGTTTAAAAGAAAACAAGATCGTGACTCATTTCTGGTAGATTTCCACTATTATCAGGTATTAAAGATTTAGACCATCATCTATTATTCGACTAGACTCCCCTTCATTTAGACCCCCATTTGGGAGTTCCCGAAGTTGACTGGCTTTGTCACCAAACAGGGCAGAAAGTACTCCACCCGAGGTTTGACGCTCTACCGTCATTCTTACGAACTCTTTATTTTCTTCGAGTTCCTTCATTTGGTTTACCAATTTAAAGAGACGGTCGATTTCCTGCCCGGTGTTTGGGTCTGGATAACCGCCGTTCAATTCCTCCGCAAAACGTGCAAAAGCTACTCTAGAGCTCTGCATTTCGATAATTGTGTTTAATAATGATTTTAGTTGGTCCTTGGTTTTGACCTCAACAGGTAGGCTGAAGGCACAGCTGCTGGAAGGTTTGAAGGCCGGACAGTTCGCTGCCACAAAGCAAGTATCACACTGACGCAATGATACGGCCGTGCTGCTTAGGATTGGAACGTCCCTAATAACCTCTCGCCCAGTCTCATCTTTATCTATGATTGTTTTATTTGTAACACCAAAAACTGGCAAAGTTTGCATGTCTTCTGGCTTACGACCGGCCAAAAGTTTCCTACCTTCAGAGGCTCTGTTATCAGGAAGTAGACCCCTAGTTTCCGCAGAACCTGGGTCATCTATGTTCACACTGTTATCAGATAACTTCTCGTTATTGTGCTTATTCAAGGACGCCTCCAGCTGCAGGTATGACCAAATGGCGAGGCGAGTTACCTCGTTACTATCATCATTGATAATTTTATCGTAATCTAGACCTGCTCTCTCTATGAGAGCTTTGTACCTGGGACGTGCCTGGTCTTTTTGCTTCTTCTGGTATCGAACTAATCGAGTACCATCCCACACAATTGTCTCACCCCTCATCATTGGGCTAAGCCAAGACAGGGTGCTTGCTGTTTCCAAAGAAACCTGGCGTAGGTTATCAGGCTTAGCGCAGGCTATCCCATGAAATTCTAGGTCTGGGAACTGTTGTAGAAGTGCTCTAGAACGGGCTGCAAGGCTTGTGTCGTCCTCAATAGTCTCTCCTAGTATTCCCACGTTAAGAAACCGCTCTGCGAGCCCGTAGAGGCCCGTATGGCCTGTTTCCTGGTGCCAGACAACCCAAAGCTTATCTCCAACAATATCGAACATGGCATCCCGGTTGTAGTTCAAAACGTTAGATCCTAGAGATCTAGCGTCTAGTTCTGTAACCCCCGAGATTCTATCAGCATTGATAGATACCCATTCCTGGTAGGACTCCGAATACTCCTGCAGCTCCCGTTCTGTGAGATCCAGGTCGTTTATATTGTGGCCCCCACCATCTACGTAAATAGATACATCTTCAGGAAATCTCTCTGAGAGTAGATAGTCCTTGGTCTTTGGTAGGCCACGCTTTACCAGGCGCCAGTAGTTTACTGAGATGTGCTTTACGCCCATATCGGTAAGTAGGATGCGGTGGCTCGGGACTTCTCCACCCATAAATACTATGTTCATTCAAACCTACCAGATTTTCTTTTGTTCTGTTCTGCATCTAAGAGGGCCATGCGTTGGCGCTCTACTTCCTCTGAAACCTCTGTCCAGGATTTGGCTTCCCTGGATGTTCTAATAAACTGTGGGGCAGCAAATAAGATAGTAGTTACCCCATTGGCTAGAGCCATGGCGCAACGATCTGCATCTGGATCAATGAATAGATCTACTTTTCCAGCTGCTTTAGCTATAGCTAGATGTCGTGCACGTAAATCTTGGCCCTCAAAGAAGAATCTATTATCATAGACCTCAGCATACCCAAAAATCATATTAGAACGTAACCAGTGCTCAGTTAGGTCTGGAGCTAGATCTGATGCAATTACGACACGGTACTGCTCAGCCAGAATACGAAACAACTTAATACCTTCTGGTATTGGTGCTCCGATTTCTGTCTTTAGTACGCCTTCTAATGCAATGAGTGCGGTGGCCATTTAGTTTATCCCTTAAGCGATCTCCGTATTAATTTATCTGCACTTGGTAGTTCTACCCCGTATAAATTCTTATTTTCTTCTTTCTCTGCTCTTTCTTTAATATCTTTAATAGCTCGTAGAGCCTGTACTGCACCGGTTCGTTTACCGGCTTGCCATCTATAATTATTAAAGTCAGAGTACCCCGCACCAATCTGGCTAAATGCGGCTTTGCGGCCGTGATGAATGTCTTCGAAGAAAGCAATAGCTTGCTCTTGAGCTGCTTTTAGCTTTCTTTCTGCATTCACTTTGTATGCCGGATTAGTTGAAGACCTTAGTTCATGCAACGCATCGTTGTATCTACCAATGATCTCTAACGCTGTTTCTCTGTCTCTTTGTGTACGTAGTTCCCAATCTCTGCTGTATGGTGGCTGTGGATTCATTTCTGGTTTCACAGTCCAAACATCAGCTATCAAGTCATACGCAGCATACGGATTTATAGCTTTAATATCAGTTTGTGGGTTTACATAGTATGTAAGCTCATAACCTTCCCAATTACGGGTGTTAGGCATAACATCTGCACTAAATCTCTCATTGAATGTAGACGCAATCTCTTGGTCTGAATACCCAAGGTACTCTTGGTTTAGTTCCCTGAACTTTACATACTCTACGCCTACAAGACAATCTAGGTCACCTGGTTCACGTGCGGCTGCCCATTGATATGAGACACCAGATCCAGCTAGCCAAGCACGTGTCCAGGTATGAGGACTGTTAAAGTTCTTTCCTAGATAATCAAAGAGAATAGATAGAATCCCGGAGCGAACCCAAGGACGTAGTTCCATTCCTTGGAAGATCTTTGGATCTAGTTCACGTGAAGGCGCACTGAAATAGGACGTAGCACTTGGTGCCAGTCCTGGTACGTTAATCTCATCATATCCCATAGACATAGGATATTATGCTTCCGGAGAAGTTGCAGCCTTTGCTTGGTCGGTCAATGCTTTAAATCGCAAAACCGTGTACTCCGCAGCAGCCTGTGCTTGCAAATCTTGCAGAATTTCAGAGCATGCACGACGTAGCTCTACCATAGTGCATTCACGCTCTAGGGGAATAGCCAGTGCTTCTGGATTTCTTTCTACAAATACATTGCCTTCACCATCAATCAAGATAGCAAAACCTGTTCTTGTTGGAGTAAGTTCTTCTTGCTTTGTTGTTTCTTCTGACATGTCTGTTCCTATTCGTATAGTCCGGCTTTTTTACGGTTTTGTTCAACTACATATGTCTTTGCTGGGCAAAAATCGCATAGATAAACTTTTGTACTAGATGCCTTTGCTGCTGACTCTAGTCCTAATTCTTTTCTTGCTTCGACTGTGCTCTTAGGCACTAATCGTTTTGTCTCATTTTTATAGTCGTAGCATCCTTCCATAGGACGAAGATGAAGATTAAAACACTTCATAGCATCATCAAAGAATGTTGCTTTAGTAGTATAGTAGTCTGGATCGATATCTGCAAGTCCGCCACCTACACGATTACGTAGGTTTTCAATAACCTGTTTACGTACTTCTGGGCGTGAGTATAGTTTGACACCAATCTTAGATAGAAAACCAGTGTGTGGGATTCCTGCAGATTCGTGACGATCTACTAAAACCTGTAGCATTACATCATCATCTGGATTGCCTTCGAAGTCTGGTATTTCTTCGATTGTTTTGCAGTTATAGCAGTAAAGTAAACGAATTTTAGGACCATCGTCCTTAATTTCCGTATACGTTCCTTGGTCAGCAGATTGCCTGCCTGGACCTAAAAGACTCATGGTGCCCTCCTCTAAACGATACCCCTATTAAATATTGTACCACTTATTTCGGACCTTCGAGTTCACCCCTACCTTGGTCAAAATCTAAGGTGTTTCTTCCCTTACGCTGTTCAAGTATAAACTTGCGTTGTTCTATAGGGGTCATATTTTTAAAGGCTTCTCGCTGTCGTAACATTTCGGCAGTTTTATCTTGGTCTTCTAATGCCTGTTGCTCAGTATTTTCTTGATCATATCTAGATTCAACAAAACGCTCAAGTGGAGTAGTTGGTCTAGGTCCGGTGCCTTCAGCATTACTTACTATAAGGTGTGCGGGAAGAGCTTCAGTTAATGATTCTTGATCACCATATCCTACACTTTGCCATGTATTATCTCTAACATTTGTTCCAGCGTGCTCACGACCAAGTGCGGGACGAGCAGTGCCCCTTCGTGCTCCGGCCCGTGCTGTTGGGCGCTTATCCTCTGTAACACCAAATTCCACCACATTTGCACGTAAAAGTCCTTCAGGATTTCTAGGTCGGAATGAGTATGCGCTTGGATTAGTTCCTCGTGCAGTAGCTCCAGTATCTTGACGGGCACTTTCTATGCATGTAGGACAAATTGCGTTTGGATTATTATCATTCTCATCATGCCAATTTTGATGATTTTCTGCGTTTGCGTTGTTTCTAAGCTTTTCTAAAGCATTTGTAAGTATAGACTCGCCCTCTTCTGCGGTACGTCTTTTCTTAACCTCTTCTAAATGGGTAGTTAGTGCTGGCCCACGTACACCGAAGGTGTTGCTGTTACGGCCCACTAACAAATCTATTGGTTGCATAGGAACAGTTGCTGGAGGAATCGGAGCATTAGCAGGAATTCGTACTCGTAAACCACCAGTACGAAGTCTTGACTCCATAGCCAAGGTTTCTGTAATTCCATGGGCTCTTAGTTTTGATCTATGCTTTTCTACGTCTTGTGGACGAATAGGCGTAAACATGACCTTATCATCGCCTGCAAATTTCTTTTGTATTTCGGCCATATGCTTTTGGCAAAGAGCGTACGGGGTAGAAATTAAGTCGCTTTCACCAGCAACAGAAAAAAAGTGTGTAGCCTTGCCACTATGCTTGCCTCTTTGTTCACAACTTAGCTCAAGCCCACGGTTATACGAGCTGCGTAAAGCTCCGTCGTCTCCACGACTAAAAGTGGGAGATGTAACAGGCTCATCTATGCTAAGAGTTGTATCTGCTGTGAGCTCGCCACCTCTATTAATGAGCGTAGATCCAGTACCAACCGTAGGAGTTATCCCTTTTTCTGGGCGTGTGCCGCTGATCAGAGGAATTGGTTCTGAAGGACGTGAAGCAAGAGGAGTAAAACCATGAGGCAACCCAGTATCAGGGTTTATGGTTATATTTTCTTCTTTTTCTAGATCGTAGCCGGCCATAATTACTTACCGTACAAATGTCTAGTTCTTGGATCCT
>JACCEA010041243.1_pt1 | contig 33292 bp, 31 predicted proteins | sample 7449851 | NCBI WGS metagenome assembly JACCEA01 (sample SAMN15323453, study PRJNA562643) | freshwater metagenome | isolation source: river surface water | place: USA:Blue River Watershed | collected 2017-08-18 | reverse complement strand
TGGCAGCAGCCTCTTGCTCAGCCTTGGCAATAGCCGCGTCTCTGGCAATCTTCTTTTGCTGTAATTCTGACATTGTTGGAAGGTGTCTAAATACTATAAAATAAAAGCACCTTTATCTCTAACCAGTGAGTGAGTGAGACCAAGCTTGTGAAAATCGTGGCTGTGGCGGCCGGCGCGAAAGTCGATATTTGAGAACGGTGTACGGACGCAGAAAGTCATATTATACAGAAAATAACTCAAAAGTTAGATTCTCTGTTTTTCATAACTCGAGTATATAACTCTTACCTTGGAAACTCAAATGTTTGGAGTTTCTCCTTCGCTCCGTATTATAATAGATGGTAATATTCTACTTCTATAATATAGTGGACAACCTTCCTTCCTTCTTCTGCTTGTGTATATCTTCTTCTATCTTTCTCAATGCGGTTTTACTAAAATGGGAAACTGTTGTTCGTGCCTCGTCCGTCTCTTCAATCCAAGTTACCAGTCATATGAATCCATACCTGATGACTGTCAGGATCGAAAGAAGTCATATCCATCTCCAAAAAACAAGTCGTCAAACAATACAGTTGTCACTGGTGCATCAAATGACAGTTACCAAGGGAAATATGGAAATGATAATGTGAACAATACTATAAACACCTCCGCATCACTTGCTATTCCAGTGCCAAATGCATCGAATAAAGGTGAAAGCAGCAAAGCTGTTGAAATTATTCCAATTCCCAAGTCTAGTGCTGGGTCATCTGGAGACAACGATAGCATTCGCAACATCGCTGTTCCAAATCCCGGGGCATTGAAATCAGCATTCTATATGAGTTATGAATTGAAAGAAGAGATTGGTGTTGGTAGTACCTCAAAGTGCTATCGCTGTGTTCGAAAGACTGATCAGCGAGAATTTGCATGTAAAGTCATTGATAAACGTCAAGTTGAATTAAAATTTTCAGGATTGCTGGAGCAGTTTTATGTCGAGATCAATGTGTTGAAAGCATTACATCATCCGAATATTATTCATCTGGAAGATACATTTGAAAGTAACGATCGCATTTACATGGTAATGGAATTGATGAAAGGCGGAGAGTTATTTGACTACGTTGTGGAGAAGGGGACATTGAGTGAGGAAGAAGCTTCAATTCTTGTTCGCAAGATTACTTCAGCGGTCGCACATATGCATGGTCAGAATATCATTCATCGTGATTTAAAACCCGAGAATCTGTTGCTAACAAGCAAAGGAATGGATGCAGAGGTGAAACTGATTGATTTTGGTTTAGCGAAAGTTATGTATGAGCCTGTGGCTTCCTCATTTCTTGGTACTAAAGGTTACTTAGCACCTGAGATGCTGCAAAGACATTCATATGATAAGGCTATAGATATGTGGGCTTTAGGTGTAATCGTCTTTGTTTTGTTGTGTGGATGTTTACCATTTGACGATGACAGTAGTCGGATTGCATCCGATGCTGCAGCACGGAAGAAATTTGCTCTACGCTTTCCAAAGTGGGCTTCAACGCTATCTGCATCAGCCAAGGATCTACTTCACAATTTGTTGGAAATTAATCCAAAAAATCGTTTTACTGCTGAGCAAGCATTAAATCATCCGTGGGTGTCTGGAAAGTCGGTGCAGGCTAATAGTTTTCTTCAGTCGCCACAAATATTAGGTAAAGTTTTTCTTTGAATTTTGTTGTAATTTACCTTAGCTTTTGTTCGACCAGGTGATAGAAGGAAAGATATGAGAAATGATTTTCAGAATGTAGTTTCACAAGGTGCGGCAACAGCAAAGGCAACATATTCTCAGCAGTCCACAGGACGCCAACCGGAAACAAGCGTGACTTACTATGGACGAGGAGGAGGTGAGGTTTGATGAAGTCCATTTTGACATTTAGTTTATCCTTGGCTCGTATTGTATTTAGAAAAGCAATCGATCACCAGACAAAACAGTTTGTGAGCAAATACTGAGTGTGGTTGTTGAAAATCTGAATGAATGATAATGAAGTTGTTAGCCGTAGACGCTTTTTTTCTTCTCTGATTTCATCTACTGTGGAACAAGATAAATGAAATTAATTAAGCAGAGGAGGCGGACTAGCATCATCAGATAATTATTTCCATTTCTTTTGGTTAGGTTTGGTTTGGTCTTTCTATGCATATGTTATGGTTGTGTATCTTGTCCTTGTTGTTAGAATACATAGATGTTGTCATTTTTTGAGAAAGCATTGCACAAATTTTCGTTAAATCCCCTTTGTGAGAGCTTCGTTGTAATAATATTGTAATTATGTTTTGCTTTTAACTGTTATGAATTTGGTTGCACATTCGTCGCCTCCTTTACAATTGCAGATGGTTGTGCTCTTGGCTTCCTCCCTCGAGTCTTCTTCTGGACTGCTTCGTTTGAAGAGACAACATCCTTTTTACTTCTTCGTTGGGCCTTTGGAGATGATGCGGACACTGCACCAGTGTTAGGATTTACAATATGAGCCATATCATGGGATCCTACCAGTTGCCCTTCGACTGTAGCATCAGTATTCGAGTGGTCAACTTGCGCTGTGATTGGGGGAATATCTTCTTCCTCTTTGACTTCATGATATGTTTCCTCTTTCATTGTTGAAGCGCAAGCAGTACTACTGTTGTAGTTCATCTTCCTCCACTTGCGATTGTGCTTTAAAGGTTTGGATTGTTTCTTCGGAGTATAAGGCACTTGTGAAAGCTGTATTTCGCGACCAATTTTGCGACCAAATACATCAATTTCAAATTCAAATTCATCTGATTCTTTCAGAAAGTAAGCCCTTTGTGCTAAATCCGAAGCTCTTCGTGTAGAAGTAACAAAAGGCTTCAAAATCGTCTTGGTTGCCAAATGTACCAATTCATTGTTTTTGTTACAGAGCTGATGAGAAAATCACCAATCATAATAATTATTAAAATATACTTTACATTAACTCACCGCGATGCCATTCTTTGCTAGCATCATCATTACAGTTGATGCAATATAGTAAATAATTTGTGCTTGTCTCAACTCGTAAATTGCAGTTTCGGGAAATTCACCAGGACGAAAACCACCGGGGTAGAGACCACCATCAGCTTTGAGATCATCGAGCAATCTCTTTCTGGAGATCAGCTGTTGCACAAGAAATACAGGTATAATTCCTTTAATGTGATATATACCCAGTTTGTTATCTGAGATGTTCGTGAGTGAACATTCTCTGATGACCGAAATGTATTCGGTGGGGATCGGAATCGGTTGATATATTGAGGCGCCATTCACGGTAGTTGTTGTTGTCATTGTGGTGGTCGCTGTAGTTGAAGTCGGACTACTGGCAGAGTTGTCATCTTCAGTAATCACGTGATGGTGGGACATATAGTCATCATCGGAAAGATTAAAATAGTTTGGTCGTCGCTTGGGTAAACCTCGAAAAATCCTCTTAACTGTTCTACCTCTCCTATGGTTAATTTTATAACGAGCTCTGTCCTTCTTCACCTCTTTTGCAAATAATGCTGATGGAGAAGAGCTCGACCGTAGGGAGGATGCTGCGGAACAGCGATTCCCAACGATTGAAATATGAAATGTGACAACAACTTCCAATAATGCAAGAGATAGCAAAAGCAACGTTACCAGTAACATGTTCATCTTTGCAAGGCCATACACGATAACTTGTTAAATAATTGTTCCATCCGCATGGCTATTTATTTTTCAGCATGATGAGCAGATGTGCTGTGCGCCTGCTGTTCTGCTGCTTGCGGTGCCTTCTTGTGGCGGCGCTGCCGGATCGCATCATGTGGCATGCGATTTCTGCGGCGCAGCAGCAGCGCCCGGAAGCTGTGCTGCTGCCCAGCAGCAGGCAGAGTATCCGCCCACATCGGCATCCCCATCCGCCCACAAACACGTCGTGTGGATCTCAATATGGTTTCAAACTTTCAAACAAGTCTTTTGTTGACAATATGATTGTTCAGATATATCCAGTCGCACCAATGCAAGTAATGGAAGTGCATGAAATTGTAGATCGTGCGTTGGGATATGGTAAGGGAAAACTGAATGTAGAACAGAAGAGAACACAGTCATTTATTGTACATAATTACAAGCCTTTAAAACCTCTTGTCACCCAGCCCTACCATTCCAAAACCCTTGTTCTGAACCAAAACAATTTAATAGAAGAAACCTAAGATCTTTCCTCCGGTCTTTCTTCTACGAGCCTCCTCGTGATCCATAATACCATAGGTGGTGGTCAATACAATGTGACCGAAACCACGTGCTGGCAAGACGTTTTGAACCCATTGCTCAACATCCTAAAGATCATGGCAAATTTTATGTACTTTTGAAAAAAAACAAAGATTCCAAATATTACCTTGACTGCAACATCGAATCTAGGAGAGATGACACCGCACTTGTTGATGCGGCCGTTCAACTCAACGACAATCTTTCCAGAGCGGTGGTCATCGACAACCTCGAACTCTCCGATGTATCCTACAATGTGGGTATGGATGTCAAATCTTGCCGACAACTAATTCAAGTGTTCCTTACCGTTCTTTTGCATGACTTGCAAGAACTTGATAACAACCTTGGAGGATGGTCTGATCAAGACTTGACGCTTTCCACGCTTCTCAGCATTGGAAATGGTCTTGAGGACATCGGCGAGCACAGACATCTTAGTCATCTGATATATATATCATTGAAAAAAGTTAGAATATTGCTTGCAAAACCTTTGATTGTAGAGGAGAGGGGTAAGCGAAAAGAAGCAGACGATTTGAGGTCGAGCAAGTATGGTGATGTGCACTCTGCGAAAACTAGCATCGAGCTAGAAGACAACAATAATCTTATGAACCACCCCATAGGCAGACCAAGAACATTCTCATTGCTTCAACTACTGGTAATGATTAATCAAACACATCGGTTGCGCGAAGCACCATACTTTCCGACGCTCGTTTGATAGATCCATGCTTCTAATAACTGCGAATCGAACGTCGCACTCACTCACCTTGGCTAATTAATTTATTGCTTGTAGAAAGCGAAGCTAACTAACAATGGGTTTACGGCTTAATATTAAGAACAGGACATGGAAAGGTCGAACTAAATCGTCGTCGGACAGTAAGCCAACCAGCCAGCCACCACAAAAACCAATGCTTTGGGCATATTTTTCGGAAATTTGAAGTTTCGGAGTGGCCGAGTTGGCTGTCAATTTCTCCGGGCAAATGGACAGAATTTAGTAGCCGCCAATTCAGGTTTTTATTGCCTACTGCTCATTATAAAGAAGTATTTATTATTATATATCCCTATCACCTATGATTGCACCCACTATTGGTCTTGTCCCCAGGGACAACTATCTAAATGCCATCACAGACATTGTGAATACTGTCATCAAGGCTTATGAAGCTCAGGTCCCGATCAACCTCACCAAAATTAAGAGTGAAGCCAGCAAGAAACACAAGCTTTCGTACGTTCCCAAGCTTGTTGATATTATTGCAGCTGTTCCAGAGAGTCACAAGACAAAGATTCTGCCATACATCAAAGCGAAGCCTGTTAGAACAGCATCTGGTGTGGCTGTCGTCGCAGTCATGAGTAAACCCCATCGTTGTCCACACATTGCTTTGACCGGCAATGTGTGTGTATATTGCCCAGGTGGCCCAGATAGTGACTTTGAGTATTCTACACAAGCGTACACTGGTTATGAACCAACAAGCATGAGAGCAATCCGAGCTAGATATAATCCATACAGTCAAACTAGAGGTAGAGTTGATCAATTGCGTAGACTTGGTCACTCTGTGGACAAAGTGGAGTTTATTGTAATGGGTGGAACTTTTATGTCGTTGGATGCAGAATATAAGGACTATTTTATCCGAAACCTTCATGATGCCTTATCTGGACATCACTCATCAAACGTTACAGAAGCTGTAGCATTTAGTGAACAGAGCAAGTAAGTTTTTCCTTGTGCTTTACTGGTATTTGTAATGATCTATCTATATTGACTATCAGGACAAAATGTATTGGTATAACCATTGAAACTAGACCAGACTACTGTCTAAAACCACACTTGAATGAAATGCTTAGCTATGGTTGTACTCGAATTGAGATTGGAGTGCAAAGCATTTATGAGGATGTCGCAAAAGATACCAATCGTGGTCATACAGTTGCTGCTGTGTGTAACTCCTTTCAATTAGCTAAGGATTGTGGCTTTAAGATTGTTACACATATGATGCCTGATTTACCAAATATGGGAAAAGATCGTGATTTAGAGGGATTTAAGGAATATTTTGAAAATCCTCAATTTCGTTCAGACGGTTTAAAGATTTACCCGACATTGGTTATTCGTGGTACTGGATTGTATGAATTGTGGAAAACAGGACAATACAAGAACTACACACCGGAAGAACTAGTTGATGTTGTTGCACAAGTCCTCGCAATGGTACCACCATGGACAAGAGTATATCGTATTCAACGTGATATCCCTATGCCTTTGGTGACATCAGGAGTTGATCATGGGAATCTTCGAGAACTGGCATTAAAGCGCATGGAAGAATTGGATTTACAATGTCGTGATGTACGAACTCGTGAAGTAGGCATGAAACAAATTCATCAACGCATTAATCCAGATCAAGTTGAATTTATACGCAGAGATTACACTGCAAATGGTGGTTGGGAGACTTTTCTATCGTATGAAGATCCTGTCTCAGATATTCTCATTGGCCTTCTCCGATTGCGTAAGATTTCGGATGTTTCGTTTCGTCCAGAAATGGTTGGTAAAAAATGTTCAATGGTTCGTGAATTGCATGTGTATGGATCGGCTGTTCCATTGGCTGCTCGTGATCCAACTAAGTTTCAGCATCAAGGTTATGGTACGTTGCTGATGGAAGAAGCAGAGCGGATAGCCCGTGAAGAACATCAGTCAGAAAAATTATTAGTCATCGCAGGTGTGGGAACAAGACACTACTATCGCAAATTAGGATATGAATTAGATGGACCATATATGAGTAAGTCATTACTGTAGTTAATGTGTATATAATACTTATCAAGAATGATTGAATATCATTAATTTCATATGATGATACAATATAACAGTATGATAGGTCAATTCGTTGATCGGCGTGATTGTAGTTTTCAAACATACGTGTTCATATGTATACAATATACAGTCCTAAATATTTACAAACGTCAAATTTGTGACTTTGCTCCAAGTCACAACTTATGTGAAAATGTTGGGACAACAAGAAAAGCAATTCCCACAGAATATATGAACCAACAATATTCACAGTACTTTGATCGGGATACCATTGACTAAATACATTTTGTGCATACCTAAAAACACAGGGAGTTAAAAGCCTAAAAAGTCAGATAAGTTTGCAACAGTTTTTCTTTCACGAATCTTCTGTGACTCCTTTTGTGGGGTCTGTCAAGTAATGCGGAAATGAGTATGATATGGTAAAATCAAAGACAATTAATTACCTTGGCATTTGAAGGCGCTTCTTGATCAGTTATCAATTTTACGGTATCCGAATGGGCACTGGGTTGTTTGCCAGGTAAAGACTTTAGCGCTCCTCCTCCCGCTGGCCCCCGCATCAATTCATATTTCCGTTGTAATATTCCATAGAGTTCTTTCTCTGTTCTAGACAATTGTTCTCTCAATTTTGTGCCTTTTCCCCGTTCCGTTTCATGAGCAATTTTCCATTGATGTATCTCATTTTCCAACGACTCACATTTAGACTTCCAACTGCGCTCAATCTTGATACATTCTGTTTCAAGAGTCATAGTTTCTTTGGCTTGGTCCTCTAGACGCCTTTCTAAATCAACATTAATATGCTCCAACCGTTGTATCCGTTGTTGGAGATGATCAATCATGTTACGGCATTGTTGCAACTCGTTATATTCATCATTTCCCACTTGACGCTCGAATAGGGGAGATTCTTGACCACTTCCGATGGAAGAATTTGATACATATTGCTGTGAACGGTTGGTGGATCTCATGATTTCTCGCCAACCTCATGAGTTCCTGATATTCGAAAAATATCGATGCTTTGCTGTCACACCATCTATTGAATAAAAAGCAAATTGTTTGAATCGCTAAAGTACCCTAGCTGGAGCCTGAGTCACACACTAACTGATCAAGATTCAAGCCTATTAAAGGTGCTGTTTCGAGGTGATTACAGCACGAACCATTAAACAACTGAAACAGCTCATTTCCAAAATTGTACACCATACATACACGGCACATTTTTTGTGGGTTCGCTGGGAAAGTAGATTACCCTATTGGGCTATAATATTAGGCATCGTTGCTTTTGTACAATACTGACATACTGACAGACAATAATGAATATTGTAATTTGAAATTTATTTATCCCGTTTGGTCGTTTGATCTAGTTCTGTCCGCATATTTTGATTTGAGACCATTGACAGAACTCACTGACATCACTCTAGAAATTAGAAATTCACATTATACATTATAGATATTGGATATTAGAGATGAGCAGCTACTCAACTAATTTACTGGCGCTCATTCAGAGAAGTTCCGGGATCAAGGTATTGATGGTGTTGATACCTTTAATGATCTTGTATATAATCTTATCTCATCCGTTTTCTGATGACTCACGATCAGGGCAAGATCAACCGCCCTGTCCTTATACTTGGCATGGTGGATCCCCTACCCACAGGGGTTCTTGCTGGTGTGGTGCAGATGATAAATATTGTATGTGTACGCCGAGTTTAGCAATTGATGCCATCATTGAATACCATAAATCGGAAGAAACGATAAGCAGCTCCTGTGAATCATGTTCCTTGTTATTGGTGTTTCGGCGTGATCCCCCTAGCGGCTACGCCATTCCTGGTGGGTTTGTGAACATCGGTGAGAGTGTGGAAACTGCAGCAATCAGGGAAGTAAAAGAAGAAACGAATCTTTCTCTGCACAGTTTAGAACAATTTCGAATGTACTCTGATCCAGTCAGAGACAAGCGGCGTCATACAGCAAGTATTGTATTTCGTTGTATTGTTACCAGTGTAGAAGGGTTTAAAGGCGGGGATGATGCTAAAGGTGTACGATTAGTGCCTTTAAAGGATGTTCTTAACCTGCCGTTAGCTTTTGATCACATGACTATTTTGCACGATTATATTCAGCGGTATCATCCAACAGTACTTGAACTGTAGAATTGTTGTCATTGTGCGAATATGTTCTGAAATAGAAGTAATATTAACGAAAATTATCATCATTTTAATTTATTAAATCTATCTCACAATCGCTCATGGAAATCTTACCCTCCCCCAAGACTAATTATCGGTTTTTTTCCAAGGTTCTTTCGAGTGCTTAAATCCTCTCGCTGCTGCAAACATATGAGTGGTTGGAGTAGACGATCCAACTTTCCAATCATCTAGTGGTTGGTTAAAAGCCTTGGTCTCCGCAAACATTTCACTCATATCTGTCACATTAGCAACATTCCAAACATTTAAGGGTTGGTTAAATGCTTTAGCCTTAAAGAACATCAAACTCATATTCGTTACATTGCCAACATTCCAACGTTCGATTGGCTGATTGAAAGATTCTGCACCGTAGAACATCTCTTGCATATTTACTACTTTTGAAACATCCCAATCATTTAATAATTGATTAAAACGGCCGGCATAGCGAAACATATAGGCAGTTGATTTTACATTGTTTATTGACCATTTTTGCAAAGTTTGATTAAATACTTCACAACCAGCAAACATACCATTCAAAGAAGTAACATTGCAAACATTCCAATCTTCTAAAGGTTGATTGAATGAAGCAGCACCATAAAACATATTTTCCATGTGTTCAACACAATCAACTTTCCATGAATATAAAGGTTGATTGAATGCCTTGGCATTCTGAAACATAGATTTCATGGTGATCACATTGTCAACTTTCCAATCGTTGATGGGGGCATTAAAAGCTTCCGCACATGAAAACATAAAGCTCATGTCGACAACATTGGACATATCCCACTGATCTAGTGGATGGTTAAATACTATACACTCATAAAACATACAGCCACAATGTGTCAGACATTTCGTTTTCCAAGTATTGAGTGGCTGATTGAAACGTAGTGCAGTACAAAACATCTGCTTCATGGTTTGTACGTGGCCAACATCCCAAGCATCAAGTGGCTGATTGAAGGAAATAGCACCTTGAAACATTGCAAACATTGAAGTTACATTTTCAACATTCCAACGATTTAATGGCTGATTGAAGGCAATTGCTTTACAAAACATATTCTTCATTTCATTGACCGACTTAACGTTCCAGTTTTCAACTGATTGATTGAATGATGTCGCATTACGAAACATTCCATTCATTATTTCAACTCTCTCTACTCTCCAATCATCTAATGGTTGATTAAAGGACATTGCAGCACTAAACATATCTGACATATCATGAACATGACTTACGCACCACTTATTGAGTGGTTGATTGAAAGAAGTAGCATGAGCGAAAAGGGATACCATTGTCTTTACTTCACTTACATCCCAATTCTCAATAGAACCATTAAATGAAGTCGCTTTAAAGAACATAAAACTCATATCAATATCCCTATGAATTAAACTCATATTTGTCATTTCTTTAACCGTTTCGATGTCCATATCGTTGGAACTGTCCACTTCTTGGGCAGAAAATTCAGATGTTTCGGAAGCTTTAGAAACAGGACAAAACTGCCAATCGTTTAATGATTGATCAAAGCGTTCATTATTAGCAAACATATAACTTAAGTCGCGAATACTGTAAAGTTTCCATGAAGAAATAGAATCATTATTAAAAGCACATGATAATCCAGAAAACATATTTTTCATAGATTGAACTTTTCTTGTATCCCAATTGTCAAGACGTTGATTAAATGCTTTTGCATTAGTAAACATCTCACTCATATCTTCTACATCACTCACATCCCATCGTTCTAAGGATTGATTGAATATAATAGTATTAGCAAACATACCACGCATATTCTTAACATTCCCAACTTCCCAATTTGCAAGTGAATCATTAAACTTTGTTTGAGCCTTTTGATTCTTATTAAACAAAAATGACATATTGGTTACTCGGCTAGTATCCCAATGAGAAAGTGGACCAAAAGAAGCCAAAAAATTCATCTTTTTTGCCTCGAAATTGACTTTATTAGTTCGACGGTAATACTGATTCTGAATAGAAGATGCAGAAGACTCTTCATCACGTAAATCTAACCATTTTCCTAATAAATCATGAATATTATTATCATTTATGATTTCATACATATATGTTTTCACTAAATCACGAAGTTCAACGGGAAGATTTCCTGATCTAGTGAGACACAGATCTGTTGTGAAACAATATGAAAATTCCATTTTGGTTATTGAAAAAATATTGGCAAAGTGGGTGCAATTGTGAAGTAAGTGCGATTAAAGCCAGTGAAATTGATGTTACTGTTACAATGGTCTAACAGTCTCGGAAATGTATTAAAATTATAAATATAATGTCATATATCTGAACATGTGTTGAAGGAAGGGAGACCACTGAAATTGTAGCCGGGGCGTTGTGCTGCCAGGCTGCGGCACAATAACTTCGAGGGATCAACCGCATATATGTTGTATAGTAAGCTGTAAAAACCAAATTCATATTCTAGAACATAAGTTAATTGGCAAGAGTAGACAGCTAACTTTTGAAATATGCAAACTATGACTAGCAAATTTGAACACTTACTACCTCCATCGTATAAGAATAATGTATTGTTGTGGTTGCAAGAAGATTGTCCTTCATTTGATATTGGTGGATTTGTGGTTGGTGACAAAATGAATACTGCGGAGTTACTGTGCAAGCAAAATTGTATACTTGCTGGTGTTCCATTCATCAATGCAGTGTTCCAATATTTTAACTTACAAGTTCACTGGTTATATGAAGAAGGAAGCGTCATTACAATCTCATCAAATATGCCTGTGGTGATAGCGACTATAATCGGTCCCTGCAAAGACATTCTTATTGCCGAGAGAACAGCGTTGAATATTCTTAGCCGGGCGAGTGGTGTCGCAACTCTTGCCAGACGATATAATCTAATCAAGGAGCGAGTAGGATGGCAAGGTCATATTTCAGGAACAAGGAAAACTACACCAGGATTCCGTTTGGTTGAGAAATATGCTCTTATGGTAGGTGGTGCTGAAACACACAGGATGGACCTTTCACAAATGGTAATGCTGAAAGATAATCATATTTGGAGTACAGGCAGCATTAGCAATGCTCTCCTAATGGCTAGAAAAGTTAGCGGTGTTTGTACTAAGATCGAGGTAATGGGATGATATGGGCATATCCGTGGATAATATGTTCTCTGTTTCATTCCACAGGTAGAGTGTCAAAGTCGAGCTGAAGCATTAGAAGCCGCTGCAAATGGAGCTGATATCATCATGTTAGACAACTTTCGAGCGGAGTCGGTCCGTGATGTTGCAAAAGAAGTCAAAGGACTATATCCAAACGTAATCATTGAAGCAAGTGGGGTAAGTAAAGTTTTTTTTTTAAGCCATACTTGTAAGTCGGGAGTCCAACAGGGAATTGATGATGCGAACATGCAGTTCTTCATGACAGAAGATGTGGATATCATTAGTCGGGGATCACTCACACAAGGTATAATCAGTCAAAAGAATTTCTTTGTGTAATTGGTCAATTTATCATTCTTTAGGGTATCCATGCATTGATTTTTCAATGAAGATTGTTCCATGAACGTCCTAATTTCCCAGTTAAAATTTAATAGTTAATGGTTACAAACTAACGAAAGCATCTTCATTACAAAATTTGGTCAAATAATCGTTGACGCCGCCTCATCTAGTATACTATCAACAACCTCGAGAACTTCATTCATTGTAGCGCACTGATTGATCACAAACAATAATACTTGCCCATTTAAACTACGTTTACCCAAAGTCCACACACCACCACGTTGAGCAGTGGAAATTCTGGTGCACAGAAAGTCTGCAGAAACTTTATCACGACATGACTCTGTAAGAGAATTTGCCTCTGTACCAGTCTTGTTATTAGTTCCTGGAGTAAGGAATTTATAACAAATTGAATGACATTGCGATCAATAGAATTTACCTGTTAATTGCATCCACACATCATGTACGGATCTCAACGCTGCAATACCAAAACTACCAGCAATTGCATTGTAGAACATTGTTGCTGTTGTATTATATTCACTTTGGTTAAGGAAATAATTATCTAATGGAGACTCTCCCAATCGAGTCGGATCGTAGAACATCAAAGTAGGGGGAGAATTCTGGTCTACCGGTAGAACCTATTTGTAATCATCGTTATCCAACATACTGCCCATTTTTGTCACGATAACTTACTCTTACAATTGTACCGTTTGGTAAAAAACCAAGCACTTTCATTTCCCTTTCCAAAAATGATTTTGTATGAATTGAAGCGCGTACCATCGTAGGGTTCGGTGTATTAACAACAAGCATCGAATTGGGATCTTTGCGGAAAGCTCCCGTCTCTTTACTACTACCGCTGCTTCCGAATGTTCCCCCAATACTGTTACTTGATGAAGATACATCAGCTTCTAATTCAGACTTTAAGATTTTGTGCAACTTAGAAATTGCATAGAGTGATTGGATTCTGAACAGATCAGCGCGAAAACCTGGATAATCAATGACTCCATCACTAGAAGCGATCTGAACCACTGGGGCTTCAATACTGCTGACAGCACTGAAGCTCGGGCTACTTATATCACCACCTTTTGCCATACGATCCAAATGATCCGGAATCCATGAAGCTTTCACTTGGCGACAAGTCATTTCTTTACCACGTTTTTCGATGAGTTGTTTTATATTCTCCACATGCAATTTTGAAATAGCTTCTTCAGAAAATAAGCATGCCACAAATAATTTCCCAAAAACAAATATTGCTAATCTTCCCAATGCTTCATGGTTGCCAACATTACTCTTCCTATCATCTTCTTGATGGTCGTCAGCATCATTATCTTCCTCAGTAAGATCATCTTCTGAAACAAACTTGTCAGTAAAGACGCGAGGAAAGAACATTCTAACACGATTGTCGAGAGGAATTCCGTCCAAAACTAAAGGCAATACGTAAGCTTAATTCAACTGTGCAATGATAGCAATATTTCACTTACATTGATTCATCTTAGGCAATGTCCCTGTTTCTGTTGAAGAATACTGCTGCGGAACAGTATCACCATTTGTCGCAAGATGATGCTGCAAATACAACAAGAAACTGTCCAAATTAACATATGATCCTTGGGTATTAAGCAAACCACTTCTCCATTGCCTTCTATCTTCGCGTCCCTGTTTGAAAAATTAATATCGTCAAATTCTGATGAATATTACATCCAGAGAATAAACACCTTAATGATTTTTGCAAGCTTATCTCGCTGTGTGGCCTCCAAGCTGCTGTAATCACATTTTGATTCTGCATATAGGCTTCTAGCCATATCTTCCATAGCAACTCTTAATGCACGATTTACTGAACTTTCTCCATAAAATACAGTTGCGTCCCATCGATCAACAAACTCATTGACTCTTCGAGTTAAAAATCGATCGAAATCTGTCCAAATAGTTCTACCGTTAAATCCAATCATGCAACCCTTAATAAGTGGGGCACTTTCATTATCTAATCCACCAGAACCTCTTTGGATCCCTCTTATTTTGCGTACCAATTGCAAAATAGGAAAGATGGTAGGGTTCGCACATTGTCGCTCAAGTGGATAGGCCCGCAATGCAGCGAAGCAGGAAATATCATTAAGTTCCTCTAGAGATAAGTACCATTCGAAAAATGATGATAATTTCTTCTTTAACCGATCTAATGAATAATCTGGTTGCGACTTTAAAGAATTTACAATTTCTTCATATTTAATGATGTCTGATGCATATTGAAGAAGATTGCGCTTTACCTCCTCCACATTCTGGCCATTTATTGTCGTTAAGTTAGTGTGATCATTATCACTTGAGCCATCTGCTTCTCGATAATGTTCGATATATTCTTGATGGTTTTCAAGATCGCGTTCACCAATCGCAATCTTTTTTAACGTTTTGCGAATCAATTTTGTCATTTTCTGAATCTCTAGTATAAGGGCCCAACCTTTCTCCGTATCATGTAATTTGGCATCCTTTTCAAGATTCGAAAGACGATCAGCATCGTCTTTACTTGTACCGATTCCATTCCCCTTTTCGTACGGAAGAAGACTAGTTTCTCTTCCAGTCAAATATCCATCAATACTTCCATGAAAGCAAAAATAGAAACTGTACATTCCCCGAATAAAGGAATCCATTCCCTTTGCTGTATACATTTGACTTGCAGGCATGGATGCACCACCCTGTAGTACTGCAACGTTTGTTGCATTTCCAGCTTTCACCGGAGTAGCTTGATTGTCATTTAACACAGACAGCACCAACCATATTGATGGCTCGACTTCAACAAAGTTCCAAGACTTTTTATGCATAATAACTGATTGGATGGCAGATTTTGAAAATTTGTTGGTCAATTCTATTAATGACTCAATCATTGTGGCTGTTGTAAGTTGGTCTTGAATGTCCATCGAACCTGAAGACGAGTGAAAGTACAGGATCTTCTGGACTTGCTCATCATTGGTTGCATCTTCATCGCTGTTGTCCAACCCTCTATGGAGAAGCACAACCTCCTGAATGCGATCAACCAATAACGTCGCCATTGTGAAGAATTTGCAATGAAGATACTTATGGGGCCGAGACCAGAGAGCCCGCCTAGTTGATTGAGTAAGTATGGCGATTAATTTTCTCTAAAATTAACAGTAAAATAATAAGTAAAATATTGGAAGCACGAACGCACACGTCAAGATATTTTATGAAACGGTTTATTTTTTGGTTTTCATTGCTTGTGTGGCCGATAAGCCGATAACATCCGTAACGAGTTGGATTCATTGTTAATTGCTCGGTTGGGGATTAAGATTGTTGAAAAATATGATGCTAAATAGTCGTCAATCATTGGAAAGTCATATTGATGCCTTGAATAAGGAAATCGAGCATCTTCGCCTAGAGAACTCGGTGTTACTTTCCTACAATGAGAAGAAAACAGCAGAACTCGGAGTGGATGAAGAAGAAAAGAAAAAAAAGAAAAATAAGAAGAATGTTGTCATGACATTAAATCCCGATCAGAAATATGAAATCGCAAACATCGTCCATGAAGATTTGTTAGCTGAAATTGAGACCCACCGCAAGAATTCAGAGAAAATGATTGATACTTTGCGTGCTGTCTTAGAAGAGACCGAAATTCGTATCGGCGAATTGAAACGTGATGCTTATGAATTTAAGCGTGATGTTGTTGTTGGAGCAGAAAATCCAAGAACAGGTAAAATTATTGCAGAACGCGTAATACGCTATTTCGATGACAAGAATAAACAAGTGGATGCCATCATTGAGAAATTGCGTCTCAAGAACTCCAATTTAAAATCTCAAATCAACAAACTTGAAGCAACGTTGGCCCAAAAAGAAGAAGTTGGTGATGTTTTGCATTATATCGATTTTCACCAACTGCAAATTGAAAACAAGCAATATGTTGCAAAGATTGAAGAGCGTAATGATGAGTTACTTACCGTAAAACACTCTGGCAGTAAGACAACGCAGGCACTAAATGAATATAAACGACGGCTGAATCAGCAAATCGAAGATGCAAATTGGCTTAAAAGTGAACTCAGTACCAAGGAAGCACTGAAGATAAAACTTGAGAATGAACACAAAAAAGTTTCGAAAGAACTTGTCACTGAGAGAAAGGCCAGAAATCGATTGAAGCAGCAAATCGAAGAAGCCGCCGAAATGCCCGACATTGAGGAATACATCATGCAAAAAAGAGAAATGCAAAATTTAGAATCAGTCAAAAAGAACTGGGAGAAAAAGGTTGAAATCATGGAAATGGCTGCCAAGAGAAGTCGCTCGCTTAGCCAAAAGATGAAGTCCAACAGTCAACGATGAAAATTAGAAGTTGGGGATCGGTTGAATAAAATATAATGTTGTAGTTTATGTGAATTTTTCGTCAGTGCTGATTGAGATAATACTGAATAAATGATAAGAACGATGTTACATTACAAACACTGTCAAGAAAATGAATGACATGAACTGCAACTATCATACCATCCTATTTGTCATAACACTTTTAATAGCAATGAACAAAAGCTTGTCATAACTAGCTAGAGTTGATAATAGTTTGCAATTAGCTGCAAATCAAGGTGGAATTTACTACACATATCGCTTGATGAAACCGACGAATCCGCACAACTACCAATCGATGGAAGGCGGCATATACCAAGAGCAACCATATTATAGGAACATAAAGCTTCATACCGTTGAGAACCGATACTAGCAACAGTGCAACCAAACTCTTGTATTCATTCATCAACAAACCACCAACTACTAATATCAAATAATAACCAACCAAAACTCATAACCTGGCACCTTCATCTGTCACCAAAAAGATATTTGTGTAAAGATTACTCACCTAGGACAACGAATGGGACTACAATTATTTCTCGATTCAAACATCTTTAATCCGAATCATCAATCAACCTCTCAAGATCTTTTCTCTTCCAAGTAAGCGAGAAAACCGCTACGATCCCCAGAATTGGTTCCTGTAGACTTACTGCCCAATCCAGGCGGTGGGTTCGTAGTGGTTTTGGGGAGACCTGGAGGTCCACGGGATATTCCACCTGAAGCAACGGGGGCAGTTAATGGGGCTTGTCCCCAATTCCATGAGTCGAACGTAGCACCACCATTAGGTGGAGATGGTTCTTGCAATCCCCAGTCATTCGTGCCCAGACCAAATCCCAAAGAAGAGGGCCCACCCATGGAAGTGCTCTGAAGGAAATAATGCGCATTTCAAAACAAATAAGAATTTCATCACTGTATCGACTTACATTGGTCATATTATTCCCAAGACCTAGCTTTTCCCATATACTGGAGTTGTGTTGAGAGATGGCATTTAATTCATCCAAACGATTGCCACTGAGAGAACGTTGCACACCCAAAGAGGAGAAAATGTCATTGGACATGATAGTATGGTTATCGAGCAGAGGTGATTTTTGAGGAGAAGGAACTCCACTTCCCAAAAACGAATCATTGTTGCTTTGAAGGGAAATGTTGAGTAATGCAGAACCACCGCCTAATGTTGTCCCAGCAAATGGGCTAAGCGATTGCTCGGGAACTCTTTGAAACGCAGGGCGGAAGACAACATCATCGAGATCATCAAAAATATCATCAACATCTCCTTCCTCGTCTTCAATTTCTTCTTGAGCAAACCTGGACTTTGTCGGAGTTGGCTGATGAATGAACGAATTGTCACCTTTCTCTTCCTCTTCAGACTCGCTTTCAGTTTCTTCAACTCCATCTCCATCTTGTGAACCAATTTCTTCATCATCTTCAACTTTTGAATCACTCCCATCCACTTGATAACTCCAAAAGGTTTGGTCATGGGGAACTTTCGGTGGTTGAGATCCTGGTATTGGTGGGAAATCCTCAACTAAGACTTGATCATCATTTGACGCGTTTGTTTCTATGGGCTTCTCATTCGTTCCACCATGAGCTTTGTCACTATTTGCATCTCCTTTTTTCTCTCTTTTATTTGGCTTTTTCTCTTTTTTGTCTTTTTTCATCTTAGCATCATCATAGTTTTGCTTGGATCGTCTGTCAGAGGCCACTTCACTACCCTTGGAGGCTCTGGCGTTTCCATCCTTTTGCTTCGAATTATTTTTTGATTGAGTAGAAGAGTTCATATCAACATCGACGAGGCGCCTTCCAGAAGAAGAAATACTGACGGTATTATGTCCCGCTAAAGAACCACCAGTGTTGCTAGGAGTAAGAAGAAATTCATCAACAAACTTGACAATTGACTTTTGCCTTTCAGTACGAGCCGCTCCTTCTGATAACCATTGCACTGTTTTACGCAATGGATCAAAGTCAGAAAAGAACGATTCAAATTTATCACCCAATGGCAAGTATCCTCTTAGTTCTGCATGTTCCCTCAACAATAAGCATGTCGAAGGGTCCTTGCTTTGGTTATACCCAGAAGAACCAACCCTTGCATTTCCTTCAGTTGAAACGGACTCTTTCAACAAGCCCAAAACACCTTTCAAGCTTGATCGTGCACGAGTTTCCATCAAAACTAAATCTTTGCCAGAGAAAAACTTCTTACGCCATCTGCCCAATGGAGTATCTTCGACCGAAGTGAATACCATGGATGACAACATGGAGCTGGCAGACAAATCAGCGAAAAAAGATGGCAGCGCAACGTCTTCACCGCGCGGAGCTGACGTAATTGATCCCTGTACTTCAATTTCACTGACAACAGAGAGATAAGTAGGATGTTGACCCAGCCACTCACAAAAGATGGAGAGCATCGCCAAGATCTTATCATTATAAACTTTTCTATTCTTTTCATGAGACTCGGCGCTGGTCAATCTTTGGGTCACACGATTAACCAAACCAAAAATTGCTACCAATGCCAAAGATTGAATTTTAGAGCGATAAGTTAAGGAGCCACTCCCTGATGTCCCAGTCGAATCTGGAGCTTGTCCATCGCCACTAGAAGCCATGGAGCATGAATGAATGAATACAGACAAATCACCACCGCTTCCAGTGTTCTTGTCTTTCGCACCTTCATTAGTTGTATTCAAACATGAAAACTCGGGGTTTTCCGCGAAATGAACAGAGAAAATACTGATTGCCACCAAACGGAGCAAATGTAAATCAGTTAATTTCTGGGAATGCAACTGGACATCCAATTCTTCCAATAGGCTCATGATCATACCGTGGATCTGGTCGATTTGGATTTCATCCGTGACTCCTTTTAAAACAGAAGACGACATAATATCATTTAAGTGAGACAAAAGCGAGGAGGATTCGTGAGATGCTGACTTTTGTGATGATGAAACTGCCTTCTCTTCAACCGTTGTGTTTCCTCCACCTGTAGCTTTCAAGTACTCCAAATGCATACGAATTGACCAAGCAAATAAAATTCCATGCAATCGAACAAAGCTGGTAAGAAAGTATTTGAACTTTGTATTGTCTGGCTTACGAGATCGCAAATCGCTGAAGTTTGGTCGTTGCACTTGTTGGTGAAGTTGCTCATAGGAGGACTTGTTCACTGCAAACAATCGAGCAATATTTTCAAATCCACCGGTAAAAGCATTGTCTGCCATGATACTGCGACAATAATGATATAAAGCGGTACTTTCTGCTTCGTTATAAGTTGCCAGCATCGCTAATTGGTTTTGTGGCATTCCGGACGATGGAACGATCAAAGCGGCACGTTCGTAGAAACGAACACTTTCCGTAAAATCTTTTTGCTCCTTCTCTGAATAAAGCTCCTTATAACGACTCAAGTCACCTAAACAAAGCAAACTACGATGAACATTGTGCATATAATGGTCATTGACAAGAGAATGTGTATTGCTCAGATTGTTTGCTTTTTTCTCTAGCTCTGTCATAAGCCTCTGAAAAAATTGAATCCCATAAGACAAAAAGTGATCGAATTCTTGTTGTACGAGTGTCATGTGATTTTTGACTTGTTGGGCTAAAGGAGACGATTGATCTGCTTGGAGCTTAGTTTTACATTTCTTTAGGGCACTACGAAACTCTTCGATTTGCCGATAAAAACTCATTTTCCACAATTGTCCGATGATATCCCGTTTATTATTATTTTCCATACAATAATCAGGGAAATCCAATATCAAAGTTCTGTATTGTCTACGGATACTGCGATAGAATCAAACAATAATCGGAGGTTTCAAAATGAAACGTGTGTCTACCACTCACCTTTGCTGTAACTCTTGAATTTCTTTCATCATGGCAGCACTCCCTTTTGCTGAAGGGCCTTGATCCTTTAACTCCTTGATTCTCTTTTCTTGCTGATGCAAGTTGGTGAGAATTTCACCAGGAGTGGTGAAGGTGGTGCTCGACATTCAGTGACGAAACGGAGGAAATCCTCAGTGTCAGTTGATTAAGTTATTTCCAATGTGCCAACGGTTTCGCTACTATTAGCTCACAATTCCTCTTTTTCAATACAGCCAAAACCAATTGGATCAAAAACACTATTAAGTGCACATCTTGAAACAAAAGCAAGAAATAGTCCCGCCTACGCACTCGCCACTCTCTCGTTCTGGGTTCATTTGGCGGCTTTTGTGTTAACATCCACGAATCCGGTGTCAAATATAACCATTATACATAACCGAATTTAATTAACCACTCGTGATTAGATTTCTGCAATGTAAATTAAGTATTCCATATACCCTACAAGTAACTTTCCATAATAGAATTTTTAAACGATCAGATATCATATATGAGAACACGACAATCATCTAATCATAATAATAACTCGCTGATAGTAGTTATTTTCACCAACATATCGCGGTCTCTCATTCCTAATATATCCTATCTCGGAGCTAATCCACCAGCATTGGTAGTTGAAACACTATTGGAGGTGACAGAGCGATTAGCAGAGGGTGGACGCGGACGATTGGTTGCCCCAGTCTCTCCATGCTCTTTCTGTAACTTGACGGTTACTTGTAATAGCTTCTTCTTTGATTCCGACTCCAATCCAATTCCATGAGCAGAAACAAATGCATCAATTTGCTGCTCCAATGGTGAATCAAGATCGATAATCATTTCAGCGGAAGAACCTGACGGAAGTTTTACGAGCATTTTTCGTAGACTATTACGCGCTGGACTTGCAGGAGGAATCTTGTTGTTCCCAGATGAATTTAGTTCCTGACCATCAGCAGAAGGAGTTACATTGGCGCCGGAACCTGATGAAGGATTAGTGCCTTTAGGTGCTAAACTCTTGGGAACATTCAAACCTAGGATCTTAAAGGCATTTGCGAGATCTTGAATATTGTCTTGCTCCATGTGCGCATCTTGTGGATCCATCAAACATTCCAGTGGTTTATCTTGCACGTCTGTCTTAAAGATGTCATCAGTAATTGGCAAGTTAGCAATATCGAGATCTAGGTGATCTGCAGATTGTGCCAATTGGGTGACAAAGGAATCAATCCGTTCCGATATCTTCACCAACTCCTGTTCTTGTTTATGATATCCTTGCCACTCTTCCAGCCCGAACACAGAAGTTAATATCGAACCAATACTGCTTGCCATTATATGGGGTTCTAAACTTGGAATAGAAATTTCTGATTGATTACTTGGGACTTCTAAGCCAAGACCTGACATTCCTCGACTACGGTTATACTTGCTCTCGTCTGAGCTAAAGCGATCTTCCTCTCCAGCAGCAGCTGAACCACCTGGACCTTGTAAAATTGACGATGTCAAATTTGTACGATTTGCAAATGCTTCCTTTTGTTTCAACATGAATTCCACACGCCTGCAAAGAAGTTTACGCAATAAGGCAATATTGGTTCCCAAAGTATTGGAAACTTCAACATAGATAGCATCCTTCTTCGCACAGGCCTTACATATTTCATCAAGGGTCACTTGCCGATAATTAGTCATATCCAAATGAGTACCAACCACATAGAGAAATGAATCAGAAGATAGTTGCTCCTTCAAAGGTATCCAACGTTCAAATACTGAACGGAATGATTCAACATTACAAATGTCAAAAACGATAACACAAAATAAAGCGCCACGAAAAGCCAGTTGCTCATCTTTCTTACTCAAATTTTGAGTGTACTCCCACAATTTCAAGACAGCAGATTGGTTAGTGTGGTGGTGTGAGTGGCTATTGTTTCCGCTGCTGCTTGCACCAGCTGAAGAGTTGTTATTTCCATTATTGTGGTTACCATTTGAACCTGGCATTGATCCGCTTTCCAATTCATGACTTGTCAACTCAATAGCAGTAAAAAAACTGCTAGCATCGGTTAATGAATATTGACGATGGTCTTCCAAGGGATGTTGATGACTGTACAATGGATTTTGATGAAGGGCTTTTGCGGTTTTGTAAATATCCAAATTTTGTATTAAAGATGTGCGACCAGAACCATGGTCTCCCAATAAGATCGTTTTTGCAAAAGCTGGACCCGTCTGAATACTCGTCATTTGATTGACGTTGAACAATAGAAGAACATAAGATACTGTACTTAATAAAAGGCCTTATTGGCTGTTTGTATGCCATATGTCGGCACATGCATGCTCAACGGGCAAATACTGAAGACATCTAATTGTTTAATAGTTGCCATATTCTCTCCCTACTACGTATTCTTCTCGGTGGGTCTTTTCAAAATAATATTACCACCAAACTTTCTGGTTCCAAAATTGCAGAAGAGTCGCGCTACCGTAATCTAAATAGAAGAATGAGATTAGCCACATTAGGAGATCTAAAGAAAAAGGAAGAAGATGATGATGGAAAACGCAATGAGCTCTTCGCAGGGGGACTGGATCAACGAGGGTATTTTCGGATTGTTCATTATTGATGAATCACATGATGGAAATTTTCATTCATTTGTAGAGGTGGATCCGGACTATCTGTGGTAGGACCTCCAACTGGTGGTGGTCGGCCAAATCTGGGTGCCGGAAATCGAGCTGGTATCTTTGATAATATTGTTCAAAAAGCACAGGATGGATCTGCAGATGATGACGAGTCAGATAACCCGGATAATGCTGTTACCATCACATTGTATCGCAATGGATTTACTGTTGGGGATGGGCCTTTGAGAGAACCAGAAGCCCCCGAAAACAAGAGATTCTTGGCCATTCTAGCTATGGGAAGAATCCCTCCAGGTAGAACAATATAGAATTCAGTATACATCAAATCCCGCTTATTATTCCCAACAAAATTACGTTCTTTATTAGAATTATTTAATGGAAGAGACCCAAGTGCTCATGATAAACTTAATGTCAAATTATCCGATAAGAGAGGAGAAGATTATGTTCCACCGCCATATATTGCTTTCGGGGGTACTGCAAATGTCTTGTCCACTGGGACTTCAGCCGTACGCTCTTCAACATTTTCTGCTGCTATGTTGGCATCCATCCCTCCTTCTGCCAGTGAAGAGAACATGGTAAATGTTCAAGTTCGGACGCATGATAATAAAAGAATTAAGATTCGTATTTCTGGTAATGCTACTGTTAATCAACTTGCCGCTCAAGCGCTTCGTGAAGCTGGCAATACAGATTCATCACTGAGATTCACTTTGAGTGCAGGTTTCCCCCCAAAAGATCTAGAGGATGGCAGTGAAACCGTTAATGGTGCTGGATTGGCTGGTGCTTCAGTAACCATGAAGAAGATATAACTATGATCCTTTTCGTACATATTTGTAGATACAAATGCCCTCATCAATTGTATCCGACATCAAAGAGTGTTGGTACATACATACCTTTTATGTTGATATATCTGAAGCATCATATTTTGTAGGAAGGGGTAATTATAACTTTTGCACAAAGATATACTCAAAGTTTACTACTTTGTTTCTCAAATTATTTTTCTGCTATTTACAATAATACCACAATTTTTTAATACTATGAATAATTACACAATATAATGCACACAGAAAAGGTGGAGAAAGATAAAATGACGGAAAATCTCATTATAACCTCTTTGATAAAAGTGGATAAAGCCCTCTCCAAATCATTATTGTTGATGATGACGCATGAAAACTACAAAAAGAATTGAAGTGGGTAATCATCAAACACCATGACTGCCCATCTATACAAATAATTACACCATACACACCAAAACACCAACAGCTTCACTATGTTTATATTATTATAGAGTTTTCCCAGTGATCATTAGTCAATAACGATCACCACATAAATAGTCCACCAAGAATGATCATTATGAAGTTCCTATCCCCTACATTACAAAAAGGTTGGAAATACAGCAAAACCACCCTAGTAGCTATTTCTACAAATTTAGTTTTCAAATCACAGAAAATCTTTACCAATACTATTGAAGAGTAGAAAACAAGAAACGTTTTTGTGCATGCTGACATCAGAAACGATTGGATGACAGGAAACGTGAGTAGCATTCACGCCCATTACCACACAAAATAGTAAGAATAACGTACAAACAAGGACACACACTGCGACGAAACACACCTATAAATGATTCTAAAGGTCTTACTCAAACAACTTTTTATAATTTTTAACATTTTGCTCTTGTTCAATTTGTCCCATTTCTAATGTGAACACTAACTATTCATCTTTCTTGGTATAATTATAATAGTATATTACAGTAGGGTAATTTTAGGTTCTTGCGATGGCTAATATATATATAGCTTTCTCTAACTTTAGACTATTTAACGGGAACTTTATTATCTTTTGAGGAGATGTGAAGCATGGTAAACCATTCAACGATAAATTCAGTCAACCAAACAAAAACAGATTTATTTCAACATAAGTGGGCTTAGTGCATCAATTAATAACTATGCATCATCATCACCTTCTGTTGCAAAGGTCACCATCCGATGACTTGGTGATTGTTTACTTCGCTTCGCAATACTTGAGAAACTCATTTTTACTGGTAGTACATACACATCATCAATCTCAAAGTCTGCTTCACGAAGTACTCGGGTTACTTTGAAATCCAAGTCATGAAAGCGCATACTCTGAGGTAACTGACGACTAATGACTCGAGCAATGTCAATCACTATGCTGACCATCAATTTCCCAGTTGCGATTTGATATTCCTTCAACATCGCAATATTACCGAATTCCTCCTCTTCTTGAGAAGATGCGATGGCAGAGCGTAAATATTCTTGTATATTATGTAGAGAAGGGAATAATGCCGACATTGTATCTGTAACTGCTTCTGTGATGTCAAAGAGACGAGATTTCAATAGTTTTAGATTATGATTCTTATAGTCCAAGAAAAAATACTCGATTGTCTTCCAAGCAATTTTTACACACATTCGATAGAGAATAACCGGAGAGACAGATAAATAGTGATCACATAACCATTTCACTAAAGGTCTGAACATTGGAATCTGATCTAGCTCTTCTGCTGTATGGAATAGTGCTTGACAAGCTTCTAACTCTTTTTCGATACAATAGCGAAGAAGATCCATTCTGCGACCATAAGCTTCCATTACTTGATCAGCAGTGGGAGTCTTTGTTCCACTTAACACTGATGACGGAGAATCAGAACGTTTTAGTTCATCACCAGCTGCTGAGGAACGTCGCACCCGTTCAATCGCATTGGCAGGAGAACTTTTTCCACCAGGTCGAGAAACCGGGGTTCCCAAACGGCTTGTGGAAGTGCCTTTGCCACCACTATTTGGACCATTGCCACCAGGGATAACTAAGTTAGGAATGACAATTCCAGGAAAACTCTCTCGTCTCATTCCATTAGTAAAGGAAGAAGATGCGCTAATTGGCTGCTGATACATACTGCCACCATGGCTACCACTTCCACTTCCGATAAACATACTGGTGTTGCGACTTGTGATATCATCAATATCGGATGTATTTGAATTTTGACGAGATATCTCTCCAAAGTTTAGGTTGGCACTAACCTCACTGATAGCAGTGTCACAACGTTCGAGCTGGTACAAACTCTCACTTGGAGAAGCCATAGTTTTAGGTTGAAATAATTTCTTCGAAATGAAGAAACTTGATGAAGCCAGTTCATCCATGGTGATGACCTTCTCTGTTGATGACTCCTTCGCCAAGTCAAAGTCATCTGCATTAAGTTCTCGGGACGCGGCGGACAAGTTGACAGGTCCAGTTCCGGGTCCAGAAGGAGTAAATGAAGAAGATGAGAGGGGCCTTGTCTGGGGAGAAGAGGTGGATTCTGGCAAGGAAATCGATAATGCCTTTTCTGAATCTTGGTCTACCTGCACGGAGGACTTGATGTTTTCATCAATATTCTCTCCTGAAGAAACAACCGGATCAGCAGGGGAAACCTCATTTAAAGGAGGTGGTGTGGGATCAAGCACTGTCTGAACAGTTACAACAGGTGAGGTAGTAACAGCAGTCTGATCATGAGAGTCTTGAGAAGTAGAAGCAGTGACTGTGGTTACGTTGGGAGATAAATTCTCTTCTTTTCCAGCTTTGGTAAGAGAAGAATCATCGCTTGTTGCGAGAGATAATGTATCTGTTGCATCACCACTAATCTTATTACCTCCATCTTCAGATTGGGCCTTATGCTGAGGAAGAGTATGATTCTGAGCGTTACAACACGGGAAAAAAATGAAAATAGAAGACATAGTTGTTGAGATCCGCGATAGTCAAAGACAGATAAGAAAGAAATGGCACAAAAAAATAACGACAATATTTAGCACGATCAGATGGCGAAAGCGGTGCAGAAAACAAAATGATTTGGACCACTAAATCCAATGACGATCAAAGACAGATTGCGAATAAAAGAAAATAAATCAGCACAGTAGCAGAGGTACTCTGTGCTTTTGAAGGAGCCGTGATAGTTATCTAAAATTACCAGTGAGAAATCCAAAATGAGGCCCAAACAGCAATTGAAAAGCAGCATACATATTATAGCAGCATTATTTGTTATTCCATGTTCCTCTTCTGGATTGATTCGAGCGCTCTTCAACGGACCACACAACGGATTTCCATCACAATTGGCCTAATTGGGAGTTTTGGGCAACCCCCAACCCAGAAATACTAAAAATACTAAAAATTAATCAGTGATAATATAAACACACCAAATAATTTTGATCAATGACTGGTGGAATCCAATGGGATTTGTGTGCTGGTATGTGCCACTATCACTTTATGGCAGTTTTTCTTGGTGGAGTGTGTAGTAAATGGTTGGTTCAATTCTCACAACTGTTATGTCCTGCACGATAAATAAGTTGGTTTCCCAGCTGAGCTTGGTGATGATTCTCTTGTTGGTATATATTGCTGCGAGAAAATCTAAGAAAAAAAGAAGTTGTCTTGGTCCTCCATTCATTTACGTATCTACGCACGATGAGATACAAAATATACTCAAGTATACCATAGATGGGTGTCTGTTATCATCCAATGTACTCCAAACTACCCCTTCTCATAAATTTCCAAACTTTATCGAGCTCAGATCAATGGCGTTCGGAACATATTGGGACGGAGAACGCAATCATTCTAATGCTCTTTTTATTGCTGATGCAGTTTCTTACCACTCTGCAATATACATTTTCTCTGACTGTCAACCTTCTTCCAATCATCAAAGAACCATGTTACACACAATGGTAACAACGAAGGACAATCCCGGGGTTGACCACACTTATGGACTCGCCTTTGGTCGCGATGACAGACTATATGCTACTTTCCAACATACTGATGTGGTGCTATCCTTTTCTCCTCAAAACAGAACTTATATTTCTAAACAGACTTGGACATATTCCCCTGGTAAGATTCCTCCTGCTCTGCAGCAACCAGACACTGTAAGCATTGCTTTTGAAAATGCTTCTGTTGTAAGAATCCCCATGAAACAGCAAGGATCATCATCAAACGGGAACAATGTGAACAATAACCGATACAATCAGCCAAATCACTGGTACGACTATTTCCCTGGTACATTTTATCAGTTTGGTAAGCCGCGGATTCAAAAGAGAGATGCCCAGGGAGTGCGATCTATCCTTTTATTACATTATTGTGATGATGGTTCGGTGATAGCAAACAATGATATGGATGTAGTGGATCACCAGTTGTTGGGATATAACTATGATGATGTCTCTGACATACAAAACAAATCGATAATAAGAACCATGTTATGGATAGCCAATGAAGACATCGATGGTATTCTCGTTATTGATGAATCTACTGGGCTCGCTCAACATATTCTGACAGTTCATAATCCAATTCATTTGATGTTTCATGGTAAAACTCAACAAGTCTTTGCAAGCAGCAAAAGAAAGCATTGGCGTGGTGCGGTGTTTGCAATTAATCCACATAGTATGAAAGTGATTGGTGCATATTCCACCAATGAGATGGATCACCCCACGGGGTTAGCAATATATGAAAACATTCTGTACGTCGGAGTGCAAGAGCGCGCAAATATCATCAAATTTGATCTCAAAACCAAGAAATACTTAGGTGTGGTGGTTAAAAATGTCCCTGGTGAGATAGAGCATTTGTTGCTCTCGCCTTGCTAATTACTTTTCCAACGATCTGTTGATTTTTTGCTTTATGTCGATGTAGTTGCGTCCATTTCGTCTGTCCTTAGTTTCTTCGTTTTTGTGATTGGTTGAATGGTTGGTCCAGCATTTTCGGCTTGGTTGTTGATATGGTAATAATGTGAATTCTCAACTTAATATTACAATTTCTTTTCAATAAAATACATAGACAATATCAATACAACAAAAATAAGCACTAATAAGGAGGTTATTGCTGATCATACTGTGGAGAATGATTTAATATCATACCCACATCCAACTCATCATTTGTTAGTTCGCTCTCTTCATCATGCATCAATTGTTCTGGGCTATAGTCTTCGAAGGGAACATCCGGCAAAAACTGCTCGTGGACTGATTTCCGTAATTCCAGATCGCCTTCTGTGCTATGATACAAATTAAATGCTTTAATTTTCTCCTCAGGGGAAACTATTATATTATCCAATCTCCTTAGGTTTGGTAATCGATATAAAACTCGCAACCTAATGCCTTAAATAAGAACAGCAGGATAAAACATAATGATAATGATCACCTGTAATGATCCTTCTTGTAACATGGGTTGCCTTCCATACATAAAACGTGCAACCACTGTATTTCCAACAAAAACTCGGACTGGCGAATTTGCTCAATCAGGTTATACCGCACATCTAAATAAGTTAAATGAGGACAATTTTGCAGAGGCTTTAGCGATCTAATCTTGTTATTATTTATCTCAAGAGCCGATAAGCAAGGGAGCTTATTCAGACCGCTCAACTCCTCTATTTCATTATATGACAACTTCAACTCGCGAATGGGCAAATAGTCCAAACCTTCAATTTTGCGGATGTGATTATTAGACAAATCCAAAGACTAGCAAAGAAGTTGAACAACTTGACATCACATTCACGATTGCTCTTACCTGGAGATATTTGAGATTATGTAACCCACTAATAGTTTGAATTTTATTATGTGCAAGCAACAGACATTCCAAAAAGCGATGGTCAGATAAATCTTGTAGCTTGGAAATACGGTTATTGCACAGATCTGCCAATGTTAGCATCGATCCCACTGCTTGCTTCCCATCTGACCATGCATTTTCTTCATTGCACAACGGTGGCAAAAAATCCAAACAATGAACCAATTGATTATGTCGAGCTTTCAATGTTACAAGAGCTGTAAGATGTTCTAATGGTGCCAATGATTGAATCTTATTATTGCTTATGTCTAAATACATGACCAAAGGGTATTGAGAGAGGATGCTAATATCTATAATCTGCTGAGCAGGCAGAGACAGTTCAAGGAACGAATGTCGTAAAGCCAGCGGATGGATGCCCAACGTCTTCAATCCTTTGGAAACCTGTTCCGTAGTAAGAATAACCCCTTCTATATCTTCCATATTTGGCGATGAAACCTGATAAGGTCCTTTAATTCCTGATTTTTTTTTATTTTTATTGGTGATCTCAATTTTCTTGGGGCGCTTTGCATACATAGCGACATACGTAAATATGTCGTTTTCTATCCATTCAGATAGGCGCGACCGTTTCGTACCATTCTTATTTCTCCCAAACGAAAGGATTATAAACCTTTCACATTCCCACACAAAAATTGTTAAACCCTTCTTTTACCTCCGCAAGAGCAAGAATTTTGCTACAACATAAAAAAAACCTAATCGAAATTGGACAAAGTAGTAGGCCGAGGTTGTGTGTTCTTGAGAGTTAAACAGTAGGTTTAATATTTACTATGAGTCACGGTAAACCTCGAGCTATCGAGATTGAGCAACAGCTCGCTCAATTGCGTTGGCGTAGAATGCAGAACGAGAGGTCGATTCGAGCTTATCTTGAAGCAACCAAAGTTATGAAGCAAAAAGATACGATTCTTGGACTTACCGTGGATATGAGTGCTGAGAGAATGACTTGGCTGGATAGTGTTGTGAGAGATGAACTCGGTCGACCCTTAGTATTGACAGATGAGGAAGTACATAATATTGAAGTGGATGAGCACAAAGTAAAAAAGAGGTTAACCAAGGTATATGATATTAGTCATCATCCTCCGTATATTTTAATACTGATGTACATTGTTCATGATCACAGTACTCGCAACAGCAGTTGGAAAACTTACAGAAAGTCAGTGAACAAATTGGTTCGCGCAATCCTCGAACTAAAGATGGTATTCGCATTCAGAAAGAACAGTTAGAACGTTTTGCTATTATCAAGCGCCAACTGGAGGAAAATTCTGAGCTTATTGAGCAAAGAACACCATATATCAATGTTAAACAAGTTGTTCCAAAACTTTACTGAGGAATTTTATAAGAGAAGGTCATCCACAGCAGTTGTTAATATTGTATATATAATAATTGTAATAATATTATATGGTATTTAGTACATGAAGCCATTTTGTTATATTTGTAAGTACTCAATCTTTTATATTTATTCACTCCACGTTTAAAATTCCAGATCATCATTGTTATGGTTATCCTACTACAAACATTCTCTAGCCTTTAGTATAAATTTCATCTATAGCTACTGTATCGACAACTAATACCTGACCGCCTCATTGAAGGATAAACATATGAATATCCATTCGACAAAAGAGGGTATGAATTCTATGCAACCTTGTTCAAACAATACTGTAAACCTCTTCACAGTTGAACAGTGGGCCTCATCCACCATTCTCAACGCCAACAGAACATACCAAAGCATTTGTTGACATTGCACAACACTATATAAGATAGAAATATAGTCCATACGATTGGCAGATGGGAAGGTAGTAGAAATTGGTAGAAAAGGAAAGAATGAGAACTAGTCATGGAATATAAATCATTACCACCTTGAGCACAATACTTGAAACTTCCCCTCCAGGAATTTCACTTGTGTAAACCACCAGAAATTGACGAAGGTATCTTCTCAAGTGTAGTCATTTGTTTCGCTCGCAATTCGTTGATCTTATTTAATATATCAACTGTTCCACCCCGCGATTGATTATTTCCGCCACCCGGTGACAATGGAGCGCTTGTTGATGGAGGTGGAAGGCTGATACCCGTCTCTATAGATATAGGTTTCTTGGACACTACCTTAACAGAGCTCATCCCCGAAGCTACTGGAGAAGATGAATGGGGAACTGAAGGTTGGTTGTTATCTTCATTTGCTGCCAAGGATTTTACTTCTTGTTCAGGTACTGCGGAGGAAGAAGTGTTAGTCGGTGGCAGTGGAACTGCTTTTGTTGAAGAACTATTCCCTCCGAGAGCAGCCCGCACCAATTCAGGGGGCAAAGATTGAATTTGATGCTTTTTCAACTCTTCAATCATGGCATTGAGTTCCTTCGCAGCAGAAACTATCTGATCATCTTGTTTTGCCTCTCCATAAGCCATTAAATCTTTTTGTTCAAAGATTGCAGGATGGTGAAACATTGGGATGGGACGGAAACCTTGAGAAGATACAGGATCATGTTCTTTCACAGATTCCCTTTGGGGAACATTCTCCGCTCTCTGTTGGGGTAAATACTGCTCCGTTTCTGGTATTGCTTGGGATTGTGATATTGATGGCATCCTTGTTGGTACAGTATTAGTGTAGTTATCTTGAATATGCTTCAAAATCTTCGCTCGCTGTCTTACTAAATCACGATAATCTTGCATAATTCGCTCACTTTTAACATCACCAGATTTCAAATTTGGATAAAGCAAGTCATATAAATCATTAATTTGGCTGGCACTTGCAAGCAAGTCATCTCCAGGATTCATATTTCGGAGATTATCATATGCTTGTAAGAGGGTTTCTTGATCCATTGACAAATTTCTTCCATTTCCATCCCCATTCGCATTTGCAACACGTTCTTTAAATTGCAACAGTTGCTTGAATGGTGAACCCAAGCTTTCCCGCAGAAGCTGGATGTCCTTCTTATTTTCCTCTGTGTTGATATCCTTGCTCTTTTCCTTATCAACAACTTTATCATGTTCATCCGGCATCTTTGAACTTTCACTGATAATTGCTGACATCAGGCGACTATTGGTTGAACCATATTTATCATACAGCTCAGAATACTTTTTATTGCGTGGATCCTGGTAGTACGACTGATGTGGGCGTGCTTTTCCAGGAGACTTATTCTTAGCAAACCTATACTTTTTGAGCGCCTCCTGCTTTGCCTCTTGTTTTTTCTTATCTTCTCTTGATTTGACAAGCAATCTGGTGGCTTTTGTGGGTGATGGTTGAGACATTTCCTTCATAGGATTGACATTCTGAAGATATTGAGAAGAAGCGGATGCTGCCGCTCTCTCAGGTGAAGTAAATGAACGCAAGTGCCGTTCCCACTGAACAGGTTTCTTCAGTGATTGCATTACCTCGTC
>JACCEA010722068.1_pt1 | contig 33305 bp, 26 predicted proteins | sample 7449851 | NCBI WGS metagenome assembly JACCEA01 (sample SAMN15323453, study PRJNA562643) | freshwater metagenome | isolation source: river surface water | place: USA:Blue River Watershed | collected 2017-08-18 | reverse complement strand
TACAGTGGCAAACTCCTATATACGGTAATGGACTTGTATGAGGATCACTCAAGCCTATAACTTTTGAAGACTTGCAAATATCACAAATAACGCAGCGTACGTCGATAGATCTTGATAAGACAAGCAAACGTATGCTTTGCTTTTTCTAAAATGACAACAACTTAAAAAGTTATAAGACTTCGAAAAACTCCAAATTTATAAAATTTGCGCGTCGACATAAAATCTCACTTTACTCATATATAAAAGTCGACTTTTTGAGTTATCCAAAAAGACATATTTATGAAAAAAGTCACATGAAAAGTAGCTTTTAAACCTCGAGTTTTAGAATTTAGAGTTTAAAATTAATAATTTCAAGTTTAAATCTCGATATTTTCACAAAACTTTTGCGTGACTTTACCGTTTTTAGGTTACTGCCACTGTACTGTGTGTGAATGTGTGCTGTGCTGCTGCATTGAGTAAAATAGAAAATAGAACACAAGATTCAAAATCGAAAGATTAATCAAAAGAATAATGGATACGCCATATCACCTCAACGATTTTTAGTAGTACACCTGACCTTTCCAAGAACATATTACATATTTATCGAATAGAAATGACAAGCGATGAATCATATAGTTGGGTAAAGCCAGCAATTGGGCTAATTTTGCTGTTGATTATGATGTTCCAAGGGTATGATAAGAAGTAAGAATGGTTTAGCTCTCAGCTTTTCTTTGGTTGATAACACCAATACACAGATCGCTTATAAAACTTCATTTCCTTATTTCTTCGTTTGTATGTGGGTACATTTTCTATATCAATGTTTATCCGTATTTTGGTAAGTTATTAATTGTACATTTGGTCGATGGTGACTTTCCCTTATATTCAGATCCAACGATGAAATTATTTGGGGTAATGGCTGGTATTTTGATTGGAGTAGGTGGATTGGTTGGTGGAATTGTTGGGGGATTGTTGCCGAAAATATCATTGGGAATAACATTAGGGTTTTTTGTTGCTTCATACATTTCCTTGGTAGGTCATTCGAATTATTCGGAGGTGAGATTCATTTGACGGAATCTCTTATTCATGAACAGATTCTACTTCATAATGAATTCACTGATTTCTTCATCATGGATGGCTATGTTGCATATTTGTACTTGGTACTGGTAGTTGTTGGAATTATTGGGACTCAATTTAATAAGGTATAAAGTGCTCACTGATTTTACCGAACTTTTTTAAATCCTCAACCATTTAGGACTTGTGTGGTGCTGGCCGAGACGCTATGGGAATCGCGATGCTTGCTGTATTATCTGTTGACGGCTTTCTTGATTGTTCCTTGTGGAACTTTTTTAGACCCCTATTGCAATTCAAATCGTTCGACTCTTCTATCATCTGCGCTGGTCAATGCCATGTAAAATCTCTCTTAGTGCTTTGGTCATTAATATTTTTAGCGAAAATTGCAAACTATGAAAACGGAATCGTCAAGTTCTTGAGGTCCATCTTCTCTCCTTCTCATGGTGGTCATGGATATATTCCTTTATCAACTGTTGCTCATACCATGGAAGACCTACCATTACCAGCTTTTAAGCAGCGAACATTCAGTTATCCAGACACATTAATTTATAATTATGTGGACCCCGATGAAATTCCTGAGCTATTGCGTCCTTATGCTGAATCGATCTTTACTTTGGCGCAGTCCATTATGCAACGTCATGGCTTCCAAGTTGATAATTCGCGTAACCAATCTGAGCATTTAATCATGCTTCTTTTTAACGAAACTTCTTCCTTGGACAAGATGGTGTCGAGTCCGGCATTAAGAATTCACAGGCGAATGTTTGAAAATTATCGCAAGTGGTGCGGTCGCTTGGGTGTACAACCTTTACTTTTGAAGGATATTCATCCGGTGAAATCTCATGACATGATCATCGAGGATATGCTATTGTTTCTTTTAATTTGGGGTGAATCAGCAAATATCCGCCATATGCCTGAATGTCTTAGTTTTTTATTTCATAAGACCATGGAACAACATATGCTGGATAAGCAACAACGCGAGACTAATGTTGGAAAGTATCCTGGTTTCTACCTTGATATGGTGGTTACTCCAATATATGAAGTTGTTTCAAAAGCGATGCTTTCATCCAAAGATCATTCGGAAAGAAAAATTTATGACGATTTTAATGAATTCTTTTGGTCGACAGCTTGTCTTCGATGTAGACTACATGGAGTTTATTACCAAGGGGACGATTTGTTAGAGCTTGGTGCGGGTAACATACAGAGGCAAAATCTTCAACAAGACCTAAAGGATCTGGCAACTTCAATGAAGCAATCTTCCAAGACATATCTTGAAAAACGATCGTGGTTTCACTCATTGTACAGTATGCATCGCATTTTTGAGTGGCATGTGATCACTTTCACATTGCTAGCTACTTGGGCCTTCAGCAATTTTTTGCAATGGACCTTCGTATTCACTTTGCAAGTAGGCTCTTTCATATTTTGGGAGATCTCATTCTTCGGCATCATGTGGACATGTTTAGAAATATGGACGTTGTATCCGACTGTCAAGATTAATGATCCCACTCTGTTTGGTTTTGTTCTGCGAATTTGTGCGGGTTATTTGATTCTCTGTTACCAAACTGTCTATTTTCACTGGACGTTTGTTGTTGATGATAATTCGACTTTGAGAAACATTAATTTGTTTGAAAAGGGAGATAACATCTTTTGGTGGTGGCAGTATATCTGGCTATCTCTGTTGGCATGTTCCGTTTATATTTTGCAAAGTCTTCTATGTTGGATTCCAAGCCTTGGTACTTCGATAATGAATATTCAAAATGGATTGTTTCAAGCATTGGTGTCGATATGTTATCCCTTTACTCAATTATACGTTGGTAAGGATACTAGCCAACCTCAGGGTGAAGTCAACAAGTACATATTATTTTGGATCACATTGATGGCTTTTAAACTTTGGTTCGGATATCAATATGTGGTTAGTCCCGTTGTCATTCCCACTTTGGAATTGTATGATGATTATATGAATTACAATAAACTATCGTTTGTGAAAACCTCCATGCTGCTCTTCTTTTGGTGGCTGCCTCACTTCCTCGTTTACATTATTGATTTGTCTATTTGGTATTCAGTATGGGCATCTCTAGCTGGAGGTATCGTAGCAATTACCGATCGATTAGGGGCGGTACGCGACACGCATACTTTTCGAGGTCACTTTATGCGAGCTCCTCGACTTTTCTACAATAGCTTTATGCCAAATGCAATGTCGATTGATGAGACCCCAAAAGCCAAGCTAAAATCCCATCTTAGCACGGTTAGTTTAGCAGAGATAGTTGCAGAACCTAGAAAAGATGGTGGTATTGAATTGATTCGACAGTCTTCAGTGACTACCGCATCGAAGTCCAAATCGACGAATGACTTATTTCAAGAATTTTCTTCTTATCAATATGAAACAAATGCTGAGAATGGTAAAGATGTAGAACTGCGACAAATGAATCAAAAAATCGGCGAAAAGTTGGGTAGCAATGAAAAGAGAAACCAAGAGTGGATAGTGTTTGCTAGAATCTGGAATGAAGTTGTGAAGAAATTGCGAGAACGCGATTTGATTAGCAATCGAGAGTTAGAAATCTTGCTGTTTACCCATTTTGATTGGTTGAGTAAACCAACGTATTTACCGCTTTATCAAACTGCTGGTTGTGTTGAGCTAGCTACATTAGCATTCAAGGAGTCATCCGAGGAGTATGAGGAGGAAGATGATGTTCAGTTAAAAATGAAAATAGTCGAGAATTATCAAGCAAATGTAGGTATAACTGCATTCGAAGCTGTGCAAGAATCTTGGGAACTCTTTACTTGGATGTTGTTAGAAATTCTCGGCCCTGTTCATACCCAAGAAGCGATTTTTATTGTCGCTACATTTACAGAATGGGGTAATAAATCTAATTTATTTGGTCGATTCACTGGTAAGTCTGTGAAGAATATTTTAAGCAGAGCTACCAACATTGTCACTGCCCTGAGGCAAGGTGTTAAAAGTCGTAAGACTGCACCAGTGGTCACAGACAGCGCGATACACCAGCCAATATCTATGGATTCTTCAAGTGCCAATGCTGGAGTTTCAGAATCCAGTAGTGGTATGAAAAAATCATTGAGTACTGGTTTCTTGTCAGCATTAAACAATACTGCTGGAGTTATTCACGATAGTACATCTGATGCAAAGGAAGGTAGTGCAAAGTACGTGAAAATGCAGCCATTTCGAAAGCACGAAGGGCTTGTTGACAACTTGCGGGACAAAATTCGGGATGAATTGAAAGCATTGTTAAATGATGTGAAAACTGCGTTGCGGGATTCCGGTGCTGCTGCTATTACTCCTCAAATGGACGTAACTGCAAAAATTTCTTTTCTATTGAAAAATGCGAATGGATTTTTCTTCCATGATATTTATGCATCCAAGACAATTGATAATTTTGCAAAGGATGAACGAGCTGGTAGGGTGTTGAACAAGTTAAGTGATTTATTGCAATTGAGAGTTACTCAAGTCGAATTAAAGTCTATGGAAGCAAATAGAAGATTAAACTTTTTTTTGAACTCTATCTATATGGAGGTTCCGAAGGTACCGACCATGCGCTACTGTCGAGAATATACGTGTATTACTCCGTATTACTCTGAAGATATTCTTCTCACTCCATCAGATCTTCAGGCTGTAAATAGTGATAATGTGAGCGTAATTTTGTATCTCCAGACAATCTATAAAAATGACTGGGCAAATTTCCTTGAGAGGAGAAATATCGTGGATGAAGCCGCGATCTGGTCTAGTGGGCAAATACAAGAATTGCGAAAGTGGGCATCCTGTCGGGCACAAACGCTGTACCGAACAGTGGAGGGGATGATGTATACAGAGGCCGCAATAAGACTTCTAGCAGAATTGGAGTGTTTAACAGCATCAGAAACAGAATGGATGGCGAAATTGAAGTTTAATTATATTGTTGCTTGTCAAGTATATGGTGTATTTAAGGAAACAGGGGACAAAAAGGCAGAAGATATTGAATTCTTGCTGGCAAAGTATCCTAATCTACGTGTAGCTTATATTGATGCACACAAGCTTAATCCCTCTGATATCGCTCATTACTCGGTTTTGATCAAGTGTGAACCTGCCACTTCGCCTTCAGCGATCGAACTTAGTGATCCGAAGCGAATCAAAGATCGAATCAAGGAAGTCTTCCGTGTAAAACTCCCTGGAAATCCTGTGCTAGGTGAAGGAAAGCCCGAAAATCAGAACCATGCAATAATATTCACCAGAGGTCGCTACTTGCAAGCGATTGATATGAATCAAGACGGATACTTTGAAGAAGCTCTAAAAATGAGGAACTTGCTGGAGGAGTTTCGTGATGATTGTGCCATTGTTGGATTCCGCGAGCATATCTTTACTGGGCAAGTTAGCAGCGTTGCTAATTATATGGCATTACAAGAACTCTCATTCGTTACTCTTGGACAGAGAGTTTTGAATCGCCCTTTAAGAATTCGACAGCATTACGGACATCCCGATCTTTTTGATAAATTGTTTGTTATGACCGAAGGAGGTATGTCCAAAGCTTCACGAGGAATTAACCTTTCAGAAGATGTGTTTGCTGGCTTCAATGCAACGATTCGTGGTCATTCCGTTCAATTCATAGAATATGTGCAAGTTGGGAAAGGTCGCGATGTTGGTTTACAACAGACATACAAGTTTGAAGCTAAATTGTCTCAGGGAAATGCAGAACAGTCGCTGTCTCGCGATCTTAGTCGTCTTGGAGTTCGATTGGACTTTTTCCGATTGATGAGTTTCTATTTTGGGGGGATTGGGCATTATTTGTCCAATACACTGGTCATGTTTACTTTAGTAATTGTAGTTTACACAATGCTAGCACTGGCGCTTTACAGTGAAGAAGGTGTTAATGGGCGTCCTCTCCATCCTGAAGGGAATTTTCAGCTTGTTCTAGCGGGAATGGGTATCTTGCAGACACTTCCTCTTGCAGTCACACTCACAGTAGAGAAAGGCTTTCGCAAGATGCTGTCAGAACTTAGCTTTATGATTCTCTCCGGAGGTCCTTTATATTTCATTTTTCATATTCAAACGAAGTGCTATTATTTCTCACAAACATTGTTGGCTGGAGGTGCGAAGTATCGTCCAACAGGGAGAGGTTTTGTAACTCGCCACTCATCCTTTGAGGAAAACTATCGTTTTTTCGCCTCTAGTCATATCTACTTCGGTTTTGAGTTGATGGTTGCGTTAGTGCTTTTTGGGTTCTATACGACTTCCAAACAATATTTCGGTCTTACTTGGTCTTTATGGCTTGCTGCGGCATCTTTCTTAATGGGTCCTTTTTGGTTCAATCCTCTTTCATTTGAATGGAACCGAATTACGGAAGACTACAATTCATGGATGAGATGGATGAAAGAGCGGGGTGGTGATTCTGAGCAATCTTGGGAAACTTGGTGGCGTGAAGAGAACTCTTTTTACCCAAAGTTGTCAAATACCTGGAAAATATTTTTAGTTTTACAAAAGTGCGTGGTGTGGATATTAATATCTGTGGGAATTGCTGGTGTAAAATTCTTTCAGAAAGCTGAAGAGCAAAATTGTTTGTTGCTGGCAGTTTCTGTTGTTTTGGTTTATCTAGTCCTGAAGCATTTTGTTGCGAAGTTTGAAAGAGATTGGACATACCCTACTCGTAGATTTGTGAGTTTGTTGCTTAGTTCCACAGTTGTCTCTGCCCTAGTTTACTTAGTGATGGCGCATACAAAGTTGTTTCTGTATGGATTTGCAATGTATTACTTCCTTTCAGCATTAAGCTTCCTTGGATTATTGTTCGGCTTGCATAGTGTTGTAATGCCTGCATACAAAATGCATGATTATGTGGTTGGAACGTTCATCTTTAGCTTGCATACGTTTGCATGCGCGATACAGGTAATAACATCATACATATTATTAGTTAAAAATTTTATGATAATTTGCAACTCATCAGTTGGGATACTTGCAAACTTGGTTGCTGTATCATAACGCACTCTCCCGGGGTGTTGAGATCGACCACATCCTGCAATATGCGCGAAAGACGAAGGAGAAGGCTGCAGTTGATTCTGAATCTGTTGCGGAACTTCGCAACCGTATCGTTGAACAAGAGAAAAAAATTCAAGAATTACTGTTAGGTAGAGGTGGAGAGCGATCTTCCCTCCGTACTCATCAAGCTAGTGTTGGCTATGGCGCTACCAGAGGGAACGCTGAAGGAAGAAGCGCTGAAAAATTCAATAATATCACATCTCATAATGTAAAGAGTGTTCAATCGGTATGTTAAATCTCATATATTTTATCGCTCATCATCAAGATTATCATTTCTTCTTTGACAGATTCCACACAGAGGAAGGTCATCAACGGACAATCTCCAAAGCCTTGGAGGATCTGTCACTGAGTTTAACTATGAAATTTAAGTGGGTTTCACTTGGGTACATTAAATTCAATATTCAAGATTGAAATATAGAGTAATAGTTTTAAATTAGCACTGTAACAGAAGATATTGTTGGTTGTCGTTTAATCATGGATATGTTGGAGTGCTTGCAACAAGCAACTGCTCCCAATATTCCCAACAATGAACGAACAAGCTTATAAGCAAAGTAACAGTTAGCAATTCACATGTACCACAAATTTTCTAACCACTAATGACACACAGATTTTGCTTGACAATCGAGAAATTAACAGGGAAATATCAATGCCCACAAAACCTCGGACGTGCAAAAACTACACAAGCGACAGACTCATAAGTGGAATTCTTCTCAATGATACCCGTTAGTTCGAGGGAATCCTTGGACTTCGAAGAGGTCTTGCATACGAGGGCATTCATGAGTTGATCGAACTTGGAATATTTGGCATCCAAATTATTTACAGAAATAACCACATCCTTCACTTTGATTCCTGCCAAGTTAGGAAATGAAGGAGATATTTCAGAAACTACGGGACGTTCATCCTCATTAACAAAAGTGATTCCTTCAACGCCTTCTTGGTTTATCCGAACATATGAAATAACCCTTTCTATTTGTGTCGGATTTCCATACGAAAGTGGGAAAATATGCAAAGAAGTTTTCGCCTTCTTGGCAGCAGAACATCGAGGTGATCGTGTAGTCGAAGACTCAAAAGGAGATTTTGATGTTCTTGGTCTCTTTATTGTTGGAGAGGGGGTTGTATTTGACGTAATACTCTCCATGTTGGTTTTCATACTGCCATTACTTGGTTGCTGGAGAGTTGGCGGCACGCTGGCATGAGTACCATCAGATCTCCTGCTACTTGAGACGCTTGAAATAGCGGTAAATGATAAGGGTGACTCCATGGAAGTGACATGAGCCATATCAATTGGTTTATGAGTTCTTTTCTGTCCTGGCCCACGTTGCTTACTGGATCCCGCCTTTTCTGGATAAGAAATTTTGGGAGTTGATTTTACTTTTACAGGCTTGGCAAAATGAACAGCAATAGCTTCATCGTCATCAGACACGTTCTCGTCAAGATTCTGTGGATTGTCACTTACAGACTGGAGAGAAGAGAGTTGTTGCAAGACTTTTGCTGATTCCATGATCGTATCTACGTAATTTGAACTGCACTTATCTGCATTATTCGAAGATGTTGTAGTTGGGGAAATCTTTTCTTCATTGGTAAGTTGACCTTTTTTTTGAGAAACAGGAGCAAACGACACTTTTCTTATTGGCTGCTTAATTCCAGGTAGGATAGGGATTTTTGGTGGGGGTGCTGATAACAGGGATGGTGTCCCCGACCCAGATGTTGTTGGTGCAGCGACTTCGATATCCACGTTGTGACTATCGATCGTTTGCACCTTGTCTTGATGAATTGGACTGCCGTTTGAATCGTCGGTTGTTGGTGTCGCCACCGGCTTTGGAGTTGGCTTTTGTGGCACAAATACTTTCCCGCCAAGATTGGGCTTACGAGCGGTCAGTCCAAACATGTAATGAATAAATTACTTTAGCCAACAAAAGATATCAAAGGATAATAAGAAAAAATGAGAAATTATTATTTGTGTGTTTAATTAAACATACATAATAAATACCATCGATGGTAATCAATCAAATTTGGTGTGACAGTTGGTTGCGTATGGCTGCTGCTGCCCGCCTGCCCGCCTACCTCTGGGCTGCTGCCTGCTGCTGCCTGGCGCGCTGGCGCTGTGAGACACCTACATGATGCTCCATATAATATACTATACCATATATACATGGTACAATATGGAATATGGATGGGATACCAGATACCAGATATAATCGAATCGAATCCAATGTGCCATGCATAACAACTATATGGCGGATAAAGTATAAGGCTTATTGATGGTCAACAACATTTTGTAGTGGTAAATATAATTTGCTATATCCCATATCCCCAGGAAAAATTTTCTCGTTGCAAGGTTGAGAAGATATAGGATGAACAGTTGGACAAATGAAGTTAAAACTATTGCATTTGGCTCTTGCAATCGCCAAAATCGTCCGCAAGATTACTGGAAAATCATCGCTTCCCACAAGCCAAGTCACTTCTTGTGGATGGGAGATGCAGTGTACACAAAAGACTACAAAACAAGTTCATTGGAAACAGCATATGCAACACAATTGAATAATAGTGAATATAAGTCATTCGTAAACGGTGTCTACGTGGATGGTGTATGGGATGACCATGATTATGGTGTGAATGATGGAAGTAGACATGCATCTGATAGAGAAATTCGACAAAATGAGTATATTAAGTTCTTAAAAGCGTCCGGAAATAACGAAATAGAAGATTCATTGTCCAAACAGGAAGGATTGTATCATAGTCTGGACATCCCCCTCTATCCAGATTTCAAGGTCAAAGTTCTTTTTCTTGATACCAGATACTTTCGTGATCATAACGCCATCCCATCTTTGGGTGTCTATAAGTCGATTCCTCTCTCTGCATTGATATCGTCAGCAATTCGGGGTACTTATAGTGTTCTTGGTTATTTTCGAGACTACAACGGGGAAATGCTTGGTGACAAGCAATGGCAATGGCTAGATTCAACATTACAATCATCAGATGCTGACATGCATCTACTGGTCTCCGGAGTTCAAGTTGCAACATCCAATCCAGTGTTTGAGTCATGGGGGCATTTTCCAAAAGAACAGAAACGATTGTTTGAACTATTAAGAAAGCATGATCCTCGCGGCCTTCTTATTCTTTCTGGAGATGTGCATCTCAGTGAGCTCAGCACAGTTGGTTTACTTCGAAAGGATGGTAGCAAGGACGCATGGATGGAAGTAACATCATCAGGTTTAACACATACATCTGGAACATCGCGGATTCAGCGATATTTATGTCCATTAATGATGAGAATGTTTCGACAGCATCGTTTCAATCACGACGCATACTTTGCAGGTAGAAATTTTGGCATATTGCAAGTTAGTGAACAAGAAGGCAATAAATTAGTAACTGTACAGATTATATCTATTGATACCAATTCACCTCAGCTTGGTTGGGAGCTGAAAATAGCACCTCATGCAGCACCCATAGTAAGAGTGGACTATGCAGATTTTGTTGTTTTTAGTTTCCCTTTGCGAGTGATCATATACCTTATTATATTTTCTCTCTTATGCTTTGTTTGTGCAACATGTTGCAAGCGTATCTCATTTAGAAGAGAAAAAAAAGATTAGAATGCTTACTCCAAAGTTGATCGATGGTTACTTATTGTTTTCCGTTTGTTAAGAACTTTTGCTTACGTAATATTCAAGATGAAAGCAGCAATGTCAGTAGAAGTTTACAAGCAAATGGCGCAGTAGTTAAGCTGTTCACTGCGCACACTGGAATTTCCCAACTTGTTTCCTTAATTAATATTTTTCGCAGTGAGAGAAGCCCTTGCATTATCCCCAAACGCGGATACCGCCTCGTTGGTGGAGACCATTTCGTCTTTTATAAAGATAGGAGTTAGCAGACTGACGAAAGGTTAGACAATTCCATGGTTGTCCATTGATTGTGAAATACATAAGTTTGTAGATATTTTCTGTCAAGGTAGAGGTGTGGGTAAATATTATTTCGTTCGATAAACTTCTTATTGGCTCAAAATATTTAGTCGAATAATACGCTGTGTGAAGAAGAACTTAGAATGGTTTCTTGTTTATAGGGTATCAAACTTGCAAGTTATGTACATGAAATGGTATTATCGCAACTTAAAGGATAGTTCATTTTTTTGACTTTAGGAGTCTTATCCTTCAGTACTGTGTGTATAGTACCATAGTTCAACAGGGATAACATAGCAAAGTGATGTTATATTGTCTTGTAGTTGATGTAGATCCTGTGCATAATAATTTAATTGGAAATCCTTGTTCTTAATTAATGCCATTTATTTAGCAGGAACAAGCAGCGTGTTGATGCGCCGCGGCAGGCTCAGCAGTCGCCGCGGCGGCTGAGCGGTGGCATTTTGAAGACACAAAAAATGTGGTACAATATGATTAATGATACGGGAAATAGATTGCCAATTATAGCCAATGGTAATGCTCCAACAAATCTATCACATTGTTGATTGTGGACAAAATTCTGTTTGAATAATGATCGACAGTGGCCACGTATCTGACGTAGTAAACAGTATTGACAGATGTGGTGGTGATGAAGATATTCAGAGGGCAATACTAGCCTTAAAGACACATGGAATCAATTTTCTGGCGATTGATTTTGATGTAAACAATCAATAGCTGATTTGATATGGTTGAATCGCTAAATAATTGCTGTTATTCAGTTGACCCTTGTGGAAAGTAAAACTGAGAAGCAACACAATCCACATGATGTGCGTGTCAGAGAGTTATTCAAATCTTTGATTCCGTGCGCTATGGACAATGGTCAGAATATTATTGCCAATATACTTATTTTCAAGATAATTATTGTTGATTCAGGAATGGTCGTTGCTGTAGTGTCATTCGCGAAGCATTTGGAGTTGATTCAAACTGTGGTAAGTGATTGTTCTTCTTTTTTTTGGCTATAACGATGCTTCAAATGTGCAAACTACCACAGTTGAGAGTTAATTTTCCATCAAGAAACATAACAGTTCGCTCAAACCACTACGATCAACACCGTCAATGGAGTGGCTCAGGTACGATTGCGATTTCTTGTGTTGCTTCAATTTTGAAACGGTTTGCGGGCAGGATGTTACACGAACAAACAAAATCATATTGCATCTGCTGCTTCGGAGTACATAGGATTAGGAATTCCTATTTCAAGAAAGTCAACAATCCTCATTGATGATGAGTTGGACAATATTCAGGGCGCTCTGAATGACCATGTGAATGCACTGCTGTTCAATCCTGAAAAACCGTACTTGTAAGTTTTGTTGCCTTTCGATGTTTGTCGTGGTTGAAGCTCCTCTTTATGTTCGACGATTTTGTAGATTGATCTCGGACATCATGGAGGTTTATTCAACAATTTGATTCTCGGTTCAAGATTCTTGTTGGTTTTCATGCAGATCATATATCATTAGACAGATAGATAAAAATATAATGTGGTGGATATTGGTAAGGAGGAGGAAACCATATCCAAATGAACTTGCATATATTGTAAATAACTTCTAATTGTTTCACTTAGACTCCACCAAAACAGTATATACAAATTCTCCATCTGTTGTCATCACATAGTTTTTATTGTCAAACTGAACAGTAATTTTTTTGAATGGATCATCCAACGTGCATTTTACTGTGTCCTGTAAGGCACTAATTAATCGAAAAAAGAAGAGGAAGACAAGGGGAAAAAAGATAAGAACTACCTTCAATATTTTATGCAATGCTTTTAACTGTGTTACTTGAATAGCACCAGAGCACTATGGATATAAAGTCATGCAAGACAACTAGGAATGCTGCTGTTTTCTCACCTTGACCAAACTACCATCGTCATATTTTATTATTCCATTCCCAATTTGTTGAGGGATTAGATCCAGATCAATGCTATCAGACATGCTTAAAAGGAATATTCAGCAAATTTTGCTTCCCTATTGTAACACCTAATACCCTACAGTGCAATATAAAATATGGAATTTATTGTCCGATGCCAGCAGAGCAGCGGCGATCTGGGATCAGTACATACATCAGCAATGTTTGCGAAGAATGAAAAAAAGCCATATTGGGGTGGCTTGTTAAGCATGCCCGCCCATACATTTGTATTGTATCGATCAGAAGCAGATAAAAAAATTATTCTGGAAACTACAGCCAAGCTCATGGAAAGGTTCTCATAAACCAAACTGTTTCAGGTTATGCATTTTCTCTCTTAACACAGAACAATGGCGGGTCGTGGGTGCACAATAACAATAAAATTCCTCTGTGGCTCAGCTAACCATGGCCTTGTTGAAGATATTTCATTGCCCGTTGCATTACATTCCCCTCTCATGGTTTTAAAGGAGCAGTTGCATATGCTCGTATCAATTGCACCAAATGATCAAGTACTTATTTTGTGTGACTTGGAAGACCCGGAAAGGAATTCTGACATACTCCTCATCGGCAGAGACAATTTGTCTTTGAGAGATTGTGGTATCGGGCATGGTTCTATTCTTACATTACATGCACTGGGAATGTCCGCTGAAAGTCAACAAAAGTTGTTGTCGGCAGCTTTCGATTCACCGGTGGACCCTCTGGATGATGACAGTCCCTCGCGCACATTGGATACTGTTATAACCGCGGCAGAGGCAAACCACAGGCAAGTTGGGACAAATCGGATTCTACAAGCATATTATGAGATATTTTGTTTATGTATACAGTTATAATGGAGTTATATTCGATGTTGAATCTTGTGGGCCGTTCGAAGTCGATCTTCTTTCTCTCTCAGTGGCTGGTATGCTCGGAAGAGTCGTGAGTATATCAAATCTTAATATGACTATTGAATGAGATTGTCGCTCAATCCAATTGCATGTCTGTTCACAGAGAATTTTTGCCAGAGATCGTAGATGGGAAGATGATCAACCCGAAAGACAGTCCCATCATTGGTGGGCTCATCAAGACAGTGTCTCAACTGAAGGTTGGTACCTTATCGCCGATGTGTCGTGCCGTCCTTCGTGGGATAAGCCTTTAGAGGTAGGAACTGCTGAATATAATTTTTGTGGACTTAGTTTATTTTATACTCTCATCATCAGATAAAGTTTGATAAAAGGGTAAAATTGCTACCACATCAGCGCAAAGCGTTGTATTGTCACAGCTCTTTACCAGATGATCTTGGGATTCAATATCAAAGCTATCGAAAGAGTGATATTGTTGCAAGTGATGAATTCATTGCTCTGCACCCTGGTCTAGGACATACTGGCTCAGAGCCGTTTGATGATCAACAGGGTTGGTATCGTTCATATCGTGGTCCAGCAGGTTCGATTAGGTATTATGCAAAGTGGAAGGGTTGGTCGCCGTTCGAACATGCTATTTTCCCTCTTCCTTTGAAATCTGCTGTAATGACTATGCTACTGTGCCACAACAGACAACTTCAATCCACCGTTGGTGCTGAGGGTGCTATCACCTCTAATATTCTTTACACTATATCATCACTCCCACGATATCTTATATACTACATTTTGGAGTTTATGCACTTTGATTGGTACATAGAATGTACTCAAGACAATGATCCAGCATCACAAGAACTGAATGATGACAACTTTATAGATACTAAGGTATAGTCCAAACTTTTATTCTGAATGAGATCATATGCATCAAACTCTCCTCTTTAGAGACATGCTGCAATCCGCTTCTTGAGCGCAGTTTCGGGACAAGTTGGTGGAGATGTCCATTTAGGACAACTTTTTTCTTATTTATCACAAAACACTATTGAGTTCGAGGGTGAAAACTTGGCATTGACCGATTTGTTGGGGGCATTTCATGGATCACAAGACGATGATGATAATGAGCATGATGACGATGATGAGTGTGATGATGACGATAACGTATATGAGGAAGTTGATTACCAGGATGATTCAGATGAAGAAGATGATGATGACGAAGATGCTCTATACTGCTGGGCTGAAGAACTAAGTCAAATTGAGGAAGGGGGGGATAAGCCTGAAGTAAGTTAAGTAAATTATTCTTTACAATATAATTAATGCATTGATGTAGGATGATTCGGATAGTGATTATTCTTAGATGGTCAGCGCCGATGTAAAGGATAATTACTTCATGGATGTGCGAACAACTTTTGTGCACATACAGTTATACTATCATTGTAGAACCGTCTTTATTTAATTTATTTCTTTTGAAACAATCCGCAGAGCACATCTAATCATTAAACTACTTTAGTGTGTATGCAAGCTTCTCTTTCCACAGTCAACAAATTATCCCGATACTGCAACATGAGAATCATCAAAGATAGATAATGGGTGAGCTTCTGTATTGAAAACATATTTCATGAGATCAATTGGTCTATCCGGATCTTGAGCGAGATACAAATACTTCATGGTTTCTGCTAGGAAAAAAGATTCCATACGATCATCAACCCCCGCTCCAGGATTATCAACATTGCGGAGAGATCCATAGCCAGATCCCGCCTTGCATGACTTTTCAATAGCTTCCCATATTTCCCATGCCCACTCCCGATAAATAGGATCGCCTGTTAGCTGGTTCAGAATAAAGAGAGACTCTGCAGTCTCTGGCCGCAGTATGTAAAAGTTAGCATTTCCAGCAGGGTGCATATCTCTCCCCTCAGGGAACTCAACGTATTCAGGTGCTATGCCAGACGCTGTTCGATGGTACATTTCTCGGCATGTGTACATCAAAGCTTTTGCTACTGCAAGATCGCGCTGCGATCTGCTGGAAGACAATCCTCCTTTAGGATTCGTGTAGGCCCCAAGAGCCAAGAGTCCAGGCATGAAACAAACTAAGTGATCCATTTTTCTGAAATTGTTACGACCATTCCAATCTGACAAAAACGCTAACCCAGTTGGAGACGATGTCATTAACAATTTATCGATGGCTCCATCCATGGCGCGATCATACATGTCTCTCAACCAGGACTCTTTCTTGCCACCTTGAATCCAAACTTTTAAGAGGTACTCATAAAAACTATCTCCCAGAGCACCAAACGTAACTTGCGTGTCTGCAAAACTCCCATCATCTATTCTCACTTTAATAGGGTATAAACCGCTCATCGACTTTTTATGAGCCATGAGCTGCAAGGGCTTCATTGCAATTTTCTCGTATTCGAGATTGCCAGTGTGGTGAGAGAGGTATCTAAACTCTACTTGAAGAGTCCCAAGCTCAGAGAGAATCGCATTGCTACCTGCCCAACCACTAGAGGGGTTTCCTCTTGCTAAGCCTATCATTGCCGTTGGAATACCAGAGCGTGTATCAAACGCTTTAATTAGCTTATCCCCCAGATCCTTCGCCTTGTTAAGGAAAATTTCATCTTGTGACAAATCATAAGCAGCCAGCAAACCACCCAATTCACGAATGGTGGTTTCAAAAACAGATACTGTTCCAACATGATCGAACGATAATTTATCTCTCACCCAATCTCTAGCTTCGGAAAATTCATTTTTCAATCCCATTACCCAAAGGGTATCCAGAGAATCGACTAGAGTCACACCCATACCGCCCCAATTATCCTGTCCATGATTGGACAAAGGCTTTAATTCATCCCTACCCCACGCATACTTACGATATCCTTCCCACACAAACTTCATTCCATTTTTGATCATTTCACGTCGTTCACGGCCCAGGCGATCAGCTTCAATTTTCATATCGTCCGTCACCTCACGACCACCAGTGCCATCAATTAACTTTACTTTCACTCCCGCAACTTCGGATCCAGTCAATGGGAAAGTATACTTACCATCATATCCATGAATTATTTCTTTGGCTTTAGATTGAGATATTTCCTTCGCTGCATCAGTAAGTGGATAAAATGCGAATATCCCAGGTATCTCCTTTGCTCGACTTGACGTTTTCATTAAGTCTTGCGCAATGGCGCTGAGCTCCTCAATAGGCACATCGTCGCCACTGTTTGGATGAACAACGGCAAATTGACTAATGTTGCCAAAAAGAGCATACGGAGCGGAGCTCGAATATTGACCAATAATCAAGGGATTTTGGTGCTGCACTATATGCGGATCTGACACATCTGTAGTTGCAACAACTTGACCATCAACGAGCAATGCAACAAGCTTAGTCCCAAAGAATCCAGCAACATGGTACCAACGATTAGATTGAACCTCAAATGTGGATTCAAGTTTATTGCAACCAGAATTCTCGCCCCCATATTCGAGGTATACACGATGATCATTAGTTTGCCAGGCATTTACGAATAAAGAGATACCATTTTGCGGTACCGCTTTCTCACAACCAGGGTGCTTGTTCGAAAAAACAGTGCGCATATCATTGTCCATAGCAGAGCTAGATTCCAAATAAATCCACGCCCCTATGAGAATATTTTCTGCATCGAGGTTGGAGCTTGAGGTAAGGAAGCTATGCTCGGTAGCATGTAATGAAAACTTCTTATCATCCTCAAAATCAAATGCGACTTCCATATCATGCGTCGGGTGTGATAATGCAGAAGGAGCTGACGCAAGTATAGATTTGCCAACTGAACCAGAGAGGGAAGGTAACTCTAAGTTTGAAGATCCTGGATTTTTCGCAACGAATGAGTTTTCGGGATTACTCAATTCAAGCAATGTGGGGCTTAATTCCATAGATTTTGGTGAATCCACATTGAAGTCTGTGAGCTGTGCTTTGCGTAGATATTGGTGCGTTGTTTCAATTTCTGTGCGGACTTTGAATTTATTGCTGACAGAGTTCCACGGCTGGAAAATATTATAGGTACCTGGCAAACCAAGTGACGGACTTGCCCTTTGTTTATCATGGAAACTGCTTTGCTCCACAAAGATAGAGCCAATATAAACACCAGATCCAAAGAAAAAGATGACCAAAGGAATGACAATCCACCACGAAACTCCTCCCACACCGGAGGCTGCTGAAACCGACGAAATGGTTGCACTATGGAATTTCCCGCTTGTAGATTTCTTGGGGGATCTTCCAGCCATGGCAAAGGTAATCAGCGTAAACTCTTATTATTGCATATCAAGTTTATTTGTATCACCCTTCACTTTTTTTTCACCTTTTTTTTTTTTTTTCACCTTCTTCATTTTTATTTTCAATAGCAATTTGGAATTGTATAATACAGTGCCGCCTTTTACGCTGTGGGCAGCTGCTGCTGGTGTGTCCCACATTTATATACTAGCTGTGCAAAATGTGCAACACCGTACACACATAAGTACGTACTTATTCTTTCATAATTTAGATAGAAGACCAAAGAAGAAGCAGAATTGCTTTTACACATGTACAAAATTGATTGTGTGCTAATACACCTCACAAATAATCATGGTTAAAACAAAACATATAGACTATGTGCTCTTGACTTAAAATTTAAGAAATCAACTGGAACCGCTATGATAAAAAACTCGTTGTCGGTCTAAAATGAAATAGACATCCGTAACACACAAACAGCGCAAACCTTTAGAAGTAAACATACCTTTTTATAAAATCAGTGTTTGGGTTTTCCAACACTATGGAGGAAGAATTTGGGGGTTCGTACATTGTTTTGGATCTAACCATCACTTGTCGTTCATTGATACACAGGACATCTTGATCCAGCAACCCCGCCGGAGAAATCTAAATATTACCTTCTATTAGACCAATGATTAAGCTGTGAAACAATTACTCACATAATCTTTATGAGCATTGATTACTTTCATTTCCTGTGAAAAAACAACAGCTTGACCACACGTTTTGAATTCATTTCCTCCTTGTTGGGCCACCGATCTTGCATCAGGGAGCCTCTTCGTTTCCCTGGTCAAAATGTCACAGTAGAAGTCAGGTCAACTATGATAAAGCAAAACTGTATAGACTTACTCATCTGCTCTTTGTAAAGACCCCAAAAACACGAGTTTCCCGTCAACATGAATGGAAAAGTCCTTGACTCCACGACGCACAGACTTTGAATAATTGAAAAACCTAACATCGAATTTCATCAATTATTTGAACTACGGTAGCGTGAGGCGATTACCTTATTGCTGCAATTGAAACAGGATAAGACAGCATTACCATCACTACATTCTCTTTAAAGAGATTCGATGGCTTTTTCTTTTTATAATACTCGGACTGATCTACCGAATTCGAAAAAGATAATGATCTCACAACACAAGCTTCTCTCTCTCCTTCAGTCATGCACTTTGCAAGTGGTGCGAGCCAACAAGATTTTCCAGCTGAGTGATGACAAAAAGATCTAGAAAATAGCTTTTCAGGGGTTCTTGGATCCTTATTGAGAGGGTCAACGTCAGAAGAAGCTAGATCTCTCACTGAGTGAGGCACCGCTGTAATATGACCTCCTTTGCGAGAAACATTTACAATTTGATTATCTGTGTCATACATATCAATTGCATCTAATCCAATGTAATAGTCATCTCCATGATTATTGAAAAATGTAAATTTCCATAACAACCCTGTAGGGGGTGCGACAACTTCATATATCTGCTTCAACTTTGGACTCATGTACGATGATAGAAAGGGAGTCACGCATGGACCTTTGCGTCGTTGTTCTTCTTGATCGAAAAAGTATTGGTCAAACAACAGAGTCTGGCTAAAGTCTACTCCATCACATTCTGGAGCGGGGCGAAGCAGAAACTTCAAAGTCGGCCGATCATCAAAGAAAATTGTGCAATGTCGGACCCCGCGTAATGTTGCATCGAAGGTACCATTATAATTCCAAAATCTTTGATCATAGTAGAAATATTGAAACCTTAACGTATCAACAAAATGACAATCTTCTTACCTCAATCCAATAATAATTTTTTCCGTTGGAAATTTGATCTCTAAAAACTGCTTCTTCTTTTCAAATGGAAATGAAGCTAACCACATAAATTCATTGTTTGCAGTGTTGTTTATTCCATTCAAAATATTATCAACCTTTCGATCTCCTATGCCAGAAGTACCAAAGATATCACTACTTGACTCAAACGATAGGTTTCGAGCATATATGGGAATCGGTTTCCCATCGATTCCAATGACTTCTAATCCGCACAATCCAACATGATCCCTATCTCCCCAAGTGCTATCAAATTCAATTCTTACAGAGCGAGATATTACAGACATCACAGTTGTCGGGATTGATTTCGGCATCTCTGCCGTTTTATCTATTGCATGCTTGAAGTAGATTATATCATTTTCTCCTATAGAGGGGACGTTCTTAGGGTTGTATCTATCGTAACCTTCACCGTCATGGAAATCACGAAAAGAGTCTCCTTCACGAACATCGACGCGATTGGTGGGATTTGAGACCAAATTCTTGGTAAATTTATCTATATTTTCAACTTCGCTAAGTATTTCATTCAAAAAACTTGATGTAGGGGATGTTGCAGGAGATTCTGTCAAGACCGATTTGGTGGAACTCGAATCGGTTGGCAGTCCTGTTTCAGCACTATGTTTTATAGCAGTTTTAGGACGAGCATTCGGTGAACTAATGGATTCCTCCAGAGCATCATCATCTGCACAGTTAAGAAATTAATACTGATTAATATGCTCACAACGTACAAATCACCAAACCTGCTTTTGATTTTTCAAATGGACTCGGCGCACATTGAATAATCCTATCATCTTTAGTAAACGAAATTGAATGAATATCTGCTTCGCAAATCTTCATTTGTCCAGAGGCTCGTTTGATGTCACTAAAATGAGGAATGATAAAATAAATAACATTGGTTTGAGCTCAGTTGAATTCCCTCCCTACCCTTGAAAAATTAAAGTATCATCTAGATATAGACGGCAACTCTTCACCCCTCTTTGATTGTGGGTCCTGGACTTATTGAAGTTGAAAATGCGGATCATCGAAATGAACTGCAAAGAAGAGAACTCAATAGTGATACTTGCTACAAGCTCTTCAGTATTGTCTGGAACCATGTGCAGTTTTAGCTGTGGTAGATTCTCACGTGCAACATTTAAATGAGGTGCTAGCCACTGATGTAAATCGTCCTTGGTCGTATTGACACCATCCAATAAGTTGATTACTTTTCTTGGATCGTCTTCATACCCTGGCAAAATACTCAAATCAGGAGGTTGTGCCACTATTGAAGCAATTTTGTTGTTTAAAGAAAGCAATCGACTTTCTTCATCGTAAATCTCAATACCATTTAAACCAACATAATTCATGTCACCGTATGTTGAATATATTTGCAATGTTAAAACTTTTCCGCAGGGCATTTCATTGGAAGTAGCAACATCAGGAGAATCAAGCATGGGATGTTCATCAATCATCCTAATTGCTGTCGGTGATATTGAAGTAGGAAGTACAACCTTAGGCTGAGGAGTGGATGCATCAATAAACGCGGGACTATCATTCAATGGCAAGGGTTGAAACCTTCTCTCTGACCGATTGCGCGGTAGTGAAGCCATAATCTCAGCAAGGTCAGTTAAGGCGTTGTTTAACTTTGTGTTAACATCATCTATCTTGGTAGCAGCTTTCGATGAGCTGGAAACACCACAATGTACTGTTGGCGCAACCTGAAATTTCTCAGGTTGAGACGATTCCAAAATTTTTGATATATTCACCGATGCAGACGTCCTAGATGACAGCAACGTCGTTGCCTGGTCAGCCCCATTTAGATTTGTGTTCAAACTCTCTTCAATAGTTACCAACTCAGCCTGAGACTTTCGCTTGGACAATGTCGACTCAAGTCTGTTGAGATTAAATTTTTCTGCATGCTCTACAGCTTCCATTGACCTTCTCAATGTTGTGTCAGATTCTTGTCGATCTGTTGGATTTATATACTGAATAAAACTCTTTGCACTAGATGAAGACTTTGGAGAGCTACCACCGCCTTGATGACCCACAACTTCACGAGGCCTGCGCCTCCTTGATTTGGTCGCTGAACGGCTGACGCCGCTTGGAGAATGTTCTACTGTTTGACTAAATGCTCCAAATTCTTTTTCTCTTTTCTCAAATTCTCCTTCCTCTTTACCAGATGTCCTCATTGGCGAATCAAGCACAGAGAACTTTCTTTCCAACCCTTTGGATCCCCTCAACCAATCCGGAATATCATTCACGGTTGGGTTTTCAGCTTTTTTGCTTTTGACAGGTGATGATTGCAATGATGAACTTGAGACAACCGCCTTCTCCAATTCTTCACGCTGGGAATTACCGACAGTTTTCCGATATGGTGAAATGATCGTGCTACCTTTGCCAACTCCTCCGATATCACCAGATGACTTGCCACACACAGAAGAACTCAATCTAGACGGTTGCACCAACTTCAACTTTAAAGAGGGTGCAGATTCAAGCTTTGACGATGATGTGGTTGTATCTATCGCTCGAGAAATTTCAGAAATTCGATTCTCCGGAACACATTCTCCCGACCAAATGCATTTATTATCGAAAAATATATCCACATCTTTCGCAGGAGAGCTATTAGCCATACTTTCATCTTGAAAACCATTCCAAATCAACATATCAAATCTTGAAAAGTCAAATTGCGAACCGCACAACATTGCAGATATAATGTTCTGAGGTAAAGCCCCTTCAAATATCAGCTCTATAGGGCTCTCTGATGAAATTGGTGCTCTCCACATAGCATTGTTCGGTCTTGTTGCTTGACCAATCAAGAAAGGCATTGTTCTCATAACCTCTGTAGAAGATTGAAACTTCGATAATCCGCTTTGCACCTTGAGGTTGAGTCCATGAAGTACATCAAAGTACAATTTGTCGACATTGTATCGAAGCCGAATGCCTTGCATTATGACATGTTTTGCATTGCCCCACGTTGAGTATATTTTAATTTTAATGTTGAGATGTATATTTGGTAAGTCTGCGTAAAGATCGGCATGAGATACTCAATGTCAACAAGTATTTGTCACCTTACCATTGTTATTTCCAGAGTTTTCTGTTCTTAATTTTTCAATAGACCGATCATCGCACTTTTGCGCTTCAGAGGGACCACAAAGTTCATCGCGTTCTGTTGAAGCAGGTAGTTCTTGGATCGCAAAGGCTGTCTTTTGGCAGTCAACTGATGGCGGAAGATTGGTTTGTTGAAGAAGCTGTATCATAGCAAACTTTTGATCGATCGTCAAGCCTTTGATCGTTCCTATCAATAATTCGTTAAGATCAGCAGATTGCATGAGGTTAATTGGTATGTTGGTCCTATTTCCTTCCTCAATGGGACAAGTATCACTTCGAGAAGAAATCAATTCGGTTTCAGATTGATCTTTCTCATATAAATTTGCAACCAATTTACCATTAAATTGTTGATTTTGCGAGCGGCTTTCAAAAGTTATATTGGAAACATCCGTGTTGTTGTTCAACTCGTTATTGCGAGGAGTTTTATCTACTCCATTCGTGGACGAGTCGCGGCTATCATTTGAGCGAGCTGTCAATAATAGGGGCTGATCAAATGGGATAGGTTCAGCACGATGCTCACCTCTGCTCCTTAATCCACGTTGCTGGGGACTAACATTTGCAGCATCATTGAAACCTGGGGGCAGTAGTCTTTGAATAATATCGTGATTGGTAGCCTTGCCGTGAAGCTTTATTTGCGGTTTGATAGCATGGGGCTTCGTAGAAGTTATTGTCTCCTTTGATGGGGCATGAGGTCCTCGAAAATGGGTGGAGAATCCTCTTTCCAATTCTTCTTTTGCTAGCTCGTCTTCACTTTTTTCAGCTAGTGATCGTTTAATTCGATTTCTCTCCTGTAAGTGCTTAATATATTCTTGATTGCGATCCATGATCGAATGTGATGGAACCAAGAGAGTGATGGTAGAGAATATATGTGGAAGAAGTTTTGCAGTAGACAAAGACTTCAATCAATCAAAACCCTAATACAATAATTAATTAACCTCCAACTTTTTCAAAATGCTTCTTAGAAGAAGCAAAAAGTGAATAGCAGGCGACAGCATTCATTCTTGTACAGAGCGAAGTATCTGCTATATACCATCATATTGTAGGGAGCACCAGCAGAGGCCCACCGCACAGCAGGCAGCTGCTGCTGGCCGCTCTCTGCGCCTGCGCATATAGGCGTGGCTTGCGGAATGAAATTAAGAGAGGGGTTGCAAAATTGAGGCAATAAGCGATTCACCATGACCTTTGGAAGAACTGTGTCAGAATATGATGAATTCCGTGTAACCATCACGAAACCCCGCTAACCAATACTTATAGCTTTTCGTAAAAGAACAAAATGCATTTTCCTGAACCAAACAATATGATGCGGGTCTGGCAAGAATATCCCTGATGAAACGATGGGAATGCTCATTGCAGACTGAAGTTTGGTTAACCCAGTGTAGATAACTGGTTTCCACAGAATATTTAATACCATGATGATGATTTAATAGTTCATGAGCAGTGACAATCAATCATTCACTTCAACGCCATCATTTACTTAGCATACGCATCATTTTAAAAGATGGACCACAAACATCAACTACACAATTTATCTGAACTATAAGTGACCTCACAAACTTGAAACAAGGAGATACTATCAGTTACCTATCCAGAAGAAAAATTCATCGTAATCAAAGTAAACAAGAGCTACGATATGCCCTAGACAGTGATAACTGGTGTCGTGGACAATATAGAAAAGAAATTCACGGTTGTCGCTACCATTTGGAGACCCCAAAACTCACTATATTCAACTGTATTCCGGACAGCGGATAATTACGTCAGATGCAGCAAAACCATCCATGTATATCATTGTGGCCATCACTAGCAGCATATTTGCAAAGCATAATGTTAGAAATGACGATCTTTATCTTCCTCAAGGCTCGGTGACGTCATTGATAGCACCACCAGTGCTTGTGACCATGATTTTTCAAGTTGAAACAAATCTAGCACCATCTGGCATCACGCTTCATCAAACCCTACAATAGCCACCCACGGACGCACGGACCACGGACACGGACGGACCCACGGTATTTGCACGCACAACCGCACACGCAGTCTGCTGAGCGTGAGTTAGGTTTGCCAATTTGTGGTGCGAAGAAGTTCACAGCAGGAGGCAGCAGGAGCAGCAGAGCTTGAACTGTGATGCGATCTCTAGATCCCAGACCTAGTCTGGAATCTGGAATACCTCACATGAAGAAGTGACAGTACAAAATATGATGTGGGATAAGGAGAAGCTAATGATAGATACAATATGCTCATTGACCCGTTCCTTATATTTTTGAAATGTTTTTCGACCTGGTTTCGATTGCGAATCGTTATGGGGTTCTCCATAATTTGGGGAATCGTCATAATGTCACTATCGGCTTGGATGTCAATATCAGAGGGAGGAAGTTTTGCCACAATCAACTTTGAATCGGGAAATTCGTATAAGAATTGGGAGTCTGCTGTGTGCCATAATTCTCCTTATTCCTACCTAAGCCCATTCTCATTTTCTTATTCTATCCCGGGTGTTGGGAAATCTTCAACAAATGCTATGTGTGCTTGGCCAATTACAAACACTGAACTTCGGCTTAGTATCTCTGTGATGTCTATCGTCTTTGTAGCTATATTCTTTGTGAAGACCCCGATGTCGCTTTTAGCTAAAATAGTACTTGGAATTTTTGCAATGCTGTATTTTGCAATTTTCGTAATGGATGCATCTTCAGCTGTTACAGGCAAAAGTTTTTGCACTTCGTCATTTGCCAATACTATATTGAACTCTGATATTGCTTCAATGAATATGAATATTTCCTGTGAAACTACTTCCTTCGAAGTAATGATTGTCATGGATTTGATTGCAAGTATTTTGTTTTTCATCATGCATGGTGCATGGGGTTTGACGAAAGATCTGTATGTTCAAAAGAAAAGGAAGGACCCATCTGAATCAAAAAGTTTATTGAAGAAAAATGAAAAGAAAAGTAATGATGTGTAATTACTGCAACCTGCTGGATCAATCGTTGCTTAATGCAAACTAATATGTCTGTTTTTAATCTAGTTTGACATTACAATTATCCGCAACGACGCATCACAAGAAAGACAAAACAATAGCAATAATCTTTATATGACAATAACGATATATGGTATACTTCTACTTGCATATATAACTTTTAACTAATTTAAGTTGCTCAACATTTTTCATCTTGCACAGTCATCTTCACTGGCAATTTTTGGGGATTTAATCCCATCGATTCGGCCATGTTGATAAGGTCATTAAATTGAGATTGATCCATCGTTCTGGTCCTGGACATCACATGAATACAGTAGTTCGTGATACCGGCCGACGATGTGCCACAATCATACTCCACTGCAAAATCCGTCCCTACGGCGATTACAGTATAATTGACTGAATTGGTGTATATAACTTCTTCCCAACGTCCTGGATTGGCCATATCTTCATTTATTAATCGGCCAGTAACATTGGTCCACGGGCCATCAATTGTTTTACTTCGACAGTCGTTGTCTGCAATACCATCCCCGGTTCTCTCATTCTTGATGGAAATATTCAATTCTGTACAAACACAATCTTTCTCGAAGAATGCACCGCCAGCGGTTTGTATTTTTCCAATTTCAAACCATTTTCCTTTGTAGGCATCGTTTGAGAATCCTTTTGCTGGGGCGGGGAAAGAGCAAGAGGATGAAGTAATTCCTTGTATTAAGCAAGAAAAAGCAATCAAATAAGAAAAAATGATAATACCGTTGACCATGTTGACATCGAGTATGAGTGAAATGCAAGATTGTCGCTCAGTCCAAGATGATATTTTTTGAGTCAAAATTTTTTTTTGAGTCAAAATTATTTTTGTGATTGGACAACCAGCAATTTCTTTTTTACACGCCACGTCGCCACGTCATCACATTTACTGCGATTAGATTTAATTAAGCGCTTTATTGTAGGTTAAATTTGACGATCCGATAGTTACTGCTCAAGCGCATTTTAGTTTTGAGTATAATACTTCTACATCGCATATCGGTTAATTAAATCCTTAAAATGCGTGTGAGAGGAGAAATTCAAGAGGTACACAACAAGTTAAGTGGACGCCATCAAGAATTTAGATGTTATAGGACCCCCTAATATAGTTATGGGCAATGAAGAAGGACCTAATACCGGCCAAACCTAAGGTATTAGTTCAACCTCGTATATTTAGAATCTAGAACTTATTAGAACGTCACCTTAATTCCTACCATCTAAAATAAATAAGCTTATTACTGGGTGGTATACACGAGAGTTGTAAAATATGATAATTTTTTGGAACAATTAATTGAGTAAATTTTCTGGATGTACATACAAGTGACTATCATGGGTAGTCGACCTATACAAAGTTTAGGCATTGGTTCATTTTCTTTATGTGAGAATGATTAATAATGAAATGAAAAAATTGAAGACCAACGAACCATTGAAAAAGCGTCGAGAATCATGGCGACCTTACGGAGGAGGTCATCGTATTCCCGATTTGCCCATCATTTGACGAGTCATACTCAGCAACTCTTTGTTCACAACAACTAAACTTGTTCTCATTTCATATTGGATGCGCAATCGTCGATTAGTAGGCACGATATTGCCTAACTAAGGTCGATTATTATCGTACGATCGGCGGTCGATAATACAGTAAATAGGCCTAAAGGCCTAAAATAAGCTGTCGCGGTTGTGCAATTGCTTAGGCTCAAATGGACAATGCCATGGAAATATAAAAAGACGAAATTAAGCACAAACCTATATATGTCCTTTGGATATAAGGCGCTATTGGTGGAAGCTGATCTAAAGAAGAAAATAATTTAGATTCGACGAGAATGGACAAATATTGTTTCAGTGATCGGCAACCATCACTTTCTAGAACTGATGATCAAGAAGGTAATTTTTTCCCTACACTTTTCTTACTGCTGCATTCACTGGGCTATTGCTATCACATAGGCCATTCACTCAATACTTTGGAATCGAGACCATCATCTACTACTTCTATAGATTCTTTGACTAGTGTGGAAAACGCATATGGAAAAGAAACGTTAACAAATTCAATGACGGTTCGTAGTCTCCCTTCTAATCATCAAGTTCCACAAATCGTGCAATATGCAAACGCAGATGTTGCTGAAGTGTCCCGAAACTGGAGGAAAAATTTTGGGTCTCTTCAATCAATGTGCCTAGTCTACAAAGATGCTGATAGGATGAGGAATGCTTTAGATCACGCCAATCCGCATTCCACTGACGCGTATAATATAAAGCTTTGGTTTGAAAAAGTCCAAAGAGAAGCGAAGCATTTGAGTCATCAAAAATTGATGGAACTCAAGCAGTATGCCGATAAAAAGTGGTTGCATTTTGACTTCGATGGCATTGATGTCAGTAGTTTGCCTGTGAAACCTGCTCCAAGCAAGCAGCTGATAAATCCTGAATGGAAAGGAGGACGTGTGGGACTTTCGATCCATCCAACCGACACATTAGAAAATGGAGACATTCAAAAAATAATAGAACCTTGTTATAATGCTAATGGAATATCTCCGCTTGGTAGAGTCAAACAAGATGACTGTAGAAATGTGGTCCAGACTGCATTGTCCAATCGTCGAGAGGAGTGCCGCCAGGTTAGCACATCTCGATCCTCCTCAACCCCTGTCAAGCAAATCAACAGCTCAATTATGGATGCAACCAAAACTATGATTTCCACCCCTGCAGTGCCATCCATTTTGAGAGCACCAAATGTTCCGACTAGTGCTGTGGATAGAAATCCTTCCTATGCAGTACAGCCGCTAAAGCACCCATCTGCAACAAAATCCTCCGCGGCCACAACTGTTAAACCCAACATCGGTCAGAAGGCTTGGGGAAGGAAGCCCAATAAAAATACTCTCCGCAAACAAGTCAAAGAGTCAAATGACCAAATTTGGTTCGAGCATTTTGACCTTCTAATCCAGTATTCGATTGAAAACGAAAATTGCAATATCCCAAAAGATTATGTGGTAAACATGGATGGTATAACTTATAGATTAGGTGAATGGCTTGAGATTCAAAGAGCAGTGTTCTATGAGGTCGGAGAATGTGATTTGGAAAAATTTCAGTTGTTGGAGGAGTTAGTGTTAAACAAAGGATTATGGTGTACTGACATTCCAGCAGTAGACCTTCAAGTGAATGATGGTTTGGACGGTTGCCCGGGAAAGAGCTCTTCATTCCCAATAACTTATGCTACCCCAATTCCTGCTGTTAATTCTGAAAATGCTTCTGTTACTATTGATGATAATGATAGTACATATTTGAATTCTTTTGAGGATGCAATAGTTTCCCTTGCACCAATGAAACGGAAGGATCTGGCATCATCCCAAATTAACAGTATGCAAACAACAAAGAGCGTCAGAGGGAAGAGCGCGAAATCAAAAGGAAGTGCTTTAATTGCTGAGCAAAAAAGCAGGAAAATTCGCCGAACTAGATCCAAGAAATGTACGAATGACGATTCTAACGATGATAGCTCTTGCTCTAATGATGGAAATGGATTTGATTCAGATCCCGAGTTTCAATTTGACGACAAGGATGACAGTGACAATGGCGATCAGGAAGTTCACATAACTTCTTGCGGTTCATCATCGTTCAAGCGCATTTCTCATATTCGTGATGCTAAAACCTTGGAAATATCAGAAACCGTTAATTCTCTAATAAAAGCTGATCCTTCGGCCGAAACTAAAACACCCTTACAATCAGCCTTGAGGGCGCTGGACTCCATACCAGTCTCTGAGTCGGACGAAAAGTCAAGTAGTGGATCAACTCCCGCTCAAGAACAAAGTGGTAATCCTGCTCTTGATCCCCAAGCAAATGGGGGATTACTAACCCGTCGTGTGAAATTAGGTAGGTCGAAAGGAAATAATCCTTCTCACAATATGGATGAACCCAACTATCTTGGTTTCATCTATGGAAAGGATGGCAGTACTGAAGTTTTTTTCGGAATTGGTATGGTCACAAAGCAGACGGTAGTACAAGCATGTCTCATCTATTCAATTGAATTAATGAAACCAAAGGACCCTGTTAATTTTCTTGATTCAGAATTTTTCTTAGAACCAGATGAAAAGTCTCAGATTCGGCACCATCATATCGTTCTTCAAAATCTTCGATTCGAGAAAGGTAATCTTGAACAAACCGCAATACGTCTTGTTAAATTAACAGTATTGTTTATCAACAGATTCGTGGTACCTTGATGGAGAATCCAGACGAAATTTAGAGATGCGATTGCAATGCATGCCACATTTGAAGATTGAAGGGGCTTAAAATTATTTGTTTGTTTCCGTTACTGATGTAAAATATCACATCCATTCATCTATATTCGAATATATTCTGATTGTGAATAATTATCTATTCAATATCTACTGGAAACAGTTTGCAATCATTGCCCGAACATGAAGTCCATAAAAAGCAATAACATCATGGTACAATTTTCCGACCTATTTTTTTCTTCGTTTTTCTTCTGCAGATTTCTTCTGCTCTGCATAAGTCCGCCTTCGATATTCAATTTTCGACAGCTCGTCATATTTTACTTGTCCTATTACATATGTAACGTAATTGTGCGAATTATCCCACATGTATGAAAACGGTTCTCACCATTGGAATTCTCATGGTTAGTTTTCACGGGTGAGGATTTTATATTTCTGGTTTTGAGACCAGAACTTGCTTGAGAAATTATAGTTTTGATGGAGTTGTGTAGTTTTGCACTTGTTGCTAAAGTTTCCTTCTCTACTCCTTCATAACCTTGTACGAAAACCTCTAGGTAAAACAATACAATGACCAATACCTTCGGGAGAATAAATTTCATGACGAAAATAATAAAACCAATCGTTTGGATAGTGAACAAGCTTGTTCCGATTATTTGGGATTGGGATTCATTATTTATTATGTACAATATGGAATACATAATAAAAGTTAACTATTAGAGCCTGGTCGGTTTTGCAATATACAGTAATAAACCGTATTGTAGGTATTCCAAAAGCTGCTAAAATAAGGGTTTTACTCAGCAGCGCTATAGTAGACACCGTTTGTCCGTTTGTGTGTTTTCAGTTTTCATTTCAGTGTTTCAGTTGTGTCTTGATTAAAAAAATGACTACCTGCTACCCACGTTTACCATTTATTAAAAACAATTCCCAATTTACAATAATTGTTGTAGCAGACACAGTTACAATATATATTACATCATCCCTCCACATCACGTAACGAATCCAAATTATTTATGCCAAGCAAAAAGAAAACATCTAAAGCCTTCAAGGCTTTGAAAAAAGATAAATTCACTAGAGATTCACTAGGGTCATCCCAGTTGAAATCATCCAATTTGACGCACTTGCTGCAACTTCAACAGCAACAAAAGAACAAGAACAGGAAGAAGACTGATTTGATTTTATTACCCACTGCAGTTTCATTCAATCAGCAATTGGTTGAACTTGACGCTCGAAAGAATGGCAAGAAAAAGAAAGCCCAGCAAACCGCGAATATAAAAATCGCTCCGGGAACTTTTGAATTTGTACCGAAGGAAATAAAACCAGATTTAATATTTTCTGAATCGCTACTGGAAGGGGAAGTTCCAATAAATAACGTCAGCAGCAATGGAACAATATTGAAGAATAAAGGTCCACGATATTTTCAAAACCGTTTCGAAGCGCTAATGGATGATGAAGATGAAATGCCGATAGTTCTGGCCGTTCAACCGGCAACTTTTAGTTTTATTCGAAAAGCAGATGCGGATGCTTAAAGTAGGAAAGAAAATTAAAACGGCTCAGAGCTATATTACCTTGTTAATGTACAATATTGTTTATATATAATTTGTTATCACCCTCTTCATTTGCCAGTATGTTTTCAACTTTAAATATCGATCAATTCGCTAAATGTGGTATCAATGGCCCAGTCAATAGCATGTAAGACTTTCTCTGTTGGAGATTCGAGTGTATGAGATTCCTTCCGCAATCCAATTATTAACCGGTCGGACAATCGATTATTTGTACGATTCCTATTTCTTAAAATTTGGATTGCGGGAGGAATCTCTCATACACTCTATTAGCCCAAACAAATGTCCATCTACTTATCATTATAGTCACTTTATTATGAAAAGCTTTTTTTTTTTTTTTTTGCCGTGGATACACGAAGTTAATTTAACCGAAAAGCTAGTATTTGACGCGCCATGATTTCATCTCCCATGTACCATAGACTAAATTTTATCGGAATAAATCACGATGAAATTGCCTATTTAATAATATTCTCAACCTGTCATTGATGAATGCAATTCATTATTTTATAATTTTGATGTTGGCCATGGATGGAAGGAATTGTACGAACTGCTTTGAGCATTGAGGCATGTAGCGTGATAGTTTTTACTCATTATGTATATCAAACTTCACCAGTTAAGCTTATCAAAACTGACTAGCAATATCCACTGTGGAGCATAGAGGATTGGGCACCAATTAGGGTTGGAAGGCCAAAGATATAACTTTGGATAATAAATGTTTCTCCGTGTTGAGGGAGGACGACGTTACGAGTCGTCCGCACGCTTACTACTGTAGTACTAATTAGACTGTAAAAATTACCTGAATGGATTCATTGCAAAATTGATATTTTATTCAATTATAATATTGTAGAAGTATACAAAACCATAACAAGGCTTGTAGATATTGCATCATCAAGATTCTATCCTGTCTCTGTTCATTTTAAACATATGTTGCACTTTTACCTACGTCGAGTGAAATCAAATACCATCATACTTTTGTGATTACTTCATGAGTGACAATCAATCATGATATCCCACGAATATACTTTTCCAGTATATGGAACCCAAGGGATATCAGCGCCAAAGTCCAAGTCATCGTATCCTTCAGGCCCAGAAACTTACTCTCCAATGAAACTATTGAAGAGGAGAGAAATTTCTTGGAGAACAAGTCCATCTTCATTTCACCATGTGGGATTTTCACCCTCTGCAATTAGATCGTTCAGAGGTACAAATGCAAAGATTGATCATGAAGGATGTATCAACACCGCAAAATGGAATGGAAGTGGTGATATACTTGTTACTGGTTCTGATGATCGTACTGTTAAGATTTGGAGTTTGACAAGCAGTGTTCACAAAGTTAATTTAAAGCAGACAGTACCCACCATGCATAGAGGAAATATTTTTGCAGTGGAGTTTTCGTTGCAGTATCCTGATCGCGTCTTGACGGCTGCAGCTGATGGTAATGTATGTGTGAACTACTTGCAATCTACAAACATTGGGACGAAGGTCCACACTTCGGATGATATCATGTAAGGGATTTTCAAACATGTTTTCGAAGTTTCCATGCAAATAATGATTATTTCTCCCTCTCTCTCTCTCTCTCTCTCTCTTTCTCTCTCTCTCTCTCTCTCTCTCTCTCTCTCCCTATCTTCTCTATAGATCGTAATCCACCAATGGAAATCTTATTC
>JACCEA012190034.1_pt1 | contig 33333 bp, 55 predicted proteins | sample 7449851 | NCBI WGS metagenome assembly JACCEA01 (sample SAMN15323453, study PRJNA562643) | freshwater metagenome | isolation source: river surface water | place: USA:Blue River Watershed | collected 2017-08-18 | reverse complement strand
CTTCAGAAACATACTGTTCCGGACGAACAGTATCTAAATCATCTTGGTATCCATCATTGCGAATACCAGAGCAATACCAATCAATGTAGTCGCCCTTTTGTTGCATATCGGCAATTATACCGCCAGCGTATCTCCAAGAGCAACTCCATTCCTCCTGTTTAAGGATAGGAATGACTTCCATTTTAATAAAGCCGTTGTTGCACATTGCCGCATATAAATTTTGTGCATAGTAGTCGCTTGTACGAACCTTTTCTAAAATCCAATCGGTAGTTAGAAGATCGTACTCCATATTGTTCTCACGACTTTTTGGCTTGTCAAATCTTGCATCGTATTCTTCGAGAAAACGCTCGTGCATTTTAACATAGTCAGGATTGGGCTCTTCGCCTTTTTCCTCACATCGTTTGATGTAACCTTCTTTTTGGAAAGTCATACGCTCAGGGCTTTTTGAAACCTTGGACATCTTTAACAGCTTTCTTAAGAGTCTCTGCGTAGTTGAGAGCCTGTTGTTCTGACATTGCAATAGTAGACTGGGCAGTAACAGCACCAGAGGTCCATAGTTGCCAGGTAACTTTTAAACGAGTCCATAGACCATTGATTAGATCTTTTGCAAACCAATCTACTTCTTGTAACCAAGGACTGTCAATGTCATAGCGTTTTTCAACAAGTTCTGACCAGTAGTCAGTTTTAACAGTGATATAGAGATTTACATTTACACCAGTTTCGGCTGCTTCTACTTCAAAGTTGTGATCGTGATATTCTTGACCACAGCCGCAGACAACTTGATAGAATTTACTATCGCCAAAGTCGCCTCTTTTCAAAATACCTTCTGCTGGTGCTTCTGCTTTCATTGTAGTGTTCTTCCGTTTGCGTTGGCTTCTTGTTCGCTAAACTTTTCAAGAAGCTCGAGATCTTCTTCACTTAGGTCATCAAAGTCAATAGGACGGGCCTTTGCTTGAGCTTCACCTGAAGCAAACATTTCTTTAATGTGTGAGATGAGTTCATCGAGTTCTTCCTGTGTGCCATCGAAAGAATCAAAGCATCCTGGAGCAAACTCAATCTTTAGCTCTTTCATTTCGTCTGCCGACAGCTCATCAAAAGTTTTTTTATCAGTCATAATCTTTACTCAAAAGTGTGAATTAAATCTCTGCGATCGTAAATGGTTTTTACAATTTTTTGGTAATCTTCTTCGCTCATAATGGTCCTAAAGAAACTTAGTCCTTGTATTACCATAATAGAAGCAATTTCTACAGCTTGATGATCCTCGAGCATAACTTTATTAAAAGCCATATATTTTTGGTACAGGCTTTCGGTGCTCATATCAGTATCGTCGAAGATCATAAATTACCTTTGATTTTTGTATAAGTTCTTTAAGAACCATTTATTTTTATTCCAATATTCTTGTATTGTATAGGGATTCTCTCTATACGTCAAGTGTTCCTCGCAGTTTTGAAACCAAATGTTATTAACCCACATCCGAAACGCACTGGCTCGGTTTGTTTGGTCTTTCTGGGCAGTATTCACATTCTGGGTCATTGCATTTCACCTCTAACCATTGGTTGCACAATTCACAATAATAGGCATCGTACCGATTATTGTATTTTACTTCGCTACCGCAGCCGGAACAGAAGTTTCCGTTTAGTTTTAAGTCCATAGGCTTTGACGGATTTTGATAAGACGAATCATCATTGCTTCATCTTCTGCTTCGTAGTCTGCTTCCATTTTGTGAAGAACATCTAGGCTCTTACGAGTTTCTGCTTTTTCTTCTTTGGTATCATCTTCCGGAAGAAGTTCGTCCGGATACTTTTCACGGCGGCGATCGCAGATATCTGACCAACCACTTGCATCATAGATATCAGGACGAGCAGGACGTTCGTACTTCCACCACTTGTAAAGGATTTCAATTTCCTTTGCGGCTTCTGCCTGTGATGTAGGAACAGCTTCGTGCTTTTTATCTTCGTCTAGAAACTCTGCGTTAGTAAGAGTCTTTGCCCAGGCAATGTATTCCATTGCGGCAGCTTCTGAACGCCAGTTACGATACCAACGGCGCCACCAAGGGTAGTCGTACTTTTTACGAGCTTCATCGTTCCAAACGCAATAGTTCCAAGCAAGTTCAATTTCAACGAAATCTACAAGCTCGTTCATTAGGCAAGGTAGGAAGCGATTACCCACATCGTGCCAAGTACCAGGTTTAATATCGCGGGGATGAGCAGTAAGGGCGTGGGTTCGGGTAACCCAACGGTTGTTAATATAGTAGCGTACATCGTTGATCCTGTCAGGAATCCACATCCAAACATCTTGAATGTGGTCAAGACCTTCCTCTGCTAGCCAGTAGCGGAAAGGATGTGCTTGCTTAGAAGCACGTTTCCATTGTGCCCACTCTTTGCTTGTGCCCATAGACGGTTTGTCTGAGCCGCGAAGCCAGTCGGCAAATTTTGAACAGGTCCAGTAGTTTCTCATAGTCAAGTAATTATACGATCAACCGCCAAACCTGTCAATAACAATTGGAAAATGACTCAAAATTTTCTTTGGTAGCCTGCTAGATTAAGCATAATGCTGTACTGCTCATAGGCTTTTTGGACAGCAGGATTGGTTTGTCTGAGATAGGCTTCTTCTCGTTCTTTGTCCATAAGTGTTTCAAACATATTAATTTCACTTTGGCTATGGCGTTGCCATTTAAAGAACTTACGTTCCATTTCTACTAGTGTACGCAATCTGCTTTCTGGAATTTCAACCGTAAGTACACGTTCGGTTTCGAACATTTGAAGATCATTTCTAATAATATCTGCTCGTAGAGGATCTGTAAAAAACGTAGGGTGTGGGTATTTGGCCCTACGTTTTTGATCGTTGAGAACTTTTACTTCGTAGTTCTCACAGAATAACTCTAGTTCTTCACTCATTGCTGATTAAGGTCTTTGACATTGGGAAGATCGCAGCAATAGCCTGAGCACAGGCAATAGCAACTTCCTGATGTTCTTTCTGTGTTCCGTTACCAGCTCTGAGTTGAATAAAATGAATCCAAGAACGTAGAGTACCGTTCATATACAATCTACTTTCGATCATACCTTCTGGTAGTACAGCACGAGCTTGTTCTTTGGCAATGCCTTTACTAATAGCAAAATTATATGCTTCAAGAGCAGCAAGTTTAACACGTTGTTGCGCTTTCTCCCACTCCATAGCAAGAACACGCTCTTCTGGAGTTTCCATAGCTAGTGCTACGCTGTTCTGTCTATTCTTGGGGTCCTGAAGTCTAGCTTCTCGCAATACAAAGTCCAAATCCTTTGTTGGATCAGCGTAACGTTGGCTGAACTCTTGGAAGCTGAAACTTCTGTGTCTAAGGATTTGTCTTGCAATGTCTCTTGTGGTTGTAATTTCGCAACAGGCTGAGACCATTTCGAGTGGTGACCAGTGTTGGTGTTTGACAAGATATTTGATGAGCTTTTCTGATGTTTCAGTGTTAAGCTGGTTGGAAGGGTTGGACACACGGGCGCAATACGCAATAAGTTCCTGCGCATCATCAATGCCCATATTAGCAAATTCTTGTGTTGGCTGTGAGTAGGAGACGAGACGTACATCCATTTATTTTTCCTTTAATATTTTCCACATCTTCTCTTTTTCAAGAAGTTCTTTTTCAAGATCTATATATTGCTGTCGCAATGCTTTTAACTGTTCCCAACGATCTTCCAGTGCTGGATTGGGATGAAGTATTCCTAGTCGTTCTTCGATTTTATCTATAGCATCTAAAAGACTTTTGCCGCCTACTTTGATGTCACTGCCTTCTTGCATAGTGATGCCATCTGACGTGATATTCACAGACGGATTATAATTATATGCAGACCAAGAACTTACAGTACTAGTTCCGGTACTTAGAGTATAACCGCCGTTGGGTACAGTAACAGATGCCGTAGTGGTCCAAGAAGGATCTATAGTAATAGCATCGACGCCGCCGGTATAAGAATAAGAAATACCAGAGGCGCCGTAACTAATTTCTGAACCAAGAACAACAGTGTTGTCTTGATCAGACATATTACTTGCCTGCTTTTGCTTCTTTGCGGGCGTTCTTTTCTTCTGTGATTTCACCACGGCGTGCCTTGACTAACTTAGCAACTTCTTGTAGAGCCTTACGTGCTCTTGTACCTGCTGCACCGTTACCTGCTGTGAATTTAGCATCTTCTGCTAGAAACTCTTCAAATTGAGCTTTTAATTGTTCTACTGTGTTTGACATTTTTATTTCCTCTTAGTTAGTAGTATTCTACTTAGTATAGAATTTGGTGTGGTCGGTAGGTTTCGAACCTACAAAGGCCTTGCTTACAGCGTTGCCCCGGCACCAGCTTTTCTCGAAAGAAGAAGCGGCAGGTCTGCCAATTCCACTCACGACCACATTGTTATTATATAACCTTAAACGACATAGGTCAACTTTTTCTAGGTTAAATATTAGCACTTTATGATGCACGACTTTCAAAAAATCCCTTTCCAAAATATTGTTCGCTTTGGCCAACGCACAATGCTAGACCGTCCTTTGTTTTCCGTAAGTTGGATACTAGGACGGTTCTGTAATTATAACTGTAGCTATTGTTGGCCATATGCTAGAAGCAGTCAAGTGGATCATCAAGAACACGAAGTATATGTTAACACCATTGACGAAATAAAGCGACAAGCCAACGCCAACGGATTTAACCAATTTCATTGGAGTTTCAGCGGCGGTGAACCTACCGCCTACAAACGATTGTTAGATTTGGTTAAACACATTGAATCGGACAAGGTAAGCTCCTACCAAAGTATTCATATGACTACCAATCTAAGTCCTGGTAGCAAATGGTGGAAGACCTGGTGTGAAGCTACTGCACCCTTGCAGCGTAGAAGTATTACAGCAAGTTATCACGCAGAGTTTGCCAAAGAGCAAGAGTTTGGCGACAAGTGCCTACAATTAATGTACGAGTCAGTAAACGTTACAGTAAATCAAGTAATGGTTCCTGAAAAATTCTATGAACTCTACAAAAGGTGCGAACGTTTAGCCAATAGAGGTATTAATGTAACTCTAAAACCTCAAAGCGATCCTACTGCCAGGTATGTGGTAAATGGTTACACAGAAGAAATGATAAATCTGATGCAGACTGGATTTCCGCAAAATGACAACGGAGAGCCAGTTTATCAGATTGCTCTCTACGATCAAGAAGGTAAAGAATATTTGTTTGACCAGGCCGAAAGGTTTAATGCTTTTGGGTTCAATAAATTTCAAGGTTGGAGTTGTAATTCAGGCTATCAAAGTGTTATAATACGTAGTAATGAAGTCAAAAGATCTTACAGTTGCCACGACCAGCCGTTGGGTACACTAACTGGTGGATTTAGTTTGTTTAAAGAACCAACCTTATGTACAACACCAACCTGTGTAAGTTCTGCGGACTCGAAGATACCTAAAATATATGTCAGACAAAGCTAAAAAATATATAGAAGTTATAGCAGAGCGAACCGGAACCCCCACGTTTTGTGTCCTGCCTTGGATACACGTAGCTACCAGACCCAACGGAGATGCAAGACTCTGTTGCGGGTCTAACGCTAGTCAAGCAACTAAAGGCATTATGGATGCCGGACTTGTTAAAAAAGAAAATGGCGAACCTGCAAACTTTGGTAAAGAAACATTACAAAGTGCTTGGAACAACGATTATATGCGAAGTGTTCGCAAGACAATGCTCGAAGGAAAGATACCTTTAAGTTGTAACAAATGTTTTGAAGAAGAAGCCAATGGCATCGTTAGTAAGCGTGTGTGGGAAACTTTTTACTGGGACGGCAAGGTAGACTTTAACGAGTTGATTGACGACACAAGTGAAGACGGCCACGTGCCACCGGTTATACGTTACCTGGATCTACGACTAGGGCATACCTGCAATTTAAAGTGTGTGATGTGTACCCCTCACGATAGCAGTAAGTGGACCCAAGACTACGACAAACTTATAAACAAAACTCGAAGTCCGATCATTCTACAGCAAATTAGTTGGGACAAAGACAAGTTTGACAACTATTGGTACGAAAAGCCAGAGCTGTGGGAAGAAATATTTGAACAGATTCCTAACATTCAGCAATTATACTTTGCAGGTGGCGAACCATTAATGATCAAAGAACACAAAAGGTTCTTGGAAGAAATTATACGCAGAGGTTACGCAGATAAGATTACTGTTAGATACAATTCAAATGGCGTGTTAGTCGACGATGCTATGATTGCAATATGGGAACATTTTAAAGAAATTCGGTTTGCATTTAGCATTGATGCTGTAGATCAAAGAAATCACTACATACGCTATCCAGTAAGTTGGGAAGAAACTGTTGCAGCCCTGCATAAGTTAGACAACACTCCTGCTAACATCAAAGTAGGTATTGCCTGCGCTGTTCAAGTTTTTAATGTAAAGCACATTATTGATTTTGCTAAATGGAAAGTACAGCAAGGCTTTAAAAAGATCAACAACTTCTATATGGGCGAACATCAGGTCGGCGGTGGGCTACTTAATATGCACCTATTGTATATTCCTACGTTCCTAAGTCCGAGAATATTGCCTAAAGAAGATAAAGAGCAGTTGCGTAAAGACTTTATGGATTTTAAACAGTGGCTCTGGGACAACTATCGCCAAGACGATGACTTCTGGAAGGATAATCCCAACGGTTGGAATCGCTGGGAAAGTATTTTGAAATTTGTTGAAGCTGAAGATCACAGTCACCTACTTCCCGATTTTAAAGAATATGTTTCTAACCTAGATAGTATTCGCAATCTTAATGCAAAATTAGTATTCCCTGAGCTAGCACATTTATTATGAACATAGATACCGAACACCTACACTACTGGATGATGGCCATTCGCAACAGCAAAGATCCAATGCGTACTATGGACGCTTTTTGGAGAGGTCAAATTAAAAGCAAAGAATGGCTGATTACAGAATTGGAAAAACAAAAGCATTTAGTCAAACATTGGCCTAGCATTGACATACACGGAGGTTGGGTGGGCGTTCTAGCAAGTATGTTGTTTCAAAGCGATATGTATATTGGACACATTAAGAGTATAGACATCGATCCCAATTGCGAAGATATTGCTAGAACTATGAATCAGATGGAAATGGAATCTGGCAAGTTCCGAGCAATCACAGCAGATATGTGTACGTTTAGATCAGATGCAGATATTGTTATTAATACCAGCTTTGAACACATAACACAAGATCAATATGAGCTTTGGTTATCCGGTCTTCCCTACAACAGTCTAATAGTTTTACAAAGTAACGATTATCAGATACCTGAACACGTTAGGATAGCCAAGGACTTGGAAGAATTTAAACAACAATCTTGCCTTGAAAATATTTTATATGCAGGAGAGTTAGAGCTTCCGATGTATAAGAGATTTATGATTATAGGAAAACAGAGTGTTTAAGTTTAATGAATTGAAAACTGTACACCTAGAAATAAGCACACGGTGCCAAGCTAGTTGTCCAATGTGCCCAAGAAACTGGCACGGAGGTTTGGAAAATCCAAACCTACAGATTGCTGACTGGTCATATGAGGACTTTGTCAAAGTATTTGATCAAGAAACACTAGATCAAATTATCACAATCTATTTCTGCGGGAACTTTGGTGATCCAATTATGAACGACCATCTGATCAATATGTGTCAATACGTAAAGGATCACGCACCGCAGATGGATATTAGGATTCATACTAACGGCGGAGCAAGAAGCAAACGTTGGTGGCAAGCTCTTTACCAGGCATTACCGGAAAAACACGTTGTAATTTTTGCTCTAGACGGACTAGAGGATACTCACAGTCTATACAGGATAGGCACAAAGTATGAACACGTAGTTCGTAACGCTGAATATTTTATCAACGAAGGCGGTAAGGCCGAGTGGGTGTTTATTAAATTTAAACACAACGAACATCAAGTTGAAGAAGCAGAGCGTAGAAGTCAAGCTCTAGGCTTTGAAAGATTTACAGTTAAGAATACAACTAGATTTGTAGGAGAAGATAAGTTTGCTGTCTATGACAAAGAAGGTCAAACGCAATATTATCTAGAACCACCTAGCGATAACAAAGTAACTTTCATTACTCCGGAACAAATTAGAAATTATAAAACTGTATTAGCAAACAGTAACATAGAATGTTACGTACAGCAAAACAAAGAAATTTATATTGACGCACACAAACGAGTATTTCCTTGTTGCTTCCTTGCTAGTGCGCCATACAATTATAGATTAGAAACTTTGCCCTACGATGAAAACAACACGTTGTCTATTGTAAGACATATTAAGTCACGGCAGCTAGCTCAATACGATGATCTAGTAACAACACTAGGCGGTGTTGAGAACTTATCTGCTATTAATAGAACTGTTAAAGACATTATTGACGATGAACGTTGGCAAGGTTGTTGGGATGCTTACTGGAACGAAAAGAAATTAATTACCTGCGCCAGAGTCTGCGGTAAGATGATTGATAATTTTAGTAAACCGATAGATCAGTTTGTTAAGAGAGTAATACACTAATGGACAAATTTATCTCTATCGTACCTGTTAACGCTGATCCATTTTTAATTACTTGGGATCTAGGACGCAGGTGTAACTACGACTGTAGCTATTGTCCTGCACATAGGCACGATAACTTTAGTCCACACGCTAGCCTTACAGAATTAATAAACACAACTGAGTTTTTATTTGAATACATTTCAGTAATTGCGGAACAAAGAAACAACAAAGACTTTCACGTTAGCTTCACTGGCGGCGAACCTACAGTTAATCCTAATTTTATAGAATTCTCTAAACACATAAAGCAAGAGTATTCTCAAAAGTATGCAGACAAGTTTAATCTTAAATTAGATCTGACCACTAACGGCGCAATGAGTGAAAAGATGGCCGCAGCAGTCTGCGATAACTTTGACTTTGTTACTGTAAGCTATCACGCAGAAGCCGTACCAAAGTTAAAGCGTCAGGTCTTAGAACGAATTAGACAGTTTAGTTCTAGTAGTATAGGACTAAAGGTCAATGTTATGTTTCACGCTCAACACTTTGACGAATGTAAAGCTCTTTGTACAGCACTAGAAGAAGATAGTATAAGATTTATTCCTAGACTTATCGGCGATGATCCGGATAGCAAGTCTAGTCAAGCACATCTTTATACTCAAGAACAAAAGGATTGGTTAACAGAGTTTTGGGGAATTAACTTTAATCCCACTGGACGGCCTTGCTGCGGTGGAAGAACTTTTGGTGTTTGCAGTTCAGAAGGTCAAACTGACACCAAGTATGTAAATTATAGAGAATTCAAAGACTGGCATTGTTCAGTAAACTGGTTTTTCTTGCATATAGAACAGCAGACAAATTTAATCTACACACATCAGACTTGTCAGGCTAGACTTGACGGAGTTCGGGGACCTATCGGTAATCTATTGTCTTGGAAAACTGTAGTTGCTGATCTTAAAACTAAGCTAGAACAAAAGTCTATGCCACTGATTGTATGTCCTAACAAACTTTGTGGCTGCGGATTATGTACGCCTAAAAGTAAAAACAGGCAGGATCTGTTAAAATCTCTGCCTGTAGTATTAAAGGATATTTCTATCTTTAGTTGAGTGCAGTCCAGGTTGAACCGTTGTAGCCTTGGAACTGTGTCGATGCCGTAATAAAACAAATCATACCAGCTTCCGGTGAAGGAATAGCTGCGTTTCTAGCAGTTGTATCAGCAAACACAGGTACCTTAGGAGGTGCTGTGAATTCTACCTTAGTGCTCTTAATAGAAACAGCAGTTGCTAATGTTCCTGTAGCACTTGATACTTTAAATTCTAATCTCGAAGGCACAACGTTGGTTGATACTGTGTTATCTGTAACACCAATAATACCTGCAGATAGAACATAATCAGTTCCGTCAAAGCCTGTAAATTCACACTTACCTAGAGTATCTCCTGATAACACTGCGCTAGGAGAAACAAGTGTACCACGCTGTCTTGATAGGGCAATACTTGCCGAATCGGCAGTAGCACTAGTTGAAGTCAACACGCTAATTAATGGATCAGTTGCGCTAACAGTTTGTGTTAAGAAGATAGTTTGACCAGTAGTAACAGTCATTGTTGAACCGCTAATCAAACCAGTGCTGGTAAGTGCTAGTTCATCTAATGTTGCACGTTTATTAGCAGCATCAACAACTACAGCTAGACCAGAAGTAACAACATTACCTACGTGATTTCCTGTAGAAGTTCCAGATAAGTTACCAGTAACGTCACCGTTGACATTACCTGTTAGGTTACCTACAAATCCGCCTGCGGCTGTAACAACTTTAGTAGCAGCATTGATAATAGTTGTACTGTCGTCGCCGATGATGCTAACGTTTAAGTTTCCGCCTGCTGGTACAGCAATAGGATCACCGCCAATAGTTGAACCTGCTGGTAAGTTAACCGCTGTTCCTGTTGAAGTAATTATAGAGTTACCTAAGTGAATACTCGATCCGCTAAGATAAAGATCTCTAAATTTGTAAGATGCACTACCTAGATCATAGGTACTGTCTGCATTTGGAATTACATTTCCCTTAACTGTTCCGTTAAGGTTAATAGATCCTGTTGAAACGTTAACTAGTACAGTTGTGTCATTGGCTACAATGTTAGAATTAACAGCAGTAGCTCCAATAGTTCCTGTATAGCTTGACAAGTTAACAGTAGCATCTATCCTATTAGCAGTGTCTTGTGTGCTTCCATAGGTAAATGTGATGTTTGTATGTGATCCAGCGGCTAATGCTGCGCCCACGGCGTCAACAGCATTTTCGTTTGTATAACCGGTTACAGGAATTCCGCCAAGCGTTGCTCCGTCACCGACATAAATTCGCTGCTGATCTGTTATATAAATTAGTTCGCCGGTGGCTAACGGTACAGTCATTGCTGTACGTTCAGCATCGGTTCCTCTGCGAATCTGTAATGGCATTTTTACTCCTAGATATCTAGTTCTACTTAATATTTATGCCGAAATGAGTAAACCGTTAGTTACGATTAAGCTAGGCTGTACCACTCTTTTTGCGGTAAACTATGTATATTAAGACTACTTCTAATGCCTTTTGGGTCATACCACGTACAGAATTGATAGCAGTCTTTACAAGCAGCCGGGCAACATTGGTAGATTTTATCATCACATTCAAAGTTATAGCCTGTTTCTCGAGTAAAATAACGACTGTACTTTTGAAATTTATTCCAGCTAGTTTCAACATCGTTGTACTGCATCGGCTTGCTTAAAAATACAACATCCTTGCCCCAGCGATCAAAATGGTCTAGGGCAAACTTGATATTTTTAGCAGCAATCTTTTGACCAATACCTAAATCTCTAAACTCCGGGCTAATGTAAGCACGGTTACCTATGCGGGCAACATTCTCTGGCCAGCGTCCGTTATTATAAACGCCGTGAAATGCTCCGGGCTTACCGTCTCTAGTATAGACAATCATCGCAATATATTCATCGAGATCTATCTTTTGATAGTTAGCCCATAGTTCGTGCCCTCGATCTTCCTGTGCAGTCTTGTAGACTTCCTTCCAGATAGGGTCATTATTGTCGGTAATGATATGATATTGTTCTGTCATACTGCGCACACCACTAAATGAATGCGTGGCTCCCAGCCACCGTTAAACACAAAATGCTCTCTTGTTGTATCTACTTTATAAAAGTGCCCGTCTGCGGGAATATGATAGCACCTAGCTTTAATATCACCGTCTATTGTTGCATCACCAAAGAAAGCATACTTGTTTGTTTCGAACACGTAATGATATCTAACTTCAAAATCTGGATGAACACTTAGTCCAGTCTTGGGCATTAGGCGCATATAACGTATTCTTCCTAGGGTAACACCTTCTAATTCAGCAAGTTTGTTTAGAACTTCTTTGGTATATTCTCCTGCTAGAGAGTTAAATTCTGAAAAGTCACTCTCCATAGCAGTAAATTTCTGTAGAGTTTTGTCATAAAGCCCGCCAGACGCATCAAGAAACTGGTCTTCAGCTCCCGGACGATGTCTAAGACCTATCTGGTTACCGGGCATCTTTCGATGTATATCTTCTGAGGGCCAAGGATATTTGGCAAGAAGACGGTCGAGGTCTTCTTTCATTTTTTCTAAATCGGCTGTGTAATTTGTTTTTGTTATAAAGTCTGTCATAGTTTACCAAATGCCCATTCGCGTTCGTTACACCACCAACATTCGCCGCAGTGCCCTGTTGTAAGATGCTGTGCTTCACAACTTCTTGTTAGGGGAAAGAGAGTGTCTAACAATCCGTGTTGCTTATATAACTTAGCTACTTCTTTTTTATTGATATCGAAAAATGGTTTGATTTCAAAAAACTCGTACTCTTTAGAGTTTTCTTCTACCACGAAGTATTTTTCTTTTTCTTTTTGCTTGCCCTCGGCACGTATAGCTTCACAATCTTCTAGTATACCCCATTTAAAATTGTTCTGTATTTCCTTAGGAGGGTTGGTAGTTATACCTGAAAACAAAATCTGAAACTCATTGTTTCTAATATTCTCTTTATTTTTCTTAGCGTAGAGTGCTTGGTAATCTTCGTGTCTCCACCCTTCGACTGGTGCGTGATACACTACCTGCTCTTCGAATATGCCCTTGGCATCTAATAGGTTTTTAATTTTATCAGTAACTTTAAGGAATTCAAAAACTCCGTGTTGCTTTTGTACTGTAAATGGTTTTATCTTAATAGGAAGATTTTCCTCTTTGATCTTTTTAGCCAACAAATAGCAGAGCATAGAGCTATCGGCGCCGCCACTCATCCATATCCCGATAGTGTTGACACGATGACCTTTAGGCGTTTCTAAGGGAATAGTTAACATCATATTTTCTTTAATGGTATAACAAGTCGTCGGCTAGATACCTTCGGCCAATCAAATTTAGTAAATTCAGTGGGACCCTGCCAGCCTTTTTTCCAATACGGAAAATCGTCAGCGGCCATTGATCTATACTGATATTTTTCTGGTATAATGTCAAGTTGGGGGAGAGACATATTAATGTAGGCGTCTCTAGTTATTACCTGGTGAACAAAGTTGCTAATGGGGCCATCATAAAACTGACACCAAGGGCCAGTAGCAAGCTCTTCGAGATCAACATTGGTAACATCGGGCCACTGTATTAAACGCAATAACTTATCCCCCCATTGTAACATAACGTGATAGGGGTTATCGTCTGAAGAATACGGAACAACTTCGTCACCGATTAAGTCTTTGATTTTCTTTACTAGAACACTTAGGTAACCTCGTTGCTGATCACTACTGCGGCCAATAAAACTGCCGCAGCGTATTCTATAATGATTGATGCTAGGATGGTTTATTTGATCAATTTCTTTTAGAATGTCGGGCAAATGATCGTAATCTTCTATGGTGTAGCCTACATAACCGATGTTGTATCCTCGGTTAATCATATTAGTTAGGCCACGTAATTGTTTTCGATGTACAGTTTCGCCTTGGTAAGTGTGATGATTTAGCCCTAGACACATTACTTTAAGACCGGCATTATAACAGTCTCTGGTAAAGTCTTCGTTGGCAAATCTAATTCCGTTACTGAGTAGACTGAAACTCTTGAATCCCATTTGATTAATTGCAGCACATAGTTCAACGAAGTCGGGTCTTAGTGTTGCTTCTGCACCTGCAAGCATTGGAGTACAGTCTTTAGGGAATTGTGATAGTTGTTTTACTAGATCTTCAATAGGCTTGTCTGTAACTTTGTTGTCGGGAAGGTGATAACAATGCGGACAGTTTAGTTGACATCTATCAGATGCTTCAAACAAAACCTGATCAAAGCTATCAATGTCTCGATCGTGTTGGAGTCCGTAATAGAATTCAGGATTAACCTCCACTACACTATCTAATTCCCCGTGCTCGGGACAATTTTTTTTCATAAGAATCTTGCCTTGGTCTTCATAGACCACAGCAGGAATATGACGATAGCAATGATCGCAGAGGCTTACAGTTTTATGTATGAATAACATTTTTTAATTTTTCTAATCGTTGTCTGCGTTTAACAATCTCGTCTGATCCGTATTGAGTTTTATCTTCTGCATCGCCTAGAATACGAAACGCATCGTATCTTTGTTGACAATTAAAACAGTATCCGCAGTGTACACCGTGTTCAGTTAAACTTTCTAAGATACAACTGCTGGTCTGGTAGACCTTTTCTAACCATCCTAGCTGACGATATAGGTCAACTACTTCGCATTTGTTTAGATCTTTAAAAGGACTTTTAATAAAACCAGAACTATCTCTAAGAACAGGATATACATCCTGTGGGATATCAATGTCTAACAAGCAATCGGTATATTCGTCTGTTTCTAAATGAAACTCTTCGATTGTTGATTTGTATTTCTCGGGATCTGCAAATGCAATTTCTTTGATCTTTTCAACAGTCATACCGTCTTGTTTAAATACTTCGACTTCAAAGAACAATTTAGTGAATCCCCATAATACAAACTCTGCATTATATTCGTCTTTGATTCTCTGTATATTCTTTTCAGTAGTTTCTTTTCTGTGTTTAACGTGACTTTCGTAATCAAAGTCAACATAGGTTGCAGTAATACCTAGTAACTTTTCTGCCCTAGCAATATTTGTTCTAATATGTCTATTGAACTTTTGGTTGTTACCAGAAAAAATATTGTCTGAGTAGAAGTAGATAATCTGACTAGGCTCATAAATTTGTTGAGCAATCATACTAATCAAACAACTTTCCATTCCGCCGGACAAAAAAACTCCTACTTTTTTGTTAGGATCTTTTAATTTTGGAAAATGATCTTCGAAGTTATATAGAAAATTAGTTGGCTTTAGAGTTAGGGAGGGTAGCATAGAAATATTTATAGGACGTATGCTTGTTAATAAATATTCGTGATATGAAGATATTTGTTACTGGAAGTTCACGAGGAATTGGTGCTGCACTAGCTATCCAATTTGACAATAACGGGCATAGGGTATTCCCTGGCAGTAGATCTGACGGCATTGACATTAGTCAGGAAGTTGACCGAGAGTATATTAAAGAGCTCTTAGGTACGATTGATGTGTTTATCAACAATGCTTATGACCCTGTAGGACAAACAGAGCTATTAAAGATAGCCACGGAACAATGGCAGGGCACTAACAAGTTGATAGTTAATATAAACAGCAAGTCTATTTTTGCTGATAAAGTTTTATCCGAGATGAAAGAATACATTTCAGCCAAAAAAGAACAGGCAGAATTTGTAAACTCTAGAAGATTAAAAGCATCTCCACAAATTTTAAATGTGTACCTTGGACTAGTTGACACTGAGATGAGCGAAATCTTTGATGCTAAAAAACTAGACGCAGTTGATGTGGCTAAGTTGATTGTAAATCTTGTAGAATTGAAAGACGTGATTGCTGTACAAGATATAATGTTAGACGTTCCTGGACAAGACTGGAACGAAATAAAGACAAAATAATATGTGGAACACACTAGAAGAATTTGCTAAATGGTATAAGGAAAATAATTTTCCTATTAGACCGCCCTTTGAAGATCCTGTTTATGTAACAGACATTAGTTACAGCTATGTATTGTTTAGAGAGGGACAATACCAAGCCGAACTTTATCTAGTAAGACCAAACACATCAAGTCCTGACCATAGTCATCCAGGTGTTGAAAACATTATTATGGTATGGGGCGGAGACATACACACCACACGCAACGGACAATTTGAAGATTTATCTAGCAACTACGATTCGCCGTCGCCTTTAGGAACAAATAAACTATTTGGAGCCTGTAGCGAAAAGCTAACAGACAAAGAAACTCACGCTCTAAAAGTTGGCAATAAAGGCGGAGCATTTTTAAGTTTAGAAAAATGGCCTGCAGGTATTACACCTAACAGCGTAACAGTCAACTGGAAGGGCGATCCAGTAGATGAGGGCCATAGAAAAATTATTCAATCATTGGATTAACTATGTGGAATACTTTACAAGAATTTACAAAATGGTATATTGAGGCAGGCTATCCTATGAGGCCGCCTACAGAAGATCCTATCTATGTTACAGATCATAGTTATAGTGCAATTGTCTATAGAGAAGGTCGTTATCAGGTAGAGCTTTATATGCTTGGACCTAACTGGTCGACACCTGCACACGGACACCCGGGTATTGAACACGATATTATATTCCTTAATGGCACAGTCTACGGGTATAAGAACGGTGAAAAGTTAGAAGATGCAATGGCCTATACTGACATTGCTAATCCAGATGGTACTAACATTGCATTTGGTCAGTTCCATACCTTTGACGGCAACTGCTCACACGTTGTAGGCACAGGTCCTAAAGGCGGATTGATTGCTATCACACAGAAGTGGCCAGAAGGTGTTAAGATGACTAGTCAAAGTGTTCACTACGTAGGGGAACCAATTGGACCAGAACACTCAAAGTATATCTCAGTTTAATTTATTTTCTGTTCCAGTCCTTAAGACGCACTACTCGGATGCTGCTAGTCTAGCATCTAGTTTGTTTCCTAAGCTAGACAAAGTGTTTGTCGAAACTGAAGCAGACAATAACGCCTTTATGCGTGACGGTACATTATGTTCCTACAACACAAATTCGTATCTACATACTCAGTTCCCAGAAGAGACTTCGGAAGTTGTAAAATTTGTTGAAGCTCAGGCACAAGAGTATTGGAAGATATTAAACTATTATGACAAATTAGAGCCATTTGTTTTTCAAATGTGGGCTAACTCTACACCTAAAGGCGGTTGGGTTCATAGTCATTTGCACGGTAGCATACCCTTTACCGGAGTACTCTACGTCGATGCAAGTCCTGAGCAAGGTAACTTGATATTAGAAAACCCGTTAGATACTATCTGGATGACACAACCTATAGGACCTTCAGTAAAGTATCCTATGGGAGAAGAAATAGAAGTGCGCACTGGAGACCTAGTTATGTTTCCGGGGTTTATAAAGCACAGTGTTAAACCTAACACAACCGATAGACCACGATTAGTACTAGCGTTTAACATTGGTGCAAGAGGATCGTATTGGTCTCCGCAGTGGAGTAAGAATGTTTAAGGTTATAGTTACGTTTAAAAGAACCGATACAGACGCAGATTTCTTTTATACAGCATTTGCTGACCATCCAGTAGTTCTAGCACTAAAAGACAAATTTGAATCTCACCCGGGATTTCGAGGTAAAGAAGTTTTAGTTGACGAAGAATATGTTGTTGAGATTGCTATGAAGTTTGACACTGTGGAAAGCTTCAAAGACTTTGCAGATTCAAACAAAGATCTACTAGATCAAAGAATGGCTATTATACAACAATGGTGCCAAGAAAACAATCACACTTTTGAACATCGTTTCCAGTGACATCTGTAGCCCATAATCTTAGGATCTGGGCTAGGATAGTTGTCAATGTGTTTGGGGATTGTATTAGGTATAGCATCCTTGTAAGGAATAAACTTTAATTCTTCGCTAATTTCTCCCACAACGTCCTCACTATCTATTAACCTAACATCGAGTGTCAGTGTGCCGCCTGTCTTTAGACTACTGAGTACTTTACTCCAATAGGTATTTTTAGGATAATGAAAACACCAAGAAAAGTAACTAATGATATGATCAACTTCGGGCCAAGGCATTGACGGATCCTGCATACTAAAACGATTTGCATCTAGTCCGGATGCAAAAACACAATCCTCTACAGGTGCCCAACTATTGTAGAACGGATACTGATCAGAATAATATACCCCTTGTTGAAAGTTTTGATCTTGTTTATCAACTAGAATAAACTTATTTGTTGGATTTGCCTTTGCCTGTAACAGATCTACTACAGCTATTCCGGAACCTATGTCTAGAATTAGGTCATTGGGTTTTATATTATGCCCAACGATCTGCTCGTGATAGCTCCATTGATTTTGGGCCCACTTTGGAAACTGTTCAAAAAATACTTGCTTAGAAAATAATTCAGATGCTCCGCCAAACAGCCCGGATTGTAGAGCCGCGTAGAACGCTAAAGTTTCAGAATCGTTCCAGTTTAAGCTAATTGGACCCGATTTGCTGTCTACAGTTAAGCAATATTTGAGCCAGTCTTTTGTTAGGTTGTTCATAGAGTTATTTACAGATAAATTCTCAGCCGCATTTTTTTCTGCTGATAAATACATCTAAAGAGGGTATGCGAATGATCAGTTCATTTCAAAGAAACTTAATACAGGTAGAATTAAAGAAAAGGTTGGATATGTGGAACAGCCCTTCTTTTAGATCTCAGCTGTTTAACAATCAAAAAACTAATCCATCATTGCCGTCATTCTATACAGAAAGAGATGACAACGGGCATTATTATATCAGTGGAAACTTAGTAAGTTATTCTAATATTAGAACAGGTGTTGTTCTAAGAATTCGTAAGTCTTGGACTCCGAAGGATTGGGAGTGCTATCAGGCGTTGGCCAGTAAAGGTCAAGAAACAGGACAGTTTAGAATTGATCAACCTCTATATTCCGAAGTTATGACTATTGGTTCAGACCAGTGGGAATATGCAGAACTTCAAAGCCCTGGTGCTAACTACGGCAAGAACTTTAACGATGACGTGTTTAGTTGGCCAGAGCTAACTGACGGTGTAACGGCTAACACAAAGATCAGCGAAGATTTTAAAGATTCTGTAAAAGATTATTTCAAAGAATTTATTGATCAGGCCTATGTAATTACAAAAGCAGCCAGTGAAATTGCTGCTGAAAAGAATACAGGTATGCCTTTAGATCTATGCTACATCTTTAATCGTTACAAAGACGATCAAGGTTACTTCTGGTCAGACTTTGACCAAGCACCTTGGGATAATTCTAAAGATGCAGTAATTGAAGACTCTCTAAACAAATTAACATCAGCAGTGATGTTTGCAAGCCTATGCGGAGTTTTAGATTCTGCTAGAATTGAAGAAGTTATTTTATATGCGAGAAGCAAATGGACAACGATTTAAACTCTTTCTACGTTACATTTAACATTTATAAAGACAACGTTCAGGTGCATTCTTTCGCCTGCCCAAGATCATTTATACAAACACAGTTTGCGCTATGGACTTACCCATCTTCACCTTATGAAGTTAAGGTTGTTGATCATACAGGTAATTTCCGAATCAGTTCAAACCTTTTTAAAGTCAAATAAACTCAGTTATATAGACCTGGCCCTGGCATCCAAAGTTTACAGCCATTGACATTCTAACTTCGTCAGTTGGGTTAGGTCTTGTAAAGTGTTTCATCCATCCGGGAAACAATACTAGCTTTCCGTCTAACGCTTCAACTTCGTGATTAAATCTTGTAGGCAACTGCGCATCTGAATTAATAGGTGACTTGCCTAAAACTAAATCTAAAGGATTTTCTAAAAATAAATTTCCTAGCTCTGGTCTAGCATTTAGATAGAACACACCAGATATTGCTACAGGGTTATGATTATGAGATGCTACAAAGCCACCTTTCTTTGTTGCCGTGGCCCATAGTTGTAGTATGTAGGGATCAAGATTTTTATTTAGATTTAAAACCTTCCAGTACTCTTTTCCGTGATGTAAAATAAAATCGAACAGACGTTGTAGATTTTCATTTTCTATTTTACTTTCTTTTTGAGCAGTTTTAAAACACTCATAAATTTTAAACAATGCACCCTGACGTAGCGGATGGTCGTGTCCGTGGTATTCGTTGTTGAATTCGCTGTCAAAGTTTCCTTTAATGTGATCGATTAGGTCATCCTTGATCAAATGAAAATCTGGAAACTCTGTTTCGTAAATTGTATGTGCAAATAAGTCTGTAGTTTTGGTCATAATATTAACTTGTTAAGTAAGTCAACTGCTGTAGGCTTTACACTAAGAAAAAACTGGTAAGCAGTATTGCCGTAGTTTACTGCATCGTGTACAAGGCTAGTATCTATAATGTAAATTCTACCAGCTTCGACTTGTTCTTCAGCAACCATTTCCCCAGTTAATACGTTTGCTGATCTTATTTTTAAATTAGTGTCAGTAGTGCCCCACAACCTAATCCAAGGACTAGGTATTATAGCATCAATGTGAGGTTTAAACTCTGCACCTTGTCCCCATTTTAAGATATTCGATCTAGTCCAGTGGCCATCGAAAAGTCTCAAAGGTGCTAGTGAAGAAATGTTTAGTACAGATGTAGACTGTTGACAATCAGTTTCTAGAATAGGATTGTCTGGGTATCGAGAATTCCATTCATACAACGATCCGTTTATAGGATCTTTTTCTTTTAGCTGCCCATCTTGATTTACTAGAGCTAGTCCGTATCTGGGAAGATGTGTATGCTCAGTACCCCATTGTTCAAACCAAGCTGAAAGTTCTGCAATTTCTTTTTCGAATAGTTTGCAGTCTATTTTAATATCCAGGGGTGTTAAAAATCTGGGATGTAATTTGTGATAGCTGTCCTGGTCAACAACGTCAGTTAGAGAACTAAATTTTTTTCTTTGTGCTTCTGACGAATAAAAAACTTTTAAAGTATCGTCAATTATCTGCTTAGAATCAACGATCATTTTTGTACTTGATCCTTGATGCAACTGTATCAAAATCTTCTTCGAATATTGATATTTTAAACAGCAATCTTTCTGTGTTATTGTTTTTAACACTGTGAGGTTGTGTTGTATCTAACAATACGCTTTTGTAATAGTATTCTTGACCGTTTATTGTAATAGGAGCAGGGTCATCGTTGAGCAAGAAGTTTAAGGAGCATTTAGTACCATTGTCGGTGTGTTCTGGCACTTCCGCAAAAGGAGCTAACCAGAAGAATCTAGGCTTCCCTACTACTCCAAAGTCGGACATTATCTGAGAAATGTATTCGCTAGTGTAGTGGCTGATCTTCCATTCGTCAAATGACAAATCAGGGTACCGAGAATCTTTATGGCTGACTGCTGACTTTCTAGCTTCTAATGCTTCTTCTAACAACAGCTCTTTGTTCAACGGGTAGTTTAAATGAATAAGCGGTTCCATACACAGTATTTAAGTAGGCTAACAACTTCCAAAAAAAAAGGACTCCGAAGAGTCCTTTAACTGCTATCATTTTGATTGTAGCAGATCTTGAGTGTCACGAACTACTTGTTCTAAGTACTCAATTCTTTCAGCAGCTTCTTCTAAAAGGTCTGCTATACGGTCTGGTGTTCCTTCCTCTACGCTTTTACGACCAGGAATCTGTCTTCTAATTTCTGCTCTTTTACGTAGACGAAACACCAAACTCTGCTCCCTTACGGGCAGGTGGCTTTCGTCTTTCATATAGTCTCCATATAGTTACGTACCCAAGCTAGGCGAGCTTGCTCGTCCATAGCTGTGTACTCAACAATGTTAGCACGAATAGCGTCCACAAGTGGATAGTACTCTTCGTCTAGATTGTGCTTGATGTCCTTGTTCAAATCTACTAACTTGTCTGTACGTGGATTGCGAGCAACCCACTTTGAAGTCAAGTAGTATGGCGACTTGATCTTAGCACTTACACCATCCTCTGTATAGAATACATATCCTTCGTGTCGACATTCCTTTGCTAATTCTTTTAGGCGCACCATATTTGTAGTAACTGATTCAGCAGTAAAGCAGTTAAGCATATCAGCCAAATCTTTTAGCACAAATGGATCGTGTCCTACCTTGCTACCCCATTCGTTTTCACGATAGCCTAGCAAGTACATACCAGCCTTTTCTGGAACAATGTGCGGATCTTCTGGATGCACACATTCAAACATAAAAGTCATTCCTTCATTGTCTGTTGTACCTAGGATCATTCGCCAGTCAGTTAAAGGAGCGTGTGTTGCCATCATTTCCTTTGCGTAACTGACAAAATCACTATCTGTAGAGCCAGTTGTTGACACTAACAGTTCACCTTTGTATACAGTCATAGCAACCATAAAGCCGTTGACCTTACGGAATGCAGTAACCTTAGTATCGTCAGCAAGCACAGGTGCTTCCTTTTCGATACCATAGTTATAGATCTTTGTGAAAGGATATGTAACTAGGTTAAAATCCTTGTCCACAATAGTACCACGACATTCGGCAATGTATTCGTTCCACAGGTTATCGTAGAACACTTTCTTCTTGTACTTTAATACATAGATGCCGTCGCCGGCTTCTTTCATATTAATCAAGTTAGAAGTTTCTACGTACTTCTTTAACTCGTCCTTAAACATACCAAATTTCCTTAAAACCTTCTTCTTCAGTTGGTTCTTCAAAGTTTTCGATCATTGAACGCATAACGTTCTCTGGAATGCTCTTACCTACACGACCAGCTAACCGACGATCGTGTTCTGCTTTTTCCGGTGTACGGAATACAACAGCAATTTTTTCGTAGTCTGCCACAGTGGCTAATTTCTTAGCACGACTTTTAACGCCAACGTTAGTTTGGTCCCAGATAATGTCCAAGCCGTTTGCTTTGCAAATTTCTACTTGGTTTTCCATCAACTTGGTAGCAATCTTAATGTAGCTGTCAAAGACTTCGTTATAGGTCTTACCTTCTTTTTCAGCGTGAGCGTCGATGAAACGATCAGTGCTGACTACAGGAATGTCTTTGGCCCACTCTTGGTTAGATAACCAAGTAGATTTACCGCTAGCAGGCACCCCAATCAACATATAAACTTTTGGCATCAATGATGTCCTTTCACTTCACCGGTCATTGCATCAGCAATAGCTCGATCCATAGTAACAGCAATCACACCAGTTGCATCCATACCCATATCGCGGCAACGATACTTTTCCATTCCACTCTCGCCACCGTGTAAGTGACCGTGTAAGTGAACAGCACCTCGGTGCATTTGGTCCCATTCTGCGATAGGGTAGTGAAACATTACAACGCGAGTCTTGTTGTAGGTAATGCACAAGTACGGATGCACTTCTGCAAAACAGCTACGAAACACGGGGTCGTTCAACAACTTACGATCGTGATTACCTTCTACTAAAATCTTTGTACCATTCAAACGGCGCATAATCTTAACAGCCTTGTCAGCTGGCAAAAATGCAACGTCACCTAAGATGTAGACAGTATCTTCCGGAGCAATAGTAGCGTTCCATTCTAACACCATTTGCTCGTTCATATAGTCTACATCGTTATTAAAGCGAGCTCTGCTCTGTGGGCAGAACTTCATAATGTTCGTATGCCCAAAGTGGAGATCACTTGTTACCCAAGTAGTCATTTCAATTCCTTATAATTTTAACAAGGCCATTGTAGCGGTAGATTCGTTTCTCATACCAATGTAGTATGGTCTAACACCGTCTTTGTGCTTACCCCAAAAGGTAGAGTCCCAACGCCAGCCTTCTAATTCTTTAACAGCTTTTTCAATCTTGTTGGAATCGGTAGTCCAACGATTTACACAAAAGGCATATCGATAGCCTTTGTGATACAGATTGTGTCTTCGGTCTAACTTGATTAACTTCATTAGACCCTCCTTTCATTTTTCTAATGTCCTCCGGAACAAAAGTTCTTGTTTAGAAAACGCTTCAATTTCCCACGGCAGGTTTAGATACTTGTGGTTTTTGCGATAACGCTTTCCTCTCCAATAATTTACTCCGTCGATTTGTTTCAAGGTTCCTTGCGCCAACTGCTTGACGTGAATCATTTCGTGTGCTAGTGTGATGCCCATATCTTTGAGATTTTTGGGTTTAATCAACACTACATACGCATCAATCATATCCAATGGTGCAGTAGCACCCTCTTGCCCATTTAATTCCGTCTTAGTGGTTTTGATGAGCAGAGTTTTGCGACTACGAGTTAGCTTCAATTCTTTGATCATTCTAGGAACGATTGCTTCGAACAATATGCGAACTCGTTTGCTTTTTGTTTCGATGACGTATTCCATTACATTGACCAGTAAGTTTCAGAACTAGGATCGCAACAGCGAGGAGTATCAGTTTCAATCTGAACATCCTTGCTAGTCATTAGATTCTTAACAGTTTTGTATTTTGGAGTATACTCAAAACGGAACATAGGCTCGGGGTACAGATGTTTGAGTTCACGAACTTCACGTTCCATACCTGCTTCGTCACGGCCGATAAACTCATAAGTACCAACTCGGCGCTCACCTGAACGAGTACGCTTATCCATTTTGTAGATACGCATAATCCATTCTTGTTTCATTTTTCAGCTCCTATTTGTTCACTATATGTATATTATAGCGTCAGGAACCCAAAAGGTCAAGTGGCTAAAAAGCCACACTTTTACCAAGTTTCTACACCGGAGATATCGACCTTAACTTTGGCAGGACGATTGTTAATGTCCATATCCATTGTAAGGGTTAGAATACTACCAATGCCGCTGGAATTATCTGCTTCTAATAGATAACTCTTAGCGTCATCAAATTCGTTCATAACTGTTAGAATCTTTTCAACTTCTTCTTTTGTAATATACATCAAATATCTCCTTCTCGTTCTCTACGCTCACGACGTTCTGCCGCAAGTGTAAAGACCTTTTCGTTGTCGTTAGACCAGTCTATGGTCTTGGGAGGAATAACAATACCTGAAGGTAGAGTTACTCCGTTAATTGTGTGCGGCTCGTTTTCATCGTAGGTCCAACCTAGAGCCTTCATCATACGATGCTTAACAAGTAGGTTGGGGCTACGGAAAGCTTCTGTATCACGGAAGCCCAGCATAACACCAACTTCACAAACAGCACCTGAACGGCAAACACCTGCGTGGCAATGAACAACAACGTTCATACGATTTTCCAATGCGTGTTGCAAAAGACGAACAAGCTCGTTGGCCTGCTCCTGAGAGCAACGCATTTCCTCGTCCAATACTTCGTCCTTTTCTTCAACGTCCAAAAACTGGAACTGATGAACTTCCTTGAACTTGTATGCTGGAGTAGGAAAATCGCCGGGCGGATCACAGATTTGGATCAACATAGAGTTAGGACCCGCATCAATGTGAAACCCTTTGCGAATATCGCTGAGTGCTACGTTTTGGATCCACGGATTCATTTAATATTTCCTTTTTGTGTTAATAACTGCGTCATACGCATATTTTATCAAATCTTCGGTTTCTTCGTATATCTCTGCTTCTTCAGACCAAGTTTCGAAATCATATGTCAGCTCTTTTTTCACCGGAAACTTTTTGTGTTTCTTAGGTTCGGGTTTTTTCAAACCTAGCAGTTCTTTTTCTTCGTCAGTCAGTCGAGCCAGTGCTTCTTCCTTGACACGCTTCTTACGTTCAATTTCAGCAATGCGAGCCTTTTCTTTACGATCAGCTTCTTTGTGAGCAGCCCACCATTTGCCAACTTCCTCATTCTTAAGAATCAGAAAATCTTCCTTGCCCATACGCTCAAGTTCTTTCATTGCGGCACAGGCAATACGAGCAAGTCGATCACATTGTTCTTTGTAGTGTTCACGCATTTCGTAACCGTTATCACTTTCATAATCACGACAAGGCATAGGGTTCTCCTTTCTGATAGTTCCAGCCCTTGCCGCCTAGAGCTTTAAGGACTTCATATTTCTTTACTTCTTCAACACACTCACGAGGTTGACCAATACTACCTACAACAGCACCGCATTCGCATCGATAGCTAATACCGCTAGAATGGTCAAAATATGCTGTACCGCCACAGGGCAAATACATAGGCTCGTGTAGGTCTTTCATTACATCACCGCTAGGAAAAAGATGATTAGAGCAATAATAGGATTACCGGTCATTAAGGCAAACATTGCTAGGATGGTTCCAAAGAATGCTTTATCGTCGCTCATTTCGTTTCCTTAAAAACTCTCGGTAATTGTTGTCAGCTTGTTCATTATTCTTCTTAAAGTTCTTATATACAAAGTACATCGGAACATAGATAAGAAGAAACGCTAAGATGCCTGCTTCGTAGTTCATATGTTTTTGAGATAATCCATCAATCGTTGTGCTGTAATGACTTCGTGAAGTTGTTTGACTTCTTTGACCTTGACTTCAAACTCAACAATTTCCCAGTCGGCAATCTGCTGGCGACGATAATCACTGTAACCGTTGATGTGGCTAGTAATCACAGACCGCAGTTTGCCTAGAGTATCGTAGACCTTGCCTGCACTGTTCCAAGTACCGTCGGCTTTTCGAAACATTTCGGGATTCTTTTTGCTACGAATTTTGTAGTAGGTCAGTGTAGTCATTTTGCCGCATTCCGTAGATAGAACATTGTAACTTCTTCACCTTCAACTTTGACCAGTTGTTCGGGAGCCTGTAGCAGTTCACAATACTTGCTTTCGCCATATTTGATACGAACTTTCTGCGGAGTGAACTTAATCACCTTAGCAAGATTGTATCCTCGATAGCTCTGCTTTTGAAAAATAACGTAGTCGCCCAACTGCAACTCACGACCAAGAAAATCTCTCATTTCGTTTCACCTGCGTTTTTGATAATAAACATAGTAACTTCGGGACCGTCGAGTTTAACACAATCAATCGGATATTTGTTTTTCTCTGAGCCCCAGCCGTTTTTACCAATCCGCTTAACGCCAATCATTTTAGGATTGATCTTACGAACAACTCCAATGACCAGACTATTGCTCTGTGGGTAGGCAACACAGTCGCCCATATTGATTACTCGGCCAAGTTGGTCTCGATGTTCTGGAAGTTCTTTAGCCATATTAGTGTACAATCAAACCAAGACTACGGAGCTCACGCACCATAATGTTTTTCATATCACGCTGAACATTGTCCAGCACTACAACTTGATGCTTGCTCAGGTCCCAGGCATCTTTAGCTTCTTTGAGACCGTAACCAGTACCACTGCGGATTGCCTTGATAGCGGCCACAGCCTGGTTGCAAGTACCTGCCTGGATACGAACTCGGTTACTGGACTCTCCGGTAAGCATACTGAAAAAGACCTTGCCCTTGATTTCGTCGCCAACAGCTTCGCCCATCTTTTCCCAAACTTGCATACCTTTTTCAGGGCCATAGTGTCTAGTTAGGCTTTCCAAGAAACGGATACCATCAAACACAACATCGTCTAAAGGATCGTTTACCATAATAAATCCAAATTGCCTTTCAAAACTTGCGAACACTTTGCTCGCCGGCCTGTTAAGTGATCTTGAACAGAATCGTCTTGGAACCTATAAGTGCGGATTTTGTCTCCACGCATACCTGATCCTACTTGACGCTTTCTATCGCTCGCTATGTTATTATTATACTGTCTTTTAGCGGCTTCGTCAAGTTGATTTTGGATGTTACTCATTGCCTGTTCCAAACTATTTTGGCGGCTACGAGTTTGGGCTGTGGCAACTATGCCACTAGGGATGTGTGTTATACGACAAGAATTTTGGTGTTTGTTGCGATGCTGTCCGCCAGCACCGGTACCGCTATACCACTCAATTTTTAAATCACTTTGTGGAATAGAGGAGGGTCCAATTCCCTCAATGCGGTCTATGACGGCAACAGTAACAGTGCTGGTATGAACACGACCTTTTCTTTCGGTCGGCGGAACTCTTTGTATTCTATGGCCACCGGGCTCATTGTCTAAGCCGGATAGATCTTTGCCCTCTACTAATAAGCTACACTCGCCAGGACGAACATCTATCAGGCGGGTAGCTCAGCCGAGCTTAGATCCTAGTTTGGAATATGCAGAGGCAAGATCACTTACAAATAACTTGCTGTCTTCGCCGCCCTCTGCGGCACGGATTTCAATAACTCGTTTCATAAAATTCTCCTTATAAACGATAAGTTACACGACCCTTGGTTAGGTCATATGCGCTGACTTCAACTTTAACCTTGTCGCCCAAGATAATTTTAATCTTGTGCTGTTTAAGTTTGCCGCCCGTATAGCAGGTAATAACACTCTGCATATCGTCGAGTTTAACTCTGTACATACTACCAGGTAGAACTTCTTCTACCTTACCTGTTAGTTCAATTAGATCACTCTTTGACATATCTGCGTTTGTACCAGCTGTACTTTTCTCCGTTTGGCAATTTGCCGTTTTCAATTGTGTCGGCACCAAAGTGCCCAACTATTTCCATACCGCCACCGTTTATAGTAACTAGTATGCCCAATTCTTTTGCGAAAGCTAGTGCTTCCGATAGATTCTTTAATTCTTCCACACATCCTCTACCCGATGTGTCTTTCCATTCGACTTTATACATTCTACTAGTATATAGTCTAAATGTAATTTTGTCAAGTAGTTATTGCAGTTTTCTTTTGGAAATTACCGTTTCACCGGTACAAAGACACATCTTTTGTTGGCAGATGACTGGCTCTAATTTTTGTATGCTAAACTTAGATACAAAGTCTGGATCATTGATGTTGTAATAGTAATCAAGTCCAAAAAGTTTTTGTTTACAGGTCCCAGATAGATTTCCAGTCCTGTCGATAAACAAAAAGTTTATACCTAGACTACATTCCCAACCATAGAATTTGTTGAGTAAATTTACAATAAAGTAATGTTCGTTTTTTGTTTTTACTTCTTCACCATTATCAAAGACCGCAGTCATTGATGGTAGGTTGTTAAAGGTTTTCCAATATTTTAATATAGTTTTAAGGGCTGGCTTTCTTCTTAAGTGCTCTTGAAGATACTGTCTTTGCTCGTCAGAATAAAAAGTATCTCCGTGTATATGAATTGGTTTGGCCAAAACCATAAACTTGTTTTTTGTTGAGCATAATCTATTAACTATGTCTAAACACTTGTCCCAAGCAGTGTGGTCCATTAACACATCTGTGAAAAAACAAATATTTTTTTTATATAAAATATCAGCTAGTTTTTCAATGTGATCTAAGTTTACTCTTTCGTGATGTATGCTGATATTAATACTAGTAAAATACTGAGCATATTCTTCCCACCAACGAAGAGTTCTTGATCCGTTGGTAATTAGATAAATTTTGCATTTAGAATTTTTATAAACATACTCTGCAAACTCCCCTAGTTCTTTCCATAATGAGGGTTCGCCACCTAGTAACGACAACTGTACTTCGTCAACTATGTTTGATTCGAGGTAATGATTTATTAGGTGTACAATATTCTTTTTGACAACGTCGGCAGATGGAAATCCAATTGTACCTGTGTTGGCGTCTGGGTAACAATACCAACATTTATAGTTACAGGTATTGCCAATATCGTAATTAATTCTCAAAATTCTAGAGTTAGAATTTTTTATTTCAATTAGTTTTTTCATAACCACTTTCGGCCCGACAACCATCTTTCGGCCATCTTGTATCTATACTGTAGACTCTTTCTTGGCACATAGGTTTTAGACGACAAGCAGGCTTCAGTGATAAATTTTAAATCATCACTGTAATCAATATGCTTTAGGTTCACCTTTTTATCTGTTTTAAATCTAACAGCAAATAACGGATCACCTCTTTTAAATTCTAAAGGAGTGTCTAGATCTAAAATTTCAAAAGTAAAATCTACAGGTCGAATCCAACGATGTATATTCATTACACCGGGTATCATTCTAATGTTTCTAGTCAGGGGAGTGTTTAAGATAGGAACGTCAACGGATTCAATTTCGATATCTGTGTCAGCTACAAACAGATAATTGATACGCATTGTAACACAAGCGCCGGTGAGTTGATTGTTATTAATTATAGGCCATCTAGGATAGAAGGTTTGATTATACCAGTCTTGTCCTAGTCTGTCAGTTTTGTATTGATCAGTTAGTCTATCGTAGCTAATAGTAACATCATAAGGGCAGGTAATTACAAATGTATTCTGCAGATAGTTTGACACTGCCGGACACATTAGATAATCTGAGTTTTGTCGTTGTTCGCGAATCAACGGCCAAATAGGTTCAGGATTTCCAAAGGCTAGTTCTTTCCATTGTGAAACGTCAGCAAACTTTGGATCTGAATAGATTGTCCATCCAATGTTCATTGATACTCCACATCGACTGCTAGAATAAATCTGTATTTGTTGCTTTGAACAATGCCTGGTCTATGCCAGGTTTCGCTAGGGTATATTACCCATTGCCCGTCTGAAGGTTTAACAAAGAACTTGCCGTCTCCGTCTACACCGTTTGGCGCTATTTCAGTGCCGGCGTAGTCTCCATCTTTTACATCGTCGGGAATATTTAGGTACCAGATACCACTGAGCATTTTAGAATCTGGACGAGTCGGATGCCAGTGATGGTGCCAAAGATTATCACGATTTTCGGCACCCTGGAGATTTGTCATAAAACTCCAAGCCATCATATTACTAACCTTTGCCTCACGACCTAGGTACATAAACACGCTAAACAAAAAACTCATACGGTACTTCAACCATACTGGCTCTGTTCTAGCAAAAATATTTTCTTTGGTTTGGAATTTTGGACTGTTGGTAAAGTAGTTTCCGTCTGCAATTATTTGTTTAATAATTTCGCAGGCCTCAAAGTCGTCCTGTTTTGAGATCAAGGAACTAAAATTGAATTTACGAACTAACGAGTTTTCTTCAATAACTGGTAGCATAAAAATTTGGAGCGGGGTAAGAGAATCGAACTCTCCGCATCAGCTTGGAAGGCTGAGGTATTACCACTATACGAACCCCGCATTAAATGTGACATACTACTTATCCTATTATACACCATATGTCAGGGTGAATCTGAATCTATGCCCCGTCTGTTCCGAGGTGCCACCACACAATTTTGTACTATTGCTTGCCCTAAGGGTTAGCTAGCTACCTTAGCGACTCATACTGAGATTGGTGTAGTCTCGCTGCTTGGTTGCAGAGGAGGGAATCGAACCCCCGACCTCCAGGTTATGAGCCTGGCCAGATACCGCTTCTAACACTCTGCTTCAACTTTACTTTAAGGAGTAGACTGAAGGGTAATTTATAGGTCCCCTCGATCGGCAAATCGACTTGATAATGTTACCCTTGCCGGGGTGTTAAAATCTCGTCAATCTACTCTTTAAAATGCCCCGTAGGGCAAGTTGTTACAGCAGTCCTTCTGCTTGAAGTGTTGCAACAACATCTTCGCTCAAAGGAATCTCTGTCTTGATGTTAAGCTCAAGAACTTCGTCGTTGATCTTTTGCTTTTGCTTTTTCAAGTTAAGCACTTCTGCCTTGGCTTGATTGATCTGCTCTTGGCTAACTACTGTGGTGCTCACAGTATCACCGTAGCCGTACAGGCTAGCACGACCGCTGTCGTCTTTACGGTTCTTGATCTTTTCGATCTTGCCCATAATGACTTCGATGCCTACGTGAGGCTTAAGGCTTGCCAACTCATCGAGTTGAGCAATACGCTTGTCAATGAACGCTGCCTTAGCAAGGTTCACATCAATGCCACTTGCGGCATTTGCGGTACCAACTAGACCGCGAATGTTGTAGAGCGCCAACAGCAACTTTTGTCTGCGAGCATCGGCTTCGAACAGACGGTTGTTGGCGTCGGTTAGGACCAAGTTTGGATCTTGGAACTCATTGAGCTCAACAGTGTGCTCAATTTTGATATTCTTGATTGCTTCGTTGATGCTGTTTTGAACTGCGTTTGCTTTTCTCAATGTGATGTTCATATATTTGCCTTTAAAAAATAAACTGACGGATCGACGAAAGGTCAAGTAATAGACCGGACAAATTGCAAACGGATATTTAAGATCCTTAAGCAAAGTGCAACAGACAGGCGACAGAGGCCTGAATATTTCCGATCAGCAAATGACAGGTATTGTGGATATCGGGTCACTCAAGCACGAACAGTTTTCAAGACTGTTTGCCAGAATTAGTCATTGGCGTTGAAAGCCAACGTATGTCTATCCTCGTCTACCTTTCGCTTCACCGGTTGTGTATTGCTACACAACAAAACTATTATACAACTTTTTTTCTATACTGTCTACCTTTACCTACGTTTTTGGCTTTATACGTTGGTGTTTGACTATGACAGTTTGGACAGATGCAACGAAGGTTCTTTTCGTTGTTGTTTTGATGATTGCCATCTTTATGATCGAGTTCTAATGTTAGACTAGAACCATTCCAGCTATCAATACCGCAAATATTACACTTGCCTTCTTGTTTTTCTAAAATGTATCTATAAAGATGTTTACTAGTTCCAAAACGATTTACACCATTTTGTGTACCAGTTTTCCATTCTGCGATGTAATGTTTGTACTCGTATTCTCTTTGGCACTTGTTATCGCAATACTTGTTTACGTAACTATACCCTTTGAATGCGTGTTCTTTACCGCAGTTTAGACAATTAAAAGTTTTCATAGGTAGAGCTCCTTACAACTTTATTTAGCTCTACCTACTAATATTTGGTGCCCCCACACAGAATCGAACTGCGAACCTCGGATTACAAAACCGATGTTATACCATTTAACTATAGGGGCATTATAACGCTAACTTTATTAATGGATCCTTGTTTATATATCCTCTAACAAATGTATTGAACGCTAAAGTGATTCTTGGAGAATCTCCTTCGTATTCACTTACCATATGCTCTAGGTTACTAGGAAATATAATCATACTTCCTTCTTGAGGATCTACGGTCCAACTTCTGGAGTTATAGATGTTGGAATCATTAATACCGTATTCTATTGTGTCATACTGACTAGTAATAAATCTAGTGCCGCCGGAGGTACCGGAACTCTTGATGTACACCACACCCGAGTATAACGAATTTGGATGCCAATGTCTATGATGTGTTTGACCTTTTTCGGTTTTGTTAAACCAACTTTCAGTAATGTATATTTCTACATCACTTTTGGCCTGCATAACACCATAGAAGTATTCGCAGATGCCATTGTAGACACACTCTGCTAGATCTTTAAATTCGGGCTTGGCTAAAACATCTTGATCATCGCTGATCCAGTTGTTATAGTTTTTAGCCCACTTAATACTACTTAGATCTACAGCAGGAAGATCCAGAGGTCTTTTAAACACTGGCTTCGAGAATAACGGAAATATGATCTTATCCATTACTCTTGGTTACCATTCCTTTTTGTCTTTTCACGCTTAGGTTGAAATGCGGCACTTAGCTCTGCATCAATCATAGCACGTTTCCATTGACCTTTTTTATGTGGGTCTTGAAAACCACCTAGTGCAAGACTAGCTTTTAGTGACTTAGACATTCTATAGTTCGGACCTGGTTTCATATTGTAATATCCTCTTAGTTATTCTTTGGCCGAGAGTCAGGGAGTCGAACCCTGTGACCGTATTACTACGATCTACGGATTAGCAATCCGCTGCATTACCATCCTGCCCACTCTCGAATAATATTGGTGCATCCTGACAGGCTCGAACTGCCGACAGCCTGCGTGTAAGGCAGGAACTCTACCAACTGAGTTAAGGATGCAAAATTTGGTCGGAGTACAAGGATTCGAACCTTGGACCCTCTGGCCCCAAACCAGATGCGCTACCAGACTGCGCTACACTCCGCTCTATTATGAAACACACTATGCCACGCTCTGAACCTGGACTCTTCGTAACGTGCTTTATAATAGTGCCTAAGGTTGAGATTACACCTTAAGCCAATAGTGCCTCTAGCATTATACTGCACCTTGCG
>JACCEA012057248.1_pt1 | contig 33356 bp, 36 predicted proteins | sample 7449851 | NCBI WGS metagenome assembly JACCEA01 (sample SAMN15323453, study PRJNA562643) | freshwater metagenome | isolation source: river surface water | place: USA:Blue River Watershed | collected 2017-08-18 | reverse complement strand
GAAGAAGCCAGGGAATTACTGGCAGAAGCTATCGAAAATGCCGAATCACGTGGCATGGACACTCTGCCATTTACAGAATTGTTAGAGAGTTATCAGTCTGGGGTGCAAACCGCAGCAGAAGAATAAGTTGAATTGCAGTCGAGTGAGCAACGCTTTACTTAAATGCAGCTAACTACTCAAAACCCTCAATAAAAAAACCGACGAAACTTCGTCGGTTTTTTTTCTAACAATCACTTTGGTCTGCGAACTATCACATTCAGCATCTGACAATGACATTCATCTGTTGAGCGTCAGACGCCTTGCTTGCTGGAATTAGCTGCAAGACATCTAAAAGCCGCTGCGCCTTTGTATCGGCAAAGGGCAGCAACGCCATTAAATATCAGTATTGATGTGGTAAGTCCGACTAAATGATTGCACCGCTTCAATGAAGACTTTGGCCTTTTCTGGATCCACATCAGGCGTGATACCGTGACCCAGGTTAAAGACATGACCTGAACCTTGGCCATACCCATCAAGAATAGCCTGAACTTCTAAACGGATGCGCTCTGGCGTACCCAACAAAATCGCAGGGTCCATATTGCCTTGCAGCGCGACTTTATCGCCAATTCGTGCACGTGCGTTGCGAATATCAATGGTCCAATCAAGACCAACCGCATCACAACCTGTTGCCGCGATTTCCTCTAACCATAAGCCACCATTTTTGGTAAACAGGGTCACAGGCACTGGACGACCATCCGCATGACGGGTTAAGCCTTCCACGATTTGCTGCATGTAACTCAGCGAGTACTCGCGATAATCATGTGGCGTCAGGACGCCGCCCCAAGTATCGAAAATCATCACAGATTGCGCACCTGCGGCAATTTGGGCGTTTAGATAGAGAATGACGCTTTGCGCGAGTTTATCGAGCAGAATGTGCACAACTTCTGGCTCGGTATACATGAGTTTTTTGATTTTGGAAAAAGTCTTGCTACTGCCGCCTTCCAACATATAAGTTGCCAGGGTCCAAGGACTGCCTGAGAAACCAATCAATGGCACCGAACCATTCAGCTCACGACGGATGGTACGGACGGCATCCATCACATACTTCAGTTCAACTTCGGGATCCGGCACCGGCAGATTCACCACATCCATAAAGTCGCTGAGTTGCTTGGTGAACTTTGGACCTTCACCTTCGCCAAAATACAATCCCATGCCCATTGCATCAGGGATAGTTAGAATATCACTAAATAAAATGGCAGCATCTAAATCGTAACGACGCAGAGGTTGTAAGGTGACTTCGCATGCTAATTCAGGATTTTTGCATAACGACATAAAATCACCGGCTTGCGCGCGGGTCGCACGATATTCAGGTAAATAACGCCCTGCTTGGCGCATCATCCAAATCGGAGTGCGGTCAACTGGTTGTTTTAAAAGGGCTCTAAGGTACCGATCATTTTTTAGCTGCATCTTTGCTCTACCATTAAGCTGGGTTTACTTATTCTAGCAGTATCGCTGTCATCACACTATCATGACAGGTCCATGAATTTTTTTGCAATTTTTTGTGATTTTTTGTGATTCTTCTCTTGCTCAGCCTAAATGCATTTGGTATAAAACTGACGCGCTAGTGAAGAAATCCCAAAAACATGAGCTCGGCAATACGAGCCCAACCAAAATACTTAAGCCACAATTGTGGCTTTTTTATTGGGTTTTTCCAGTCTTTTTTACCATATTCCACAGTTAATCATTTGATTTTGCACAAGCCTTTGCAATCATTTGCCCTGATAACGTTGTAACTGGTGGAATTTCAGGCAATTCCATGAAATCAAACCAAGCCGCCTCTTCAATTTCATGAGGTTGGCATCGAATGTCGCCCCCAGCATAATCTGCCATAAATCCTACCATCAGCGAATGTGGAAATGGCCAAGGCTGACTGCCGACATAGCGCAAATTGCGAATACTCACACCAACCTCTTCTGCAACCTCACGATGTGCTGCTTGCTCTAAAGTTTCGCCCGATTCGACAAAGCCAGCCAAGATTGAGAAAAAGCCGGGTTTATGGCGTTTAGAACGAGCAAGTAAAATCTGCCGATCTTTAACGACAGCCACCAAGATACAAGGTGAAATTCTTGGATATACGCGATGACCACATTTGTGACATAGCAACGCAAGTTCCCAATTGACCAAGTTCATACCGCAACCACATTGACCACAGTAACGATGAGTTTGCAGAAACAATGCCAGCTGGGTAGCTCTTGCACCCAATTCAAACCAATGGGGTGATGGTAATTCCAGCAGGGCTCGGGCGCTATGCCATTGACTCTCATCGCTGATCTGATCTTGGTGGATCAGCAGATAAACAGGTTGCTGGAGCCATTCACCAATGTTCAGGCAGTGATCACCCGCTGGCAACGCTAAATCGTGAAAGTGACCATACGGGATCTCGCCTTGCGGTGTTAACCAGATCCGCCCTTTGTTGACGATGTACCAATAACCACAAGTTTTCGCAGTTATTTCAAGGCTATGTTCAATCATCGCATGCACCACAGAATAAAAAATGTCATGATACTGCTTAATACTGAACCGACCAATTAAAAAAATGTTGATCTTTCCGTCAGAATTCTTTTAATTAGCGGTATAACTTAAATTTAAAGTTGGAAAGGAACATCGTTATGTACACCCGGCTGCAAACTGCAAGGCAACAATGGGGCGGTTCTCTGACTGCGATTGATAATTGGCTCGAAGAACGACAACAGCTGATTGTCTCCTATTGTAAACTGGCAGCATTACCTCCTTTCGACAAAACAAAATCCGAATTACTACCAGGCCAAGCCGACATTCAAACATTTTGCCAAATCCTGATGGATTATCTATCAGCAGGTCATTTTGAAGTGTATGACCAAATTGTTTCGCAATGTGAAGTCAATGGCCATGACAGTAAATCTTTGGCCGAAAAACTGTATCCTCGTATTTCTGCGTCAACGGATCTCGCCTTAGAATTTAACGATACTTATGCAGAGCAAATTGATGAAAGCAATAGCGCCAAGTTTGATGAGCATTTATCACAATTAGGCCAAGCTTTAGAAGAACGCTTTTCTTTAGAAGATGAATTAATTCAAACATTGTTCCAACGGCACGCTTCTCCTTCGATGCCCGCTTAATCGCACAAATAACTTCTGAGTTTCGCTCATCAAGCCAAAAAAACCGCCTCTCGGCGGTTTTTTTAATCGGTTTTATACGGCGTTGCGATAATTACTTTTTTGCCGCAGCAGCCGGTTCAGCAGCTTCTGTTGGCACGATGCCTAACAGTTCAACTTCAAACACTAAAACGCTGTTTGCTGGGATTGGACCCACGTCACGATCACCGTATGCTAAATCAGCTGGGATAGTGAATTTGAATTTTGAACCAACGCCCATCAACTGCACGCCTTCAGTCCAGCCTTTGATCACTTGGTTTAATGGGAACTCAACTGGCTCGCCACCATTTTTCTCAGTGCTGTCAAATTCAGCGCCGTCGATGAAAGTACCTTTGTACTTCACGCGTACTTTATCTTCTGCTTTTGGCTTGGCACCATCGGCAGCAGTGATCACTTCATACTGTAAACCAGAAGCAGTGGTAGTCACGCCTTGTTTCTTAGCGTTTTCAGCCAAGTACGCTGCGCCTTTCGCTTTCGCTTCTTCAGCTTTCTTCTTCGCTAATTCCGCTTGTTTGTTGCGTAATTGCTCGTCCAGTGCAGTCATCACTTTCTGGATTTCTTCGTCAGTCATGCCTGGCTTGCCAGCAACAGCATCTTGCACACCGCGAATGATTAAATCAGAGTTTAACGTCACTTCTAATTTTTTGTTTTCTTCAACCGCGTTTGACAGGTATTTCCCTGCAGACACGCCTAAAGCATAAGATTGTTTGGCAGCATCAGTATCTAATACTGGTGCTGCTGGGGCTTTAGCTTCTTCTTTACATGCCGATAATGAAATAAGAGCGGCGGCAATTAATGACAACTTGGTCGTTACGCGCATTTGTTTCTCCAATAAACTGCAGACTTCACTGCAAAAGTGTGTTGTTATAATGAATAAAGGTCTAACCTTCAACCATCCCTATACTACAAGATTTGTGCAGATGACGTTAACACATAGCAAGAAATATCTGGGCATTTTTCTGTTATTTTGGCTGTTTGGCTGCCAAGAAATGCAAAATCCGCCAGTTTCTCAGCAAATCATTAGTGCTGAAGGCACTGTGGCCGGGGCCATTGCACCGAAAACGCAATTGGTTGCAGTATCGAGTCTCACCTCTGGCATCGTCATTTGGGATTTGCAAACTGAAAGTGCTAAATTCCGTTTAAGCCTTGGCGAGCCGACTGAAAATCTGGTCACTCACCTGACCTTTAGCGACGATGGCTTGTTTTTATTGAGCGCCACCACCAACGCAGTGGCACTTTGGGATAGTTCAACAGGGAAAAATCTGGGCTTTTGGTCGCTGCCAGCAGGCACCACAGTGCGCGATATTGCCTTGTCGAATCAAGGTAAGCATCTGCTGATTGGCCAGAGTGACGGCAAAGTGCAACATGTCACCTTAAGTACAGGACGGCGTATTGAATTTTTAGGCCATACCGAAAACGTCAATAGTGTGGCCATCTCGCCAAATGGTCGATACGCCCTCACGGGTGCGAGTGATTTGCAAAGTTATTTATGGGATACCCAGACCGCACAAATTTTGCAAACAATGCCGAGCGCCAACCGCGTCACCAAAGTCGCTTTAGATGCCGAAGGCCGCTTTGCCTTCACGGCCGATAGTCACAAACAAGCCAGCGTTTATGATTTAAAATCAGGGAAACGATTAGCACAATTGTCACTCGATCGCGGTCGAATTTTTTCAACCGCGCGCTTTAGTGTGGATGGACAGCATCTACTCACAGGTTCACCATCGCAGCGGGTCAGTATTTGGCAAACGCAATCTGGTGCATTATTCAACGATTGGCGAGTGAGTCCGTCACCTTTTAGCAAACAACCGAATGCATTGGTGTATGATGTGGCTTTAATGCCAAACAACCAAGTGCTCACCATCAGCTCAAGCGGGGTAGCAGAATATTGGAAGTTCACTCATGAGTAAGTCTGAAATCGACCTGCAAAATCATCTCGAATATCTAGAAAGTAAAGTTGCATTCCAAGAAGATGCGCTGAGCCAAATGCATGACGAATTATTAGAGCACCAAAGACGCATCGAAAAATTACAGCGTCAGGTGTTGATGATTGCGGAAAAACTACAACAAGGCACCGACAGTGGCATTTTACGCACCCACGAAGAACCGCCGCCACCGCATTATTAAACGGCTCAGCCTGCTTCAACGGCTAGACCCGCCTCTGCTAAGCCCGCCTCATCAAAGTATGACCCTATTATTATTTGTGAAGTTTAAGCCCGATCACTCGGGCTTAAACACCCCAATCACGGTTTCTGTGGGCCTTGCGGCCTTTTCCACTTGTGCTTCTGGCTGGACCATCTGATAGCCACATTGCACACATTCAACTTTCTCGACATTGTGTTCAATAAACAACATCATGGTATCCACCGCCTTGCATTCAGGGCAGCTGGCACCGGCGATAAACCGTTTTTTCTTACGTTGACTGGTCATCTAGACAAATTCTCCTCATCTGCATCAGCAAAATTCACGACACCTCTTGGTTTGTCGGGCGGTTCAGATTACTATCCACCCCAATTTTGCTTTGGTATTTGCGCCCATGATCCAACTTCAACAAATTGAACTGCGCCGTGGTATTGTTTGTTTATTGCAACAAGCCGATCTTACCGTATTTCCGGGCCAAAAGGTCGGAATTATCGGCGCCAACGGCTGTGGTAAATCGACCCTCTTCGCTTTATTACAGGGAAAACTGCAACAAGATTCCGGCATTTTAAGTATTCCCAATAGTTGGACCATCGCTACAGTGGCGCAAGAGACACCTGCTCTTGATTGCTCCGCCATGGACTATGTGTTGCAAGGCGATGAAAAACTCTATCCGCTGCTGAAGTTGGTCGAACAGCCACAAGCAGACACCGATTTAGTCCATGTGCATCACCAAATTGAAGTGATGGATGGCTATCGCGCGCAAGCCAAAGCAGGCATCTTGTTAGATGGCCTTGGCTTTACGGGCGACATGCAACAACAAGCGGTCAAATCCTTTTCGGGCGGTTGGCGCATGCGTCTCAATTTGGCGCGCGCTTTAATGCAACGCGCTGAACTGCTGTTATTGGACGAACCAACAAACCACCTCGATTTAGATGCCGTGCTATGGTTGGAAAAATACCTGACCAATTTTGCTGGCACCTTGATGCTAATCAGCCACGATCGCGATTTCTTGGATGCGGTGGTTGATAACATCGCACATATCGACAATCAAACCCTGACCCTCTATCGCGGCAACTATAGCCAGTTCGAACGGCAACGCGCAGAGCAAATGGCACAACAACAATCAATTTATGAAAAACAACAACGTCAAGTTGCTCATTTGCAAAAATTCATCGACCGATTCCGCGCTCAAGCCACCAAAGCCAAACAAGCGCAAAGTCGGATTAAAGCGCTAGAGCGCATGACTTTGTTAGCGCCAGCCCATGTCGACTCGCCGTTTCAATTTGAGTTTTTAGATCCGCGCAGCCTGCCAAACCCATTGCTCAAGCTTGAAAACGTCAAAGCGGGCTATGGCGATCACTCCATCCTGCAGCAAATTAATTTCCAATTGCTGCCCGGCAGCCGAATTGGTTTATTGGGTCGCAATGGTGCGGGTAAATCCACGCTGATTAAATTACTTTCGGGCAGTCTGCAGCCGCAAGCCGGTCAGCTGTGGTATGCCGCTGGCGTGGCGATTGGTTATTTCGCTCAGCATCAACTGGAAACCTTGAGACCGCAAGATTCGCCACTGCAGCATTTAGTCCGTTTGGCCCCACAAGCCACCGAGCAAAGCCTGCGCGATTTCTTGGGCGGTTTTGGCTTCCATGGGGATAAAGCTCTGGCTGCCTGCGCACCATTCTCCGGCGGCGAGAAAGCCCGTTTGGTACTTGCGTTGCTCGTCTATCAGCGGCCGAATTTGCTATTACTCGATGAGCCAACCAACCACTTAGATTTAGACATGCGTGAAGCTATTGTCATGGCGCTGCAAGGCTTTGAAGGCGCCATCGTGGTGGTTTCGCACGATCGGCATTTGTTACAAAGCACCACGGATGAATTCTATTTAGTGGCGAATGGCAAAGTTGCGCCTTTTGCCGGCGATCTCAGCGATTATTACCAATGGTTGCAAGCGGATGCCAAACAAAGCCAACAAAAGGCCGACAGCAATAGCACGGTTGCCGCGACTGCGGTAACCCCGCGTAAAGATCAAAAACGCTTAGAAGCCGACTTACGAAATCTGACTCGCACGCTGAAACAGGCCATCGAAAAACTAGAAGCCCGCCAGCAAAAATTGGAACAACAACTCGCGGCTATCACTGAACAATTAGCCGATAACAGCCTGTACGATGCCAGTCGCAAAGCTGAACTGACCAAGTTATTGGCTGAGCAAACCAAAGCCAATAGTGAACTCAGCGACATTGAAGACCAGTGGTTTATGGCGCAAGAAGAACTCGAAAGTAAGACCGCTGAATTTTGGCAGGCCAATGGTGGTGCCAACTAAGATGTCGACTGAATTGCCAAACAACGCTGAACAACAGGGCATCCCAGCTGCTCACCAAAAGCCTGAGTTAGAGAGCCCTGAGTTAGAGAGTCCTGCTCCGCGAGCCAGCGACATCCAACAAGCATTGTGGCAATTCAGCTTGGCTTTTTATCCCAAGCAGCAAGCATTACTGCTGCGGCTACAAGATGAACTTGGCGCCCAGGTCAATCTGATCCTCGCCATTTGTTGGCTGGCTACGCAGCGGCGTCAACTGACTCCAGTTCAGCTGCATGCCTGCACTTCGGCAATTGCATCCACCCAACAAACCTTGATCCAACCGCTTAGACAGATCCGACGCAACCTGACTGCATCGACTTTACATTTCAAAACAGAGTTATTGGCGTTGGAACTGAAAGCAGAGCAACAGGAACAAGCGGAAATTGCCGCTTATGTAGCTCAGCATTGGTCAGATTTGCCCGAAACGCTGTCAGCCCAACCTGCGTTGCAGAATTATTTCAACGGCTTAAACAGCCTCTCAACGCTCATCACTACTGCGGCCGTTGATCTGGATCAAGCGATCGCAAGCTACTCATCTAACGTCGGCCATTCTTTGATCTAAATCAGCATTGAGTTTGGGCAGCTTTTCTACACTGAGTTCATCAATTCTGTGGAGGAATTTACCATGAACTTATGGCAGCAATTTGTGAGCGACCCAGTTATTTTTATTTCGTTTACTGGCTTGGCAATCGTCTTGGGGTTATGCGTGTTTTACGCCGTGTACTTCATGTACAAAATCAGCCATGCGGGCCCTAACGATTAATTTTGTTGTAAGACGTTACTCTTGGTCGTTATAGCGCCAAGGCTCCTGTTTGTTGGTCCTGTCGGATATTAGGCACTCCTTGCCGTTTCCCTGTTAGACCGAAAGCGCTCGGTCTAACAGGTTTTTTATTGCTCACAAAACATCAGTGCTATGCACTATGCCCAGTTATGCTTGCCCATTCAGCCAATTAGCTAACCTGGTGCTATTACGCCACACCAAACCATAGATGGTCAGCTGCGGATTTGCCCCTAAACTGGTGGGCAAGACGGAACCATCAAACACCGATAAGTTCTTTAATTGATGATGACGCCCCTCGCGATCGACCACGCCTTTGCTGGCATCACTGGCCATATTACATCCCCCCATCACATGGGCAGATGCAAAAATGGTGCGATAAATCGCCATCGGCAGTGCGTTGATAGCGGCCTTGGCCTCCTGCCAACTCCGATAAAGTTTGGCATCGGTATGGATCGGCATCACCGCTTTGGCGCCTGCAGCAAATTGCAACTCCGCCATGGCTAGCAATGCTTGTTTAGCGCCACTGAACATATAGTCTGTGAGCGGATAATCCAATTGCGGCTCGCCATGACTATCGAGTTCAACTCGCCCACCTTGTGCTTGTTCAGCAAAACCGTCTCGCAACAACGCAATCATCACCTGCAAATGGTTAAACTCTTTCATCAGTTCGGCATGCTGTTCAGCCAACCCTGTGAGTTTTGTCGCCATCAACACCGGATGCACAGGGGGCACTTCCAGTTTAAAGCCCATGCGGTCATCGGTTGGCCAAACAAACTGATCGGAATAAATCGACTGGGGCGCGCCCATATGGCCATTGATAGGTTCAGCAAATAAGGCACCAGAAATCAAACTTGGGTGCAGATAGGTATGCTTGCCTAACCGACCTGATTCATCAGGCACTTCTGAGCGCAATAATAAGGCTGGGGTGTTGATTGCTCCGCCCGCCATCACATAATGGCGCGCTTTGATTTTCAGCAACACCCCTGTCTTCGTTTGATAATGATCATCCACTGGCACCGCTTCAAGCCATTCCACTTGATCGCCTTGCCACACTAATTTACGCGCCGAAACGCGACTAATTAACATCGCTCCCGCATCCAATGCTTTCGGAATTGTCGTCACCAGCATCGACTGCTTGGCATTAAGCGGGCAACCCATGCCACATAAGCCCAGATTGGCACAGCCATGCACATTGCGGTGGATCACGGTATATTCCCAGCCCAACTTTTCACAGCCGTGTTTGAGCGCCAAATTATTTTGATTGGGCGACATCTGCCATTCACTGATATGCAAACGGCCCGCGGCCAAATCAAAATAAGGATCTAACGAATGTTCGCCAGAAAAATCGATGCCGAAATGTTCTTGCCAATAAGCTAAGGTGTTTTTGGGCGTGCGGATAGATGTCGTCCAATTCACGGTCGTCGAGCCGCCGACCGTGCGGCCTTGCAAAATCGCAATGCCTTGGTCTTTGGTTTTACGCCCTGCCCCATCTTGATATAAATGGGGATAAGCCCAGCGCTCTTGTTGTTTGAAATCGCTACTCGAATGCAAAGCGCCATGCTCAAGCATCAATACTGACAAGCCTGCTTGGCTTAGAATTTCAGCGGCCATGCCACCACCAGCACCAGTGCCGACAATCACCACATCCACGTTAAACTGTTGATCACTGGTGAGAGTGGCGGCATCAATATGCTGCCAGCCGCGTGCAAGACCTTGACGAATGGGATCATTCATAACGATTAAACTCCACGGCTTGATAACGCAACGGTTGCCAATGCGCAGGTTGACCGTAATAAGCGCCAAACAACAGTTCCCTTAAACCATGGTAGGCCTGTTGCAGCAACCCAAGGTAGCTATCGCGCCAAGCATTAAGCAGCTGAATGCGATCGTTAATCGGCAACTCATGCAAACTCAGCCAGCGCCCTGTTAATGCCAAGCGCGTCAGCTGTTGCTGCAACAAGATAAATAAATCATGCAATTGTTGCTGTTGGCTGCGCGGTAAAAATGGCAAAAACTCTAACGCTGCTTTTTGCGTATTCGCCAACTGCTGCCGAGCTTGTCGCTCATCGCTTGGCAAAGCGCCGTGCAGCAATGCGGGTAAAAATGCACTAAATACTAGCTCTGCCGCACTTCGTTGTTCAGAGCCAGATGCGGTCAGCAGCGGGTAGGCTGAGATCCCTAAGGTTAAAGCCAGTCCCGTTCCTAAACTGGTCATGATAAACTGTCGTCGATCCATTGTTTTTATGCTCTCGACCTGAAGGTTGTAGTGAAGAGGATGTACTAAATTGCTTGATTTGCCAAGCCCAGTGGCACGACCACTTGCAGTCATTGATGCTGCTGTCCCCAATCAGCCATCCCTTCCCCCATTCAAAGCACCCTGGTGGTTAAGCAATACGCATTTGCAAACCATAGTGGCCAAATACTTAGCGCCGAAACGGCATCTGCAGACGCGGGTAGAAATGCTGCAGCTCCCGGATGGCGATGAATTACAACTCAATTGGGTTTTACCGCACGAACCCAGTGCAAATAGGCCGTTAGTAATTGTCATGCATGGGTTAGAGGGCAATTTGCATAGCCACTATGTCCAAGGCATGCTGACGAGCTTAAGCCAGCAAGGTTACGCTGCGGTGTTAATGCATTTTCGCGGTTGTCATGGGGTTGCCAACAAATTACCCCGTGCTTATCACTCGGGCGATACCGCAGATTTCGGCTTTTTTATCGAACAATTGCGCCAGCGTTATCCTGGTGTGACATTGGGCGCAGTGGGTTTTTCTTTGGGCGGGAATGTGCTGGTGAAATATTGCGGTGAGCAGCAACAGCAAAACCCACTTGGCGCGGCGGTCGCCATCTCTGCGCCTTTGTCACTCGCAGGCAGCGCGGCGCGCATTAATCGCGGTTTCAGTCGTGTGTATCAGCGCTATTTGCTCAATCGCTTAAAAGCGACCATGCTGCGAAAATTAGCCGCCCATGCCCAATTTCCGCTGCCTGTTAGCGCGCAAGATATCCAGCGTTTACAAACAATTCGCGACTTTGACCAGCTCATTACGGCGCCGATGCATGGCTATCGCGATGCCGATGATTATTACCAACGCGCCAGTGGTAAAGCGTTTTTAGCGCAGGTGAAGAAACCGCTGCTGTTGGTGCATGCCGCCGATGATCCATTCTTGGATGCGGCTTCGATCCCTGCAGCACATGAGCTCAACCCTTATGTGTTTTCGTTAGTCTCGGCTAAAGGCGGCCACGTTGGTTTTGTCACAGGCCAAAATCCATGGCGACGTCGCTATTGGTTAGACGAGATTGTGCCGGAATTTCTTCGGCAAATGCAGCTTGGCAATCCAGAGGAGGCAACCCCGGCATGATTATCCCATGGCAAGAACTAGCACCAGAGACATTAAACCGACTCATCGAATCGTTTGTTCTGCGAGAAGGCACCGATTATGGCGATGATGAAGTGGCGCTTGCAGATAAAGTACAACAAGTATTGCTACAGCTCAAACAAGGCCAAGTGCTAATTGTCTATTCACAAATTGACGAAACGGTCGACCTGCTGACACAGCAACAATATCGGCAGTTGGCGGCTTCGCTGGATGCGATGGAGCCGCAGTACTAGTCGCCAGTACTGAGTCGCCAGAGCTAAGTCGCCGCTGGCGCCGCTGCATTGAGCGGCTCATCTACACTAGCCAATGCGGACATCAAATGTGCCCTTAGTCGGTTACCTAATTAGTCGCTGACGCCTAATTCCGTCAGGCCATAACGTTCGATTTTCTTCAGTAACCCTTGCCGAGACAACCCCAATTGGCGAGCAGCTTTACTGCGGTTGCCTTGATGCTCGGTTAATGCAGCGCTGAGCAACCGAATTTCAAGTTGACGCACTTGCTCGTCCAACGACCCGCCAAGTAGAGGAGTTTCCTCATCAAACGGGCTATTTGATGCCCCATCCGCCGCATCCATGTGCAACAGCTGAATATCGGCCAATTGCACCACGCCATGGCGGGCAATTGCCAGCACACTCTCTAATGTGTTGCGAAGCTCCCGCACATTACCCGGCCAAGATTTTTGTAAAAACCATTGCAGCGCAGGCGGCGACAGTTGCATTTTTTGCCCAACAGTTTCTGAGTATTTTGCTAGAAAGTGCTGAATCAATAGCGGAATATCTTCGCGGCGTTCATCCAAAGCAGTAGTTTCGAGCGTGATCCCTTTGATGCGATAGTATAAATCTTCACGAAAACGACCTTGCCGCACCAGCTCTGGCAAATGGGCATTTGTGGCGGCAATCAGCCTGATATCAATAAATTTTTGTTCGCGTCCGCCGACGGGATAAAAACTGCCTTCTTGCAGAACCCGCAGCAATTTTACTTGCATCGGCAGTGGCATCTCGCCAATTTCGTCTAAAAACAAGGTGCCACCGTCTGCCATACTGAGCAAGCCTTGTCGGTCTTTGTCTGCGCCGGTAAAAGCGCCTCGGACATAACCAAACAATTCACTTTCTAATAATTCTGCCGGAATTGCCCCGCAATGCACGGAAACAAAAGGCTGCTGGGCCCGATGACTGAGTTGATGCAACGCCTTGGATACCACCTCTTTGCCAGTCCCTGAGGGGCCTGTCACTAACACTCGCACATCGGTTGGCGCTATCCGTTCAATCAAGGTTCGAATATTGCGCGTCGCCCCAGAAATGCCTACTAAGGGGGCTAATCCTTGCTCCGCTTTGGCGCCGCGTTTCAGTAAATTTAACTCTTGTTCGAGTAAATGTTTGCTGACCGCCCGCTTCACCACCACGGCCAGTAAATCAGGATCGATGGGTTTTGCCAGAAAATCCCAAGCACCGCGACTAATCGCCTGCAATGCCAATTCGCGCTCAGCATGGCCGGTAATAATAATCACCGGTTGGCCAGCGAATTCAGGCAGGGCTGCCAAGGTCTGCTCAGGATCGAAACTGGGAGGTAATGACAAATCCAACAACACCAAATCGACTGACTGCTGCGCTAAGATCTGCCGTGCTTGGCTTAAATCTGCAGCCAATAGCACTTGATGGCCTTGCTGTTGTAAAAATCGCTCTGCCAACAAGCGATACGCAGGCTCATCATCGACTAGCAACACTCGGGCGGTGCGAAAAGATTCTAATGAAAATGGTTGCGCCATTATGCCAACTCTCCTGCAAAATCCATGACAAAGGCCACTGGCCATTCTGCGCTAGTTTGATGAACGATCTGGCCGCCATGTGCCTGTAAAATGCGTTGCACTATCGCCAAGCCTAAGCCACTGCCGCCTGGACGCTTACTGATAAAAGGCCGAAATAACTGCCCAGCCATCAGTGACTCATCTATTTTGGGGCCGTTATTTTGCACGCGGAGTTGCACACGGCCTGACTTGTTGATGTCTAAAACGCTCGCGGAGATTTGCAAGCAAGGCGCAGCGCCCGCCTCCGCGATGGTGAGAAACGCCCAAGCATTGTCGATGAGATTTTGCAGCACCTGCTGCACCCGATAAGGATCGGCATGCAACTGCAGAGTGTCAGGAATATCAATCTGCACCCTGACCCCCATCGGGGGTTGTTTGAGCAAACTTTCCACTAAAGGCTTTAATGGAAACCACTGCGGTTGCACCGTCAGTTTGCCCGCATACACCAACATATCCGCGATCAAGCGATCAGCCCGCTTCAGTTGCGTTTGAATATGGCCCCGCAATTCAGCATCAACGCCCGCCGACGCCATCGAGATAATATTCAGTGGATTGCGCAATTCGTGCGCCATGGCAGCCGCCAGCGCGCCAAGCTCCACCAAATGCTGCTGGGCTAATTGTTGTTTTTGTACTTCAGCAAGAGCCAACGCGGCTTGCAAACGCTCACAACGACTGAGCACTAATGAGGCAAACACATCCAAGGTTAAACGCAAAGTCGGCGTCAGTGTTGAATCGCCCTCACAGCGGAAAGACCATTGTTGCGGGGCATCTGCGTGAAAGCTCAAGGTTAATCCTGAACGACTGGCTGTTTGCGCCAGACATTGTTGCGCCTGCCAGATACTCAGTTGCATTGGTTGTTTCAAAGGTTGAGCTATCAAAGCTGCAGCCTGTTCGGCCAGTTCCTGCCAATCTTTGGCGGCGGATAATTGCTGTTGCCACTGCTGTAACATCTGTGGATTGAGCTGTACACCGGGATAAATTAACCGCTCAGCAAGCGCACTCGCCGGTTGATAGGCCGCAGCCGCTAACACCAATAACAATGTGGAATAGAGCCACAATTGGTACCCGGGCACGGCAGTTAAAGCGGGCATGCCCAGCTGGCCAAACAGCGCACTGATAAGCCCCACCAAAATTAACAGCAAAAACGCCATCACCAGATAACCCAGCGCGCGACTGGCAAAGGCATTCACGGCTAGCAATTGATAACGCACCACCGAGTACACCATCAGCACTAAATAGGCGGGCAATAACAACATCGGCCATGGATACCAATCTAAGCCAAACGAAGGAAACACAAAACTAGTCGCCAGCAATAAGCCTAGGCCTGCGGTCATAAACAATGCCAAGATGGAAAACCGCTTCGTGCCTTCATAAGCGGCACTGCCCCACCACAACACGGCATGTGCTAAGACGCCAACCGCGACTGTATATGCCAAGTTGAACCAACCAAAGCCACTAAACACAAAAAAGTCTTGGATCTGGTGTAATCGCACCACGGCATAAGACGGGTAATACCAACTGAGCAAGACGATGGCCGTCGATAATCCCAACCACAGGTGGGTGGTTTTTTGCAAAACACCGAGCCAACGCGGCTGCGGCTTATCTTTGAGATATTGCAGCGCAAAGACTAAGAAAAAGGTTGGCATCAACGGGTTGGCTAACACCAACGCGGCCCCTAGCTGCACCTTCTCCAGCTGCAATGCAAGATGGCCACCGCACCAAATCGCCATCATGGCACTGAAGCCGGCCAAGGGTTTCAGCACAGGTTGAAAACGGCTATGCCAGCCTAGCCATAAACTCGTGCATAAAGCACTCAGGATGGTCAGCAATAAAATCGTTGCAAAAACAACGGCAAAATCGAGTTCGACCGACATGAAACCCCTCACTCAACTGTCAACGAAGTTGACGAATCATCTAAAAACAGCCGTCAACTATCTTGTCACCTACCGCAATATACCGTAAAAAATTTGATTTAGATCAACATTTTGAGCGAATTCGAAAAGATGGCCTAACAATCGCATTGGTATGGCATCGTTATTGATTTTTTCCGTCCGAAGGAGTTGTTATGTCTTGGCCTGTATTATTGCTCGAAGGCGGCTTTGTGGTGGTGATGGTGGCGTTTCTAAGCCTGCTTTGGCTAGTGCGTGATCTCACCCAAGCGAAAACCAGCAAAGCACAAGAAGGAGATGCGTAATGGAACTCGATAGTGCGCTGTTATCCCGCATCCAATTTGCTTTTACCGTGAGTTTCCACATCATTTTTCCATCTATTACCATCGGCTTGGCAACGCTGATTGCGATTTGGGAAGGATTGTGGCTGAAAACACGCAATCCAATTTACCTGCAAATGGCGAAGTTTTGGATCAAACCTTTTGCCATCACCTTTGGCATGGGCGTGGTTTCGGGGATCGTATTGTCGTATGAGTTTGGAACTAACTTCTCAAAATTCTCCGAATTGACAGGCGCCGTTATTGGCCCGTTGATGGCTTATGAGGTGTTAACCGCCTTTTTCCTTGAAGCCGGTTTCTTAGGCGTGATGTTATTCGGCTGGCAACGCGTCAGCGCAAAATTGCATTTTTTTGCGACTTGCGTGGTAGCGGTTGGCACTTGGATTTCGGCGTTTTGGATCATCGCGGCCAATAGCTGGATGCAGACCCCGCAAGGGCACGCTATTGTCGATGGCAAATTTGTGGTGGAAAGCTGGTTCGAAGTCATTTTCAATCCATCGATGCCTTATCGGTTCAGTCATATGCTCCTCGCGTCGATGATCTGTGCAGGATTGGTGGTGTTAGCAACCAATGCCTGGTATCTGCGGCGTAACATCCATGTGGCAGTCGCGCGCAAAGGCTTGTCCTTTAGCTTGTGGTGGTTGCTGGCTTTGACACCGCTGCAGGCCTTTGTTGGCGATTTACACGGCCTCAATGTTAAAGAATATCAACCAGTGAAATTGGCGGCGATGGAAGGCATTTGGCCCGAGCGTGAAAGCCAAGTTCCGCTGTTGCTGTTTGCTATTCCTGATCAAACCGAGGAAAAAAACCATCTGGAAATTGGCATCCCTGGACTTGCCAGCCTGATCCTCACCCACAGCTGGGATGGTGAATTGCAAGGCTTGAAATCAGTCCCCGCCAGCGAACGGCCGAATGTGCCCATGGTGTTTTACTCATTTCGCATCATGGTCGGTTTAGGCATGTTGATGATTGCAGTTGCGCTGTGGGGGTTATGGCTGCGCCGTGGCCAACGTTTATATAGCAATCGGCCATTTTTATGGTTGAGTAGTTTCATGGCACCCACCGGGATTATTGCCATTTTAGCCGGTTGGTATGTGGTGGAAATTGGCCGCCAACCTTGGATTGTCTATGGCTTAGTGCGCACCATGGATGTGGTCTCACCGCTGCCCGCCGAGCGCGTCGCGCTTTCGCTCAGTTTGTTTGTGATCACTTACAGTTTGTTATTTGGCGTTTGGCTGTATTTCTTCCACAAACTGATTAAAAAAGGCCCACCCGCTTTGGCTACGTTGCAGCATCACTTGATTGGCGTGGAAGCCAGTGGTTATGCGGCTGCGACCATGAAAAAGTATCAAGCAGAGCACCAAGGCACTCATGCAGGCGCGCCTGTACCGCCACACTCATCCGCCTTAGAAGGAGATAGATGATGGATTTAGCACTGTTTTATTTTCTGTTATTAGGCTTTGCCATTTTGATGTACGTGTTACTGGATGGCTTTGATTTAGGCATTGGCATTCTGTACCCATTTTTCCGCGATGAAGCGGATAAAGACCAATTAATGCGTTCTATCTCGCATGTTTGGGATGGCAATGAAACTTGGTTAGTCTTCGGCGGCGTCATTTTGTTTGGCGCCTTCCCTGCTGCCTACGCAGGGCTGACGTCGGCGCTTTATGCGCCGATCATGTTGATGCTGATTGGTCTGATTTTTCGCGGAGTGGCTTTTGAATATCGTTTTAAATCCACCACCTCAAAACGCTGGTGGAATCGGGCATTTGCTGCAGGCTCAACTTTAGCCGCCAGCTGCCAAGGGTTGATGCTCGGGGTGTTAATTGGCGGCACGCCCGATATCAATGCCTCACCACTATCGTTGATCACGCCTTTCACCCTCTTTACTGCACTGGCTTTACCCGCCGGATACGCTTTACTTGGTTGCACTTATTTGGTGATGAAGTGTCGCGATGGCCGCCAACAGAAGGCTGCGACTTATGGCCGCGCTTTAGTCTGGGTGATGATGGCGACGATGGCAATCGTCAGCATCTCCACGGCTGTCGGCAGTGAAGAAATTTGGCAACGCTGGTTTGGCGATGGTCATTTTGTGTGGTTATGGCCCTTGCCTGTGTTAGCCATTGTTGCTGCACGCCTGCTGTATCGCGATTTAGGCCGAGTGCAACGCCAGTTGTCTGCCGGTGCCATTCCGCTGAGTCGCCATGAAGACCGGCCGTTTTGGCTCGCGGTGAGTTTATTCGTCCTTGGATTTGCCGGCTTACTCGTCAGTTTATTCCCAGCAATTATGCCGGGCAAAATGAGCTATATCGACGCTGCAGCTCCAGCCGCCAGCCTTGAGTTTATGCTGCCGGGCGTGTTGATTTTCGTCCCTATCATTTTGGCGTACACCTTATGGGGCTATCGGATTTTTGCCGGTAAAGTCGAAGATTTCTCGGAGGGTTATTAAAATGTCAGAGCAAAGTTCGCTGCTGAATCAACCGCAAAGCCAAAGCCGTATCAGCACACGATTTAAAGCTTGGCGCCAAGTCAAACGCTCAGGATTGCATTGGTTTATTGTGTTGTATGGTGCCAGTCTTGGCGCAATGTTGCTGCTGGCAAGCCTATTAAAATGGGGGATAGGCTTGTTATAGCCGTCTCCCATTCAGGATAGCAAAACACGGCGCTTGTGAGTGTAGAGCGGGGCTTTTATAGCAAGTAGGTTCCGATTGAAGCTCACTCGCGCAGGCCGTGCGTGCAGGATCTGGCAAAATCGCGCAGCGCTTAACGGGCGGTCACTCGCGCTTGGATCAATTCCCGCCAATTGGCAGCCGTTTGCCCGATCACCATAAAATCTGGATTGGCCAAAGTTTCGCGTTGATTGTAGGTCAGCGGGAAAAATTCACTGTCTAAGATTTTACCGCCCGCTTCTTCGACAATCACATGCACGGCGCCAGTATCCCATTCACCGGTTGGGCCGATGCGCAGATAACAATCAGCCCCACCTTCAGCCACCAAACAGCTTTTTAAGGAACAACTGCCAAGCGCAATATATTCGACGGTTTGCGTCGGCGCTAACAAGGCGTCAATCATTGCTCGGGACTGCCGACGACTCACTGCGATGCGCAGGGTTTCACCCGGTTGATGTTCGCGTACGCGAATGCGATTGATGAGGTTACGTTGTTGTTTAAACGCGCCATGACCTTTGGTGGCGTAGTACCAAATTTGTTCTTTGGGCCAATAAATGACCCCGAGCGCGGGCCAGCCATGTTCAACCAGCGCGATACTGACGGCAAAATCACCACTGCGGGCAACAAACTCTTGCGTGCCATCCATCGGGTCAATCAGCCAATAACGCGGCCAATCTTGCCGTTGCTGCAAAGGCACTTGGAAACTTTCTTCAGAAATAATTGGAATGTCCGGCGTTAAATCACTGAGGGCCGCCAAAATGGCTCGATTCGCGGCGTAATCCGCACTGGTCACCGGGCTTTCATCAGCCTTGGCACTATATTCGAAATCACCCGACTGATAGATTTGCCACAGCAAATCGCCTGCCTCACGCGCAGCAGCTTTGACCGGCTCTAACAGTTTACTTAAAAACATCCTGATGGCAGTCCAGATAGTTTTTTGCAAGGAACAAGGCGGCGAGACTGCGTGCTTCGGTAAAATCAGCCCGAGCCAGCAATTCGTCGAGTTGCGACCAACGCCAAGGCACTAATTCGAGCGGTTCAGGTTCATCACCTACCAAGCGCTCTGCATATAAATCAGTGGCCAGCACAATTTGCATTGTAGCATTAAAATAGCCCGGAGCGAGCGCCACCGACCGCAACGGAATGATTTGGCGCGCCCCAAAACCCGCTTCCTCTTTCAGCTCACGGTTCCCCGCTTGCAGTGCATCTTCACCAGGATCAATCAGCCCTTTAGGAAAGCCAAGCTGATAATCATGCGTGCCGGCACAATATTCGCGGATCAGATAAAAATGGTCAGGATCGGGACAAGCCACCACCATCACGGCCCCACGACCCGAACCACGCATCCGTTCAAAAAGCCGTTCTTCGCCATTGCTAAAACGCAATTGCACCTGCTCTACTTTGAAAAACCGACTTTGCGCGATCACTTCAGCGCCAAGAATTTCCGGTTTGATTCTGTCGTCTTGCCATTCAGCCATACCGCTGCCTCTGCTACAATGAACGCTGAAATATTCCCTTGCTACTATAAATCGGAAACGTGGAAAAACCTATGCTGGATTGGTCTACTATTGACACTGTTTTGCTCGACATGGACGGCACACTGCTAGATTTGCACTTTGATAATTACTTTTGGTTGGAACATTTACCCCTGCGTTGGAGCCAGATCAGCGGCATCAGTGTAGCTGACGCCAAAGCGCAGCTGAAAGCGGAATACGAAGTGTTGCAAGGAAAACTGGAGTGGTATTGTTTGGATTATTGGGCCAAACGCTTGCAGTTGCCAATCAATGAACTGAAACGTGAAGTGATGGACAAAATCGCCATGCGCGCCGATGTGCCGGAATTTTTAACTGCACTCAAGGCCAGCGGTCGTCGCATCGTGTTAGTGACCAATGCCCACCCGGATAGTTTGTCTTTGAAAATTGAACGCACCACCCTCGCCAGTTATATTTCAGAGCTCATTTCCACCCATGAATTTGGCGTCACGAAAGAGTCACAAGCGTTGTGGCAGCAGCTGCAACAACGCGTTGGTTTTGATAAAAGCAGAACCTTGTTTGTCGATGACAGCCTGACTATTTTGCACGCGGCAAAAGAGTTTGGCATCGCACAATTGCTAGCAGTCGCCAACCCTGACAGCCAACAAGCCGACAAACACATCGATGACTTCCCTGCGATCACTGATTACTCGGTATTGCTGGCTGATATTCGCAAGCCTCGCCCCAGCAACTAACTGCTGAATTTGCCAAAAATAACGCCAGCAAAAGCTGGCGTTATTGTGTACTTAGCTGCCACCATGAATCTGCAAACCGTGGCTTCAAGCTTTAGTTCTGGATCCGACCTTTTAAGTCTAAAATGAAGCGGCCTTCGTTATCGGTTGGCCCAACAAACTGCATCGCTTGATGCACTTCAGGCGGCATCGAGGCGTCTGGTTTTAAAGTGCCAGCCACGCGATAACTGTCGGCTGCCACTTCAGCTTTCACTAATAGTGCCAACGGATTATCTGCTGATGTGTTCAACACGATAGCGCCATTTTCACAGCCCAAAGTGGCATGAATGGCTTTTAAATCTAACCAACCTGTTGGCGCTTTAAACTTGGCATCTTGCCAACTGGCATTACCCACCAAGCGGGAACAATAGGGCTTACCTAACTCAAAGTCTTTGATATTTAACACCACACTACCACTGGCATCGGCGGGCATCGGTAATTGCACATTCTGCATGATGGTTGCCATCGGCACACGCAGATTGGATGGCAGAATCGTGAACCGGCTAGGTGTCAGTTCAGCATTCAGTTGAAAGAATGGCAAGCTATCGATTTTGACGTCACCGCCTTTCAGCGCTAAACCCAATTGACCGCGCCAAACAGCGGATAAATCCAATTGCCACGTCAAGCTTGGCACCACCAGTTTCTGCCAGCGCACTCCTTGCACTTGACCGGACCATAAGGTGCCACTGACAGGCCCTAATTGCAGCCCTGCAGGCAGGGTCGCGAACTTTAACCACCAGCTGGCAGGCGTCAACAACAGCGTGAAAATCACGTATGCCAAAATACCCAGCAGCCACAAACCCACTTTCTTCATGTTCTAATCCTGTTATTCCAGCACGAGACGACGAACCCGAACGGTACCAGGTACTTCAGAGGCCGCGATATCTAATTGCACTAATGACACACCATGCTTGGATTGCAATTCAGTTAACCAACGCAACAATTGCTCAAAAGCCACATCTTCCAGGGATACTTGCAACTGCTCATTCTGCGGCTGCATGCGACTGACTTTCACTTTAAACCGAGGCGCAGTCTGCGCTACGACATCATTCAGACTGCCGCTGCTAGCCACTTGATTCGTTTGCGCCAATAACGGCAGTTTGGCTTGCAACCAAGCCAATTGCTCAACGGCTGCTTTTGCTCGGACTTCACTGTCTTTCCGAGCTTGCTGAATTGGCTGCCAAATCAAGCTATAAAACATACCTACTGCGAGCACAATACCCGCAATTTTCAACACTTGCTGTTCCCGAGGTTGTAGGCTTAGCCACCAAGATTGTAATGCCTTCATGATTTGCCTCGTAATGTCATACTGCCTTGCACTTTGCCTGCCACTTGACTCAAGGCGCCTTGTTCAAGTTGTTGACCTTGCTGCTGCAGGGTGTTTTTCAGTTGTTCAAAGCTCTGGAAATCACTGGCTGTCGCCTGAAATTTGAACTCAGCTTTTTTCTGGTCATAGCGGAAGTTATCCAAGGTCATGCTTTCCGCTTGGCTAACGGCTGGTTGAACTAGCGCGAGAAATCCCAGCAAATCGCTGTTGGCGCTGCCACCGCTTGCCGCCAATTTACGCTCAACTTGCCGCTTTAAATTACTGATCCGTTCTTGGGGAAACTTGGCTTTGTACAAACTAACCGCTGCCGCTTGGGCTGTTTGGGCTTGCTGGTTGAAGCGATAAGTCTCTAATAACTGCCCGGCCAAATAAATAGCGGTACAAGTCGCTGCCAGCACAATGCTGCTGCGCCATTGTAGGAAGGTTTTATTCTGCGCTTTTTTCGGCGCAAACTCGCCTTGCAACAAAGTAAATTTGCTCTGTTCTAATTGGCGAGCCAACAAAGCCAAGGGTAATTCGGCAGGTGCTAATTGATGCGCTTGCAACACAGAAGCTGGCCATGGACTGTAGCTAAGCAGCTCAGGTAACGCTAACAAACTTAAGTATTCAGGCCACCAATCAGCATCAATACAACTGACTTGCCAAGGGTTTTGCTTCAACAGCCACTGTCCACCCAATTCTATGGCAACAGGCTGCGCTAAGTCTGGCAATAACAAGGCGTCAGGCAGCATCCGGCGTGCTTGGAAGCCTGCATCTTCAACCCAACTTAGCCATTCAAGGAATAATTCTTTACGAACCACAGCCACTTGTTGCAAATAACCTTGTTCTGTAGCTCTCGCTTCGGCAAACAACACCAACAGACTTTCTATATCTTCGGCTTGTTCTTCTTCCAACATATAGGGGATTGCTTGCAAAAGTTGCCGATTCGGTTTGGTTGGCACTGGCACTTCTTTTAAAATCACATCACAAGCTGGCACCAGAATCACGGCAGACCGATGATTGATACGTTCGGCAAGTCCTACCAATTCGGCAGCATTCGCTAAGCGCCCTGATGCAATGACTTCTTGGCTTTGTTGCGACCAGACCAACCACCAGATCGGCGCCTGGGCTGTACTACCCAGTCTTATTATTAATTGTTCACTCACCCAGGGCCTCCAAAGCGCCGCGCAATCACTTGGACTTGTTTTTCGTCCACTTTAAAAATAGTGATTAATTTAAAACTACTCTCTGTGGTATCTATCGTCAGATCCGCTTGAAAATATTTGGACTTCACATCCAGCAAACTTTGTTCATCCTCAGACAACGCCAAACCCGCCATCTGTTTTGCTTGCTTAAATTCATTAATATCAGCAAAGCCTTTTTCGGGTCGCCCTGCAATTAATGCCTCCGCATTTTCTACCGTAAGGGATGGAATTAATGCAGAAAGCAAAGGCGCCTGTTCTTTTTCCAGTGTGTTGACGTTGACCTTCAACAAATTATCTTCAGGAATCACACAGACAAAAGGCGCTAACATCTGATAATCCGCCACTGTCATATCTAAAATGTTGCGCAGCTCGGTTTTGCTTACCATTAAACTATTCGGGTTATAAAACGGAAACTCTAACGCTGCATAGTCATTTTCTTCCGCCCCCCCAGAATTCTGTAACGTGGTATCGGCATCCAGCCAATCCGTTAAACGCACCACTAAGTATTCGGCCGGCATACTGAGTTCAGTCACGTTATTTTCCAATAAACTCAACATGGCCTTTTGTGCTGGCGTCATCGTCGACTCGTCAGTGCGTGAATTCGCGGCCTGTTGCTCGCTGCGCTGTTCTTCTTGCGCTTTGACGGTTTCAGTTTGTTCTTGCTGTGCCGCAGAGCGCTCTTGTTCCGGCTCAGGCGCAGCACTGTTATTACTTCTGGGCTGTTTCTTTTGCAAACTATTTAAATTAAAACAACTATTTAAGTCTTTAATTTCGCCACTAATCGTCGCTTGCTCAAGCGGAAAAGAGACGCCCGTTTGCGCCCACTCTTGGCCAAGATTGACGTTATCTTTGCCCACGACCGCTTTTTTCAGCGTTCGTCGGGTAAATTCTTCTGCACCTAACGCCAGCCATAACGCTTGTTGCCGCATTTGGATATTCATATTGCGCTGCAGTTGTAGCTGCAAACGGCCTGTCATCGAAACCACCAACACCACCGACAATGCGAGCATCATCATGACAGCAATGAGTGCCACGCCACGCTGCTTATTCATTCGGCAGCTCCATTTTGCGGTAGCATGAAAATCCGTTCAATGGTGCCCAATTCATCGGAAGACAAGGTGATCTTCACCGCCCGCGGCCATTTGGCATTATCCCAAGACTCTAACCACTGCAGATCGCTCGTTTGTTCCGCAGATGCCTGCGCTAAATAGCGAAACTTCAGTTCATCAACCCCTTCCAGTAACACTTGCTTATTCGGCTCTTCACCCGTCACGGCATCTGGGTACAAATAAAACAAACGCTCGAATTTCTGTTCTTTCAGTCGGTACCCAACAAATTGCACTTCACTGCGCGGTAACACCATGCCTGGATTGGTCCAACCGGCATGGCTAAAAGTAATGCCATCATCATCACTTTCGATAAAATTACTGGCGCCCGCCAAAGTTAATTTGCTGGGTGAATCGCCATTCACTCGGATTTGCCGCGGCGTGATTTGCCAAATGTCGCGCTCAAACACCAACATGGCACGTTGCAATTTTTCCATGCGTTCAATACTTTGCCGCGAACCTTGATCGCTCGAGGTCACGGTATTTAACATGGCAATAGAGCCTGCACCGACAAAAGCGAAAATTAAAATTGCCAACAGCATTTCCAGTAAGGTAAAACCGCGGCTAATCATCACGACGCCCAACGAAGGTGGTTAAAGTCGAGACCACTTGGTCCGGATTATCTTCAGTACTCACTTTCACACGCACCATCCGAAAATTCGGATCATCGGTTTCCAATGTTTCCTGCCGCCATTTCCATTTGCGTTTGGCCATTTCTACCTGACCTTCGGCCTTGGCTTTCGGTGGCCAGCGTGTTTCTAAACGAACCAACTGCAGTTGATTTTCTGCAATCATGGCCGCCACAGACAATTCTTCTAAATAGCTCACCGAGCGAATATGCTCGGAACTCACGCGCATCAAAGTGACGCCCGTCATGGCTAAAATCGCCATCGCCACCAATAATTCCAGCAAGGTAAAACCCCGTTGTTTATCGGCCATTGAAGACCTCGCTGCGCTCCAGTGGAATGCTATATTCTGCTTTCAGTTCTTGCGCCAATACAGGCAGCTCAGTGTCTTCTTTGAGCGTCAACAAAAAGGGCGTAATTTCGCCACTCGACAAAATAAACATCATCGGCAACGGCGGGTCGGTTTTTTTCCTCGGTTGCGAAACGACGCCTGTTTGCCGTTTTATTGGTTTCACCGTTTTCCCTTTGTTGCGCTCTTCAGTGGCGTTTTGCTCAGCTTTTTCATCTTCGGCCAGTTTTTTTTCGGCTTCGAGTTCATCAAAACTGTTATCTTCAAATAACTTGTCGTCTTCTTCTTGCCATTCCACCCGGCTGAGCAAGTTTTTGTCAGCCCAAGCCAGGCCTTCAAGTTCTAATTCAAAGCGGATCCCTTGGGGAAACTTATACTCAGCAAGCGAAGCAGGCTGCATGACAATTTGCCATTGCTCCTGTTCGAACACCATAAACCGATACCCTTCTTCATCGATAAAAAGCCCCAATTCGAGTTGCTTCAGCATAGAGAGCTCGGCCGCTAATTGGATCTTCTGTTGCAGGCGTTCGGTTTCTTTATTGAGTAAGTCCTTGCGAGACTCCCCTGTGAAATTCAACATGACGTAAGTAGCCAGAAAGCCAATCAACACGATGACAATCATCATTTCAATCAGCGTAAAACCACGACTGGCTACTTTATTCATTAGTTTTGGGTCTCGTCTTGCCCGTCGATGTTCCAGTTGCCGATATCATCTTCAGTGCCTTCGGTACGATCTGGCCCTGCAGAGAAAATATCAATACGGCCCATTTCACCTGGGCTAATCAGTTTGTATTCGCCACCCCATGGATCTTTCGGCAAATGACGGGTGTAACCGCCATCTGGGAAATTGCGCGGCACTGGCTCAGACGTGGTCATGGTGACAAGCGCTTCCAACCCCTGATCGGTGGTTGGGTAAAAGCCGTTCTGCATTTTGTATAAATCCAGCATATTTTCTAACTGCTTAATATCCACCGCAGTTTTTTGCTTGGCCGCTTGCTCTTGGTTACCAATCAAGTTAGGAACAACCATCGCTGCTAAAATCCCTAAAATCACGATGACAACCATCATCTCCAGCAGGGTAAACCCACGTTGTTGTTTCATTTGACTAACCTCCTCCAACTAAATTATTTAATGCCAAGATTGGCTGTAAAATCGCAAGTACGATAAATAACACCATGAACGCCATTGTCGAGACTAATAGCGGTTCAAACACTTTTAAGGATACTGTGACCAAGGTGGTAAATTCCCGATCTTGCATGTCGGCCGCACGCCCTAACATGCCGTCCAACTGGCCACTTTTTTCGCCGCTCGCAATCATATGCAGCATCATTGGTGGAAACAATTTGGTCTGAGCGAGCGCCGTCCGCAACGATGTCCCTTCGCGCACGCGCAAAGTCGCTTCATTCATCGCTTGTTTCATGTGGGTATTGCTCAGTACATCAGAACTGATGCGCATGGCTTCCAACAGTGGTACCGCACTGGCGTTAAGAATGCTCAAGGTTCTGGCAAATCTGGCGGTATTTAAACCGCGATTCACTTTCCCTAAAATGCCAAGGCGCAAAATAGTCCGATCGTATTTCAGGCGAAAATCCTGTTTTTTTAATGCTTGTTTAAAGGCAACACTGCCGGCAATGATGGCTCCTAACACCAATAAACCATAATTGCGAATAAAATCACTGATCGCAATTAAGGCGACAGTAGCGGTCGGCAAGCTTTGTCCCATGTGCACAAATTGCTCGACAATTTTCGGCACCACAAAGGCTAACAAGATGGCAATGACTGCGATCGCAAAAAAGGTCAAGATGGCAGGATAAAGCAGAGCTTGCATGGTTTGACTGCGCATATACTGACGCTGCTCGGTATAATCGGCCAAGCGATTTAACACACCATCCAAGTGGCCCGATTTTTCACCGGCAGCGACCATAGAGCGAAACAGATGGTCAAAAATATGCGGGAATTCCGCCAAGCCCTCGGCCAAACTATAGCCTTCCACCACTTTTGAGCGCACCGACATCATCATGCTTTGCAACCGCGGCTTCTCACATTGCTCGGCCACCGCTTGCAGAGCGGATTCAATCGGCAACGCAGCTTCAACCAATGTGGCCAGCTGACGGGTGATGAGCGCTAAATCACCGGCAGAAATGCCCGGCTGAAACCACTTGCGGCCAGTGGCAATCAGTTGCTCTTGTTGCGATGCAATGTCAAGGCTTAACGGATTGAGCTTTTGTTCACGCAACAAACTGCGCGCATGTCTCGCGTTATCAGCTTCCAACACGCCTTTGACTTTGCGCCCTTTTGCATCAAGCGCTTGGTATTCAAATGCAGCCACTACGCATCCTCACGAGTCACTCGCAACACTTCTTCCAAAGTCGTGTAGCCTAATAACACCTTAGAAAAACCATCTTGGCGAATACTAGGGCTTTGCGAACGGATGTATTTTTCAATCGCCTGCTCGCCTTTGCCGTTATGAATGAGTTCGCGGCAATGTTCATCGACGACAATCAATTCATGAATACCGGTTCGGCCGCGATAGCCAGTCATATTGCACTGCTCACAACCGACCGCACGATAAATCACGACTTCATCGGTTTTCTTAACGCCCAGCAAATTGCGTTCTTCTTTATCCGGCTCATGAGCTTGCTTGCAGTGTGGGCATAAAGTACGAACTAAACGCTGCGCCAGTACCCCCAACAAACTGCTCGATAATAAAAATGGCTCAATGCCCATATCTTCTAAACGGGTGATCGCACCCGATGCGGTGTTGGTGTGCAAGGTACTTAACACCAAGTGTCCTGTTAATGACGCCTGCACGGCAATTTGTGCCGTTTCTAAGTCCCGAATTTCACCGACCATCACCACGTCAGGGTCTTGCCGTAGAATAGCCCGCAGCCCCCGAGCGAAGGTCATATTGACCTTGGTGTTCACTTGCGTTTGGCCGATACCTTCCAGTTCATATTCAATCGGATCTTCAACGGTCAGGATGTTACGGTCTTTGGTGTTGATGTCCGTCAAGCCCGCATACAAGGTGGTACTTTTACCAGAACCAGTCGGGCCTGTGACCAAAATAATGCCATGCGGTTTTAAAATCAGATCAGCAAAAGCATGCTGCACTGAAGCGGTCATCCCCAAATCAGCAAGGTTCAAATGTGAGTTGTTTTTATCAAGTAACCGCAGCACGACGCGTTCACCATGGCTAGATGGCATGGTGGACACCCGCACGTCAACCGCACGCCCTGCGATCCGCAAGCTAATGCGGCCATCTTGTGGCACCCGTTTTTCGGCAATATCAAGCTTGGCCATGACTTTAATCCGTGACACTAACAAGCTCGATAACTTGCGGTTGGGTCTGAGCATTTCCCGCAGCACCCCGTCAATGCGAAAACGCACGACTAAGGCTTTTTCGAACGTCTCGACGTGAATATCCGAAGCCCCAAGTTTAATTGCTTCACCCAGCATCGCATTAATCAGTTTAATGATTGGTGCGTCGTCTTCGTTTTCAAGCAAGTCTTCGGTTTCAGGAATTTCATCCGCTAACGAAGCTAAATTCACTTCGTTACCAATGTCTTGCATGATTTGTTGCGCTTCGCTGGAGTCACGCTGATAGGCGGCTTCCAACATGCCTTCAAACTCGAGGGCAGTCAGCTTCTGCACAGAAAACCCTTGCTGCAGCAAACGACGTACTTCAAGCATGGCTTCAGGTGAAGTCTGTGGATGGATCAACAACTGCCACTGTTCACCTTGCTGCTGCAATAACACGCCATGACGCTTGGCAAAACCAAATGGCAGACGATAACGACTGGGTTGCCCAAGTTCAGCATCAACCGCGGCCATGTTATCGGTTCCCCCCAGTTTCTTTCTCACCTTGATCCATGCTGTCTAGGCGTTCTTGGATCTCCGCAGGCAATTCTTTATCTTTGCCCCAGACCGGTAATTCTGGCGTATCAGTTTGCGGCATCAAGCTAATGCCATTGTCTTGTTCGACCAATTGTTTGGCGCGGATGTAGTTGTATTTGCGCTGGCTAATGTCACTCATCACACCGCCATCTCGCATAATCGTTGGGCGAATGAACACCATCAGATTGCGTTTACGCTTGCTGGAACTGGTTGAACGGAACAAGTGCCCAAGCACTGGAATATCGCCCAATAATGGCACTTTCGATTCACTTTCTTGCACGTCTTCGTCAATTAAGCCACCCAATACCACCGTCATGCCATCATCCGCCATCACTGTGGTTTTGATTTCACGTTTGTTAAAGATAGGGTCGCCTTTCACGTCACCCGCACGGCTAGAGACTTCTTGTTCAATCGTGAGTTTGACCGCGTTGCCTTCGTTAATTTGGGGTGTGACGCGGAGTTTGATACCGACTTCTTTCCGCTCTTTGGTGGTAAATGGCGTGCCCGTACCCCCTTGCGATTGCGTGGTTCCAGTTTCTACCGGCACTTCTTCACCGACGATAAAATACGACTCTTGGTTATCCAAGGTGGTTAAATGCGGTGTTGCTAAGATATTCGAATTGGTGTCGGCTTTGACGGCTTGAAGCACAGCAGCCCAATCATCTTTCACTACTCCCCATAAACTGCCATTGACACCGCCTAAGGCGGTGGCGAGTTTGGAATAGTCTGGATCAGCGCCGCCAGTTACAACTTCTGTTTTTGCACCAGTAGACGGATCCACCGTGGTCGTTGTCGTCGTTCCTGCTTTAGCCTCCGCCGCCGCTGCACCACCAGCAATCGCAGAAATCGGTACCCCAGCATTGGTAAATTGCTGCATGCCACCTTCAGCACTGACCCATTGCACGCCTAAATTAATACCGGCAGTTTCACCGACTTCGACGATAATAGCTTCAACCAATACTTGCGCCCGTCGCACGTCAACCTGACGGATCACTTCTTCTAAGTTTCTTAGCATGTCAGGCTGCGCGGTGATAATGACTGAATTGCTTTCGCCATGCGCTTCGATGCTCACTTCACGATTCGAACCGCGAGAGCCTTGTTGTCCGCCACCGGCTTGGCCTTGGGCACCTGCCGCCGCTGCAACCATCGAATTACTGACGCCCTGCAGTACTTTCACTAAATCTTCGGCTTTGGCATATTTCAGATAATACACCCGAGTATTGCCCTGATTTTCTTGCTGTGCATCGAGCTTTTTCACGATTTCAGCCACGCGTTGACGCGCTTGCAATTCGCCACTGACGATCACGCTGTTGGTGCGCTCATCGGCCACAATTTTCGGGATCAAGAATTCTGGTTGGTCGCCTTGACCTTGTTTTTTATAGATGTTTTCTAAAATACGCACCACTTCAGAAGCTGAAGCGAAGCCTAATCGAATGATTTCAACATCTTGGTTACCGGCTTTATCAACGCGCTGAATGATATCGACTAACCGATTCACAACCTCAGCTTGGCCAGTCATCATGATGACGTTCGATGGATCGTAGTTCACCACATGACCACCACCAGCTTGGTCGGTAAACTGGCGTAATAATGGCGCTAATTCACGCACTGAGACGTTTTTGACTTGCACCACCCGCGTGACCATTTCATCGCCGATGCCACCGCCATTATCACCAACTACTGGGATATTCGACATTTTCGCGTCTTTTTGCCGGACGACTTTCAGCACACCACTTTTCATTTCCACCACAGAGAAATCATAGACTTCCAGCACATTGAGGAAAAATTGGTAATACTGCTGTTCATTGAGCATTTCGTAGCTACGCACATTAATGCGGCCACGCACTTGCGGGTCAACGATGATGGTTTTATTGAGATTTTTACCAACAATATTAATGAATTCGTTGATTTCAGTGCCTTTGAAATTGGGTTGATACTCAACGGCTTGGCCAAAAAAACTGAGCATCGCCAACGCCAAAGCGCTAGTTCGAAACATCAAAGTGGAGCGACGGAAAGACTTTGATTTCATTGAAAATAAACCATAGTTAATGTGTAATTATTGCGACAGGCTAATCGAAATATCTTTCATTTCGCCGTCACGTTCGAGTTTGATGGAAACTTGAGTCGCTTCCCGTAATTCTTGCATCACGCCATAGGCTTGTTGCATATCGTCTAGGCGCACGCCATTAATTTCGACTGCAATATCATTCGGTTGCAGGCCAAATTGTGCGAAAACGCGCGGATCTTTGCCTGGCAACAAGGCATAGCCATACATCCGGCCATCGCGATTTCGCGGTTGTACTCGGATATAATCAAAAAGCTTCATCGGCTCAGCGCTCATTTCACGACGCAGCGCATCAACCTCACTGGGTTCAGGGCCAAATTCTTCAGGGCCAGCCTCGCCGGCTGCTTGTAACTGACCTTCCTCAGCCGAACTATTGGCAGCCACCAGTTTTTGATATTCCAAACCGTCTAACATTAAGGTTTCCATGCGACCATTGACTTGCAAAATCACTCGGTCTTCGAAGACTTGTTTTAACGTGGCGGACGAGCCATCTATCTGCTCATCAATTGCATATACTTGCTCAACTCCATTATTTTCAATGATGGCGGTGCCTTGCTCTGGAATTTTGCTGGTGGCGACAACCCCAGTTAACTTCAAATTTAGGGTTGTTTGCGGGGCATCAGCCACTGATTGCTCAACGACTGCAGCCTTTTGCGCTTTGTATTTGCCAAATAATTGCCCAGCGACGACTTGCTCTAAGGCGCTGCCGCTATCGACTTGTTGGGCATTCATGCTGGGAATTTGAATGGGTTGTTGCTGAGGTGTCGGCACAACTAGCCAAGTCATATTGGCTGCAAACCAAGCGCACAGGATCACTAAAACGAATGTAATTGCATAGTTAATGCGCGCAACAGGCAAGCGACTATAGAAGCTAAGAACACCGGCGATAAGACCTGATTGAGACAACTGCTGCCAATTCATGAATGCGATTCTTATATTTATACTGAACTTTATCTTACTCAGTTGCTTTTACGACAACAAGGGTACGACAGTAATTTACTAAATAATAACATTTCTAAGCCAAGCTTCTCGTAAGCTTTCCCCTTGGCTGACTAGAGCCAACTGGCAATTTGTGGTAAATTCCGCAAATGCGGAGGATGTCGTTATGCCACAATCTACTAGTTCTGCCAAGCCTACACCCGACAATACCACATCTCCATTACGTTTGGACAAGTGGTTATGGGTCTGCCGCTTTTATAAAACACGCAGTTTAGCCAAAGACATGATTGAAGGTGGGAAAGTTCAATATAACGGCCAACGCTGTAAAGCCAGTAAAACAGTCGACATTGGCGCAACGATTAAATTAACTCAGGGTACTGATGAACGCGTTGTGCTGGTGAAAGGCCTAAGTGAACAACGCTTATCAGCCCCGCTAGCCCAGCAACTTTATGAAGAGACCGCTGAAAGTTTAAAAATACGGGCTGAGCGAGCAGAGCTACGCAAATTGAATTTGTTATTTGCCCCCCATCCCGAGCAAAAACCTGATAAAAAAATGCGGCGGCAATTATTGCTGCTGAAATCGCAACAATGAGGCCATTATGAGTCAGTCAGATCAATTACTGCGTTTTTTATTCCGTGAGCGTGATGTGCGGGGTGAAGTGGTGAAAGTCGCGCAGAGTCTTGAGCAGATGTTACAAAATCATGACTATCCGCTGCCGATTAAACAATTATTAGCAGAACTCGTTGCCGCCACGAGTTTATTAACAGCGACACTGAAATTCGAAGGTGACATTGCAGTGCAAATCCAAGGGGATGGCCCCATTCGATTTGCGGCCGTGAATGGTAATCATCAACAAGAATTTCGGGGAGTTGTCCGCTTACAAAAAGAAATCAGTGGTTCAGGCTTTCGCGAGCTGATTGGTGAAGGTTACCTATTAGTGACTATCACGCCAACACAAGGCGAGCGCTATCAGGGAATTATTCCTTTAACCGGTGATTCTTTAACGTCGACCTTAGAAGCTTATTTTGCGCAATCTGAGCAATTACCCACCCGTTTATATTTGCATACGCATGTCG
>JACCEA010537775.1_pt1 | contig 33385 bp, 19 predicted proteins | sample 7449851 | NCBI WGS metagenome assembly JACCEA01 (sample SAMN15323453, study PRJNA562643) | freshwater metagenome | isolation source: river surface water | place: USA:Blue River Watershed | collected 2017-08-18 | reverse complement strand
GGTCGTTGGTTCAAATCCAACCCCTGCACCCAATTTGGCCCCTTCCACTGCTCGGAAGGGGCTTTTTGTTGGGCACTTCCGAGCCTTCTCCAGCATAATGCATCAAGGCACGGATCCCTGCGGGTTATAGCGGATTTTGGCGGAGGCCCCCCACAAAGTCCCCCACAGCCCTAGCAATGCGAGACGCTGGCCAGCCTCCTCAAACTGCGGCAATATGATCAATCACAGCGAAAGCTGCTGCGTAAGCCGCTAACAGATGCTTACCGATTTTCCCCAACCTTACTTCGCTCAGCTCTGACGGCGCTTTTTGGCCCCAGCGCCCTTGGGATTACTCACCGGAGCATCCGACCCGTTCGGGGTCGCCGACGAAGACGAGGTGCGCAAAGTGGCAGTCAAAGACTCCTGCTCCCATTTGGCCGAAAGCTCGATCAGAGCGCGAACACGCTCCGGATCCGCCTGAAGCTGCGAAATGATTTTCTGAAGCACCGGTCCAAAACGATCATGCTCAAACACGGTGAACTTCTCAGGATCCTCCCCTGCTCGCCTCAGCTCATCCCTGAGATGAGCATGCAACAAACGGCTCAGCGCGAACGCGTCGAATCACACTTCGGAGGCGCTCACCGCGCCACGCGACATAAAGGTGAACTACCCTCCGCATTCGGCCGTCCGGGCCAAGGGCACGATCCTCAATCTCGACCTCGCCCAGCGCGGCCTCGGCGGCGACGACAGCTGGGGCGCGATGCCGCACGCACAGTTCCTGTTAAAGACGGATCGCGACTACACCTATTCGTTCATTCTTCGCCCCGTGGATGGGAATGAAACGGATTTGGCGAAACTGGCGCACCAAACCTTTGCTTGGTGAGGACCGCCTCCAATTCAACAAAGGCCCACTCGGAACGGCCTGAACTCTACCGCTCCTGATACTTCGAGTTATCGAATACTTCCGGCAGCTTCCTGGAGTTCTCCAAGAGCTACTCGCACGCCTGTTTCACGTTTCTCAAATCTCCGCATTGATCCGGACCATGAGGTCGAAACTAATACGCGAGACGGCGTTGATGAGAGCGCGGGACGCGTCAGCCGATTGTGCAGCATTTCCACAGCAAGCCGGCCGACGGCAGATAGATTTAGATCAAGTCCAGGCTCCCCTTCGCTCATCTCAGGCAACAATCCGAAAACAGGAACAGCGGACTCCGAAGTAAGGCGTCTGGCGTGTTCAGGATCCGTCGCAAGCAAAACGTCGAACGAATGTCGGCTCAGCCAGGATTCGAAACCGTAAACAGACCGGACTGGCGTGAAAACAGGCGATGGAACCACGCCGCCGCCGCCCGCGAACGCCAAGCCGTAGGCTGAGAGCAATCTTTCGCGGGTCGGCAAGGATAGGCCAATATCCAGCATCAGCCCGGGCCGCTTGAGCCCAATCTCGCGAAGCCGGCCTAGGGCCGAAAAAATTCCTTGATGATAATCTGGGCAGACCGAATCGACGTTCATGGTGTCGGCGGGAATGTCCGTGTATACGCAAGGAACCGCAGGCGTCCAAACTCTGCGCAACAGATCCTCGCTCGGCACCGGAAGCACCAGCAATCCGTTACAGCCAGCCCCCGACAACACGGCGGGGAGCGTATTCAAATCCTCGGCACAGATTACAATTTCCTCTACCCGGTATCCCGCTTCGTAGGCGGCCTCTCTAGCGGCGCGGACAATGACGCGCTGCCGCTCCACCGCGGACCGGCCCCTTTGCGCATGGCCTTTGATCCTAAGGATGCCCAAGATCCCCGTGATCGCTTCCGCCTTGGTCGCCAAGGCAACGCCGCGTTGTTCGGCGCGGCGCAGGACGCGATCCCGCGTCGTCAATTTAACCCAAGGTAACCCGCGGAGCGCCGCGGAAACAGTGACACGGGAAAGTTGCAGGTCCTCTGCAAGCAGACGAATGGTGCTCATGGATGGGGCGCGATTTCCCCGACGGCGATCTACGACTCTCGTATCTCTTCGGGATGATACGGATCCTAATGCAAACGCGTTGAGCGGTAAATGGACCCGAGCGGGTCCGTGCCCGGATGAAGAATACAAAAACGCCCGTGATCGATCCGACGATCACGGGCGAAACTCATCGCGGGGAAATGCCGCAAATCAGCGTTTGGCCGGCCACATGGGACCTGAACGGCGCTTGGTCGCGTCGGTCGACGGAGACGAGTCCTCATGGGACGACGCGCGCTCCGGAGGCTGAGAAACCGTCTCGGGAATTATCACCACGACAGGAGCCGGAGCGACCACGGCCGCAGGAGGCGGCGGAGGCGCCGCGTTTAGGAAGCGATCCGGAACGAGCGCCTCGTCGCTGAAGCGCACCTCGTCTAGGGATCCGAAAAACCGGTCGGCTACGCGGCCGTTGAACTGACCGCGCCCCAAGGTCCACATCCCGTGGCCGGAGGGAACAAAAAGCCCGGTGAACCCCGCGCAACTGCCAGCCAACCGCCCGTCGACATAAAGCGAAAGCGTGCCTTTCGCCGCATCGCCAACCGACGCCACATGATACCAGACACCCTGCTGCACGACCTGACTGCTGTTGATCGCGATCACCGCATTGTCCCGGGTGACCAACTCGACGCGAAACGCGTTGGCCGTGCGGTCGGGTAGCGGGGACGCATCGTTCTCTTTCGAGAAATAGAACAGGGATCCACGACCGGCCCCTTCGTTAATGTCGTCGCGACCGACAAAAGTCTGCACGCCCGCCAGCGAATCAAATTTCACCCAGGTCTCGACGGTGAAACTCGACGGCGTGAGACGGCTGAGCCCCTCGTCGGCGGACGAATAGCAGTCGGAGTCTCCGCGGAACTGCGCGGAAGCCAGATTGGTTTCACCGGTGGCGGGAACTTTTCCTGCGGGCACCTCCGACGAACGCAACACCGGCCCCCAAGGAAGGACGGAGCGGCCGGCGCCGGAAACGTCGTCAACGGGACTCGTGATCTCGCCGTTGGCGGCCCCTTCAAAACGATAATACGCCAACGTGGAGGCGTGAACGCTTATCGCCGGAAGCAGAAGCGCAGCGGAAAAACGGATACAAGAAACGGAACGATGAGTTGAATCATGCATGGGAAAAGTGCGGGAGCGCTCACGACGGAGCCGAAAGCCAGCCCGACCGTGGACGATTGAATGACGGAAAAATCAATCGGAAGAGGTCCGTGTTTTGTTGCGCGGTCCTCAGACGAAAAGGCCGCGCCAATTGGCTGGCGCGGCCCTGATACGTTTCGTAACTCGCCAAGCCGTTCAACGACGGCGGCGGCGAGAGCCCACGAGGCCGAGGCCGACCAAACCGGCGAGCGCGGCAAAGGCGGACGGCTCGGGAACCGCGCTGGTGATCGTCAGATCGCCATTCAGATTGTTGAACGCGAAATTCCAATTGGAGCTGCTGGCGGTCCAGCCGGTTCCGGTCGTGAATGTCGGACCGGTAACGAAAGACTCGGCGAAGCTACCGGAAATGCTCACCGCCCCGAAGTCGCCAGAGGGCGTGCTTAGGGCGCCGCCGGAGGCGCCGGCGAACAGATCGTAGGTGCCGGCCGTGATCGGGGCGTTGAAGAACAAGCTCATCGTGCCGCCGTAGGTGAGCGTGCCACCCACGTCGACCGCGTCGAAGGACGACCCACGAGTCGCGCCGTTGATCTCGAACTGCGAGGTCGATGAGGCGCCGAGGCTCAGGTTGTTCGAAAAGGTCAACAAACCGGGGCTGTTGCCGGGAGCCAAGGTGCCGTTGACCGTGGTCGCGCCGATGACCGAGCCGGAGCCCTTGAGCGTCTGGCTGGCGCCGACCGTGAAGCCGGTGACCGCAGACACGTCGAAGGTGCCGTTCGCGATGATCACCGCGCTGTTCGCGATGCTGCCGGTCGAGGCGAGCGCCAGCGTGCCGGCGTTGATCGTCGTGTTGCCGGTGTAGGTGTTGACGCCGGAGAGCGTCAGCTTGCCCGAACCCTGTTTGGTGAGACCGCCATCCACCGCGTTGTCGCCGCCGATATCACTGTGCAGAAGCGCTTGGGCAACGGTGATGTTAAAACCGTTTGTGTCGATTTTCGCGCCGCCATTACGGACATTCGCACGAGCGGTTCCGGTGCCGGAAACCAGGTTGATAAAGTTTGCCGCGTTAGTGGCGGAAGCGGCTTTTAGCGTGCCGCCGTTGAAATTAAATCTGCGCGTGCCCGTGGCCAGGGTCGAGGTGATCTGGTTGGTCGTGAGCGTGCCGCCATCCAGATTATAAGTGCTCTTCACCGAGGCCGAGCCAGACAACTGCATATCCACCACACCGGAGCCGCCAACCGTGGTGCCGTTGTTGCTGTAGAAAGTCACGTTTCCACCGGTTTGATTGATCACCGTGGTGCTGGCAGCGGACGTGTTTCCCGTTGCGACACGAATGTCCGTATTTGTATTCAGATTTAGGTTACCGCTGGAGATGTTCACCTGGGAGTTAACCGAGTCGAACTGGCCAAGAATCATCCAGCGTTTCGTCGCGCTTGCGACATTTACGGTGCCTCCTTGGATGTTGAGCGTGCCTTGGGAGCTGGACGTGCCGCCGACACCCACTCGTAAATCGCCTTCACTGTTCAAAGTGCCACCCGCCACGGTGACCGTGCCCGTATTGGTAAAGGTTGCGGAACTGCCAACCGCGATGTCCGTGAGACCTGAAGAGTTAACCGTGCCATTGTCGATCTTGAGCGTGCCGGTGCCACCGTTCCATCCCACCACGACAGCGGAATTTCCCCTTCCGCTAAAATTCTGCGTGGACTGCGCGTTCAGCGTGCCAGTGGTGTTAACATTGACGGTTCCGGTGCCGCCATCGGCGAAATAACCTCCTCCCACAAACAGCTTGCCGATCGTAAGAGTGCCGCTGCCCTGCGCAAAGCCGGTGACTCCGGCGCCCGCCAAAGAGGTATCGGCGAGGTTATACGTGCCGGTGGCTCCCGCGGTGCCGATCTTGAACCAGTTTCCCGTCGCGCCAACGGTCGCTTGCGTAAGGGTGCCGGCACGATGATCTAAACGGCCGGTTTGTCCCGTGGCGGTTCCGATGATGACGTCGACAGGAGTAAACGCGGAATTTGCGGAGAGAACGGGGAAGTTCCCCGTGGCCGTGTTGATGCTGAAGTTGCCGCTCGGATTGGTGGGGGTGGTGCTCCAGTTGGCGACGGTGTTCCAATCGCTGTCGGTGGAGCCCGTCCAAGTGGCTTGCGCGTGAAGCGAGGATGTCGAGGAGAGAAGCGTGACGACACCCAAGCAAGTCACCAAGGAATACAACCTGGCGGACGATCTGCGAAAACGATTCGGGGTGACAACTTGTCCGGCTTGGAGAACCGGAACAACGGACTTTGAGGCTGGCGATGGGTTAGTATGCATGGGTTGGGATTAGGCTGGAAAAGGTCGATCCGCCTCGGCCTCGAACGGCCGGCAACACGACGAGGCCGCGCTCGGTCGGCGACACCGAGATGCGCTGAAAGGGAACATGGGGACGAAACAAGAGCCGCGCACAGGGGAAGGACGTTCTCCCGGAGGGAGAGCCGGATGTATTGGGGAGGACATTACACTACCCCGGAACGCCCGCGCGAACAATGGACCCGGTCGGGTCTATACCTGAACCATCCGACCTCCGCTATCGTCGCCATTCCCCTCGGCGAGTGTTTGCGCGGCAATACCGGACCGACTCCGGAACCTCCCCTAATCATTGCCGGATTTTTGATGTCACACACATTTTGTCGCCTGATCCTCCCGTTCGCTTGGCTGCACGTCGTAGCCGCGAGCGCCGCCGAGCCCGCTCCGTCCATCGTCGCCGCCGAACCCACGATTTCGTGGACTAATCCGATCATCCCGAAGCGGGCGGATCCCCACGTCATCCTCCACTCCGACGGCTACTACTATCTCACCGCCACGGTGCCGGAATACGATCGCATCGAGCTCCGCCGCGCCCGCACCCTCGCCGGCCTTTCCGACGCCGAGCCCAAGATCATCTGGCGCAAACACCCGCACGGTCCGATGGGCGCCCACATCTGGGCTCCGGAACTCCACTTCATCGATGGCAAGTGGTATCTCTATTTTACCGCCGGCGAGGCCGAGAGTATATGGGCCATTCGGCCCTATGTTCTCGAAGGCGCCGGCGAAAATCCTCTCGAGGCCGCGTGGATAGAAAAGGGAAAGATCAAGCTCGGATGGGACTCGTTCTCGCTTGATGCCACGACCTTCGTCCACCGGGGGGCGCGCTACTACGTGTGGGCCCAGGACGAAAAAGGCGTCAAAGGCTCGAACATCTACATCGCCCGCATGGACACCCCCTTGTCCATCACCGGCCCCATAACCCGCCTCACAAGGCCGGAATACCGCTGGGAGAAACGCGTCCACTCGGTCTGCGAGGCGCCCGCCGTCCTGGTGAAAAACGGACGCGTCTGGATGACCTACTCGGCAAGCGCCACGGGCGCCACCTACTGCCTGGGTCTCCGCTCCGCCGACGCGGAGTCCGATCTTCTCGACGCCTCCTCTTGGAGAAAATCCCCCGAGCCGGTTTTCGCCAGCTCCGCCACCTCAGGCCAGTTCGGCCCCGGGCACAACAGCTTCACCACCACGTCCGACGGCAAGACCGACATACTCGTGTATCACGCTCGAAACTACGAGCACATCCAGGGCGCTCCGTTACGCAATCCCGACCGCGCCACCCGCGCCCAAATAATCAATTGGCGGTCCGACGGATCCCCCGATTTCGGCGTCCCCGCGCCCGACGGCCCCTATCGGTCCCTCATCCCGCCCGGCAGCACCCGATAGAAGTCGATCAAACCGACGATCATCACCGTCAAACCACCATCCATCCGCCACATCTGCCCGTCCGTTTTATCCCATGCGAAACACCCTCATCGCCCTCGCCTCCACCTTCGCCGTCGTCGTGCCGCTCGCCGCCGCGCCGTCGGTTCTCTGGGTATCCTCCACCGCGGAAAAAACCGCCCAGATAATGCCCGCCCCCGCCTTCGAAGCTGCACGCATGGATGAACCCCCGACCATCTACGTGTCTCCGGATCGGCTCCGCCAGACGATAGACGGTTTCGGCGGCTGCTTCAACGAGCACGGCTGGCAGGCCCTCTCCGTCCTCTCCGCGCCCGAACGTGAAGAGGTAATTCGCGCCCTCTTCAGCCCGGAGGGAGCCGATCTGAATCTTGCCCGCATTCCGATCGGAGCGAGCGACTTCGCCATCGACGCCTACTCTCTGGCGGATACGCCCGAGGACTACGCGCTCAAACACTTCTCCATCGCTCGCGACGAGAAGCTCCTCCTCCCCTACATCCGAGCCGCCCTCGACGCCCGCGTCGACCTACGCTGCTGGGCTTCGCCATGGAGCCCGCCAGCCTGGATGAAAACCAACAACTCCTACGCCAAAGGCTCCTTGCGCTGGGAACCCGCCGTGCTGCGCACTTATGCCGATTACTTCGCCCGCTGGTTGGAAGCCTACAAGGCCAAGGGGGTCCCCATCTACGCGGTCACGCCGCAGAATGAGCCAAACATCGCCAGCCCTTACCCCACCTGCCTTTGGAGCGCCCCCCAACTGCGGGAGTTCATCGCCGATTACCTGGGCCCGGTCCTCAAGGAGCGCCACCCTGAGGTCGAACTCTGGCTCGGCCTAAACGGGGACCCGGTGAATGGCGGCGAGAATCCCAACGCCCGCCTGCGCACCGTCATGGAGGACCCGCGCGCCAATTCCTTCCTCACCGGCATCGCCTTCCAATACGACCGAAACACCCAGATCGCGATAGCCTACGATCTGTATCCCCAGAAGAAGCTCATGCAGTCCGAGACCAAGTGTTACGGCGGAGCCAATTCGTGGGACGACGCGATGAGGCTATTCGGGGAGATGAAACGCTATCTCTCCAACGGAGCCAATGCCTACTTCGCCTGGAACATGGTTCTCAACGAAACCGGAATGAGCACCTGGGACTGGAAACAAAACGCGCTCATCACCGTCAACCGCGCCGAGAAGCGCGTCACCTACAACGGCGAATACCAGGTCCTCCGCCACTTCAGCCGCTACGTCCATCCCGGTGCCCGCAGGATTGTCTCCACGGCTCTCTGGGGCGACCAGATCGCCTTCATCAACCCAGACCGCGCCATCGTGCTCGTCGCCGCGAACTCCTCGCCCCGCGAGCACACCATCACCGTGGCCGTGTCCGGTCGTTCCGACGTGCTTCGCGTGAAACTCCAGCCCCACTCGTTCCATACCCTCATCCTTCCGCCCGCCGAGCCGAAAGCATGAAGCGATCGACCAACCGTCTTTACATGTTTCCATCCATTCGCGGGCTCGTCTTGGTGCTCGGCCTTGTCGCCTGCTTCCAAGCTCATTCCGAAACCCGGCCCGCAACCCCGGCGGCCTTTGTGACGCCGGTTCCGCCGACGCCCATTCTCGATGGTTTCACCGCCGACCCGGCGATCCGCGTCTTCGGCGACACCTACTACGTCTACCCGACATCCGACAAAGACAAGTGGCTGACGACCGACTTCTCCGTCTGGTCGTCCAAAGATCTCGTGACGTGGAAAAAGGAGCGCATGATCCTCGACGTCACCCGCGAACTGAAATGGGCGAACCTTCGCGCCTGGGCCCCCGACTGCATCGAGCGCGACGGCACCTACTACTTCTACTTCTGCGCCGACGGCAAGATCGGCGTGGCTACCGCCGGCACGCCCGCCGGTCCGTTCAAGGACGCGCTCGATCGCCCCCTTCTCGAGCGCAGGGGAAAGAACGACCCGCTCGTCCACACCAACACCATAGATCCGTATCCATTTATCGATGACGACGGCCAGGCTTGGCTCTACTACGGCAACGGCCGGCCCTGCCAGGTTGTCCGCCTCAAGCCCGACATGATCACCCTCGACGGAGACCCCGTCGACCTCCCCCTTCGGGACTTTCGCGAGGGCATCGTGGTCTTCAAGCGACAGGGTAAATACTACTTCATGTGGTCCATCGACGACGCCCGCAGCCCGAACTATCGCGTCGGCTGGGGCGTCGCCGACTCGCCCACCGGCCCGGTCACCACGCCGGGCAAGGACTTCATCGTCATGCAGAAAAACGGTCCCGCCGTCGCCACCGCCCACCACAGCGTGGTGAACGTCCCCGGCACCGATCGCTGGTATGTGGCCTACCACCGCCACGCGATTCCGGACGGCAACGGCTACAAGCGCGAAGTCTGTCTCGCCCGCATGACCTTCGACGCCGAAGGCCATATCCAGCCCATGGATCCCATGGTCCAGACCTTCCGCTTGGGAGACCGCGGCGAACCGATCATCAATGGCAAAGGCCTGCCCGACGCTCCCTGACCACGCGGCTGCGCTTCTCCCGCCACCCACCTGAATTCCCCCCTACCCTTACGTGAACCCGTTTCTTTTTCGTCTCCGGAACTCCCTCGCTCTTCTTCTCGCGGCCCTGGCGCCCGGCCTTCAAGCGGCCAACCCGATCATCACCGATCGCTTCACCGCCGATCCCGCGGCAATCGTCCATGGCGACACCGTTTACCTCTACACCGGCCACGATGTGGCCAAGCCGCGGGAAAGCTACCGAATGCCCGACTGGCACTGCTACTCATCGAAAGACATGCGCACGTGGACGCCCCACGGAGCGCTTCTTTCCGTGAAGGACTTCGCCTGGGCCACGAAAGACGCTTACGCCGCGCACGTCGTCGAGAAAGACGGGAAGTTCTACTGGTTCGTCTCGATCGAGCATAATGACAGCCGTCGCGGCAAAGCCATCGGCGTCGCCGTAGCGGACTCTCCGCTCGGCCCCTTCAATGACGCCCGCGGGTCCGCGCTCGTCACCGCTGACATGACGCCCAAAGGCAGGCACTCTTGGGAAGACATCGACCCCGCCGTCTTCATCGATGCCGAAGGCGCCGCGTGGCTCTTCTGGGGCAACGTGAACTGCTACTACGCCAAGCTGAAGCCCTCCATGACCGAGCTCGACGGCCCGATCAAGCAGGTCGCCGGTCTCGCCGGATTCACCGAGGCGCCCTGGGTCCACAAGCACGCCGACACCTACTACCTTTCCTACGCCAGCGGCTTCCCCGAAAAAATCTCCTACGCCACCGCGCCCTCGATCGAAGGTCCATGGACCTTCCGGGGACTGGTTTCGGAAGGCGCCTTCAACAGCAACACGATCCACCAAAGCGTCATCGAGTTCAATGGGCAGTGGTATTTCATCTACCACAACGGCGGCATTCAAAGCGGCAGCCCCCTCGGCGAGGGCGGCAGCTATCGTCGCGCGGTCTGCGTCGACTACCTCTACCACGAAGCCGACGGCTCGATCCGCCGTGTCGTGCAGACGACGGAAGGCGTGGACCTCCCAGCCAGACCTTGACTACCGAGCGCGCCCGCTCCGCACGCCCCCCCCTCCGCCTTCATTTCCGACCACATCCCCTCCCATGTTCCGCTCCTTTCGTTTCCTGTTATGCGCGCTGACCCTTCTCGGCGCCACCTCGACCCTCTCCGCGCGCCCCCAGAACCCCACGTTCACCAAGCCCTCGCGAGCCCCGGCCCCAGCCTCCGCTCCCACAGCCGCCCCGGCGCCCGCCCCCGCCTCCGCTGCTGCGCTCGCGCCGGCGTCCGACCCCATCCCGGCGCCCGCGCCGGCAGCCGAGCCTCTCGCCGCCTACCTTCTGGTCTATTTCACCGGCGTGGGATCGGCGGGTGAGCAGATCTACTTCGCCGTCAGTGAAGACGGACTGCGCTGGCGCGACTTGAACAACTCCGAGCCCGTCCTGCTCTCCACGCTCGGCGAAAAAGGCGTGCGCGATCCCGCCATCATCCGTTCCGCCGACGGCAAGAAATTCCACATCCTCGCCACCGACCTCCGCATCGCCAGCAAGAAGGGCTGGGGCGTGGCCACCACCAGCGGCAGCACCTCGCTCATCATCTGGGAATCCCCCGACCTCGTGAACTGGTCCAAGCCGTGGAGCGCCGACGTCGCGAGCAAGATCCCTGAAGCGGGCTGCGCCTGGGCGCCGGAGGCGATCTTCGACGAGACCACCCAGGACTACTTCGTTTATTGGGCCACGATCTCCCCGCGCAACGGCGCCCGCGAAGCCCGAGTCTATTGGTCGCGAACCAAGGATTTTCGCACCTTCACCTCGCCCGAACTCTACATCGAGCGCGTGCTGCCCAACGGGAAAACGCACCCCATCATCGACACGCAAATCATCCGCGTGGAGGACGGGAAACACCGGTTCTATCGCGCCTCCGGCGACGGCCAGATCACCATCGAGGGCGCCGACTCCCTTCTGGGCGAATGGCAACGCATCGGCGATGTCGCCCATCTCGGCTACACTGGAAAACAGGTGGAGGGACCCATTCTCTTTCAATTCAACGGCGAGCGGAAATGGGGAATGCTGGCCGACCAATACGCCTCCGGCCGAGGCTACCTCCCCTTCGTCCTTACCGACCCCGCAAACACCCGCAGCTACCGCGTCCTCGCGCCTTCCGAGTATTCGCTCGGCGCCAGTCGAAAACGCCACGGAAGCGTCCTCAACATCACCCGCCCCGAATACGAGGCTCTGCTCGCCCGCTGGCCCAGCCTGCCGAGCACGCGGCTGGCCTCTCTCGACCAGCCCGAGCGCTTCGTCCGCCACGCCAACTATCGCCTCCGCCTCGACGCCGAGGTCCACCCCGAGGCCGACGCGCTCTGGCGCTTCGCTCCCGGCCTCAGCGGCGCATCGAACACCGTTTCCCTGCGCGCGGTCAACGTCTCCGATCATTATCTCGTCGTGACGCCCGACGGCCTCGCGCTCGCCGCCGACAAAGGCGACGCCGATCTGCGCGCCCGAGCCACCTTTATCCGCGTGCCCGGCCTCGCCGATACTGCGGCGCTCTCGTTGAAACTATCGGGAGCAGGCGAGCGCTACCTGCTGGCCCAAGGCTCCGACCTCGTCGTCGCGCCCGTCCGTTCCGACGCCGACCGTCGCGCGGCCACCTTCCGCGAGCGCAACTAAACCGCCCGCCACTCCGCCGCACCCTGCCATGCACCCTGCCATGTTCGACAAACTCCGCCCTCTCTTTGCCTCTCTGCTGGGGCTCGCCGCCTTCGCCGCCGGATCCGGTTGCGCGAGCCAGCCCTCCGCCGTCGCCCAGGTCGCGCCTCCGCCCCCCGCCCCGGCCACGCCGCCCGAAAGCGAGATGGCCGCCTACCTGCTGGTCTACTTCAAGGACCAGACCCACGGCCTCCACTTCGCCCTCAGCTCCGACGGCTACCGCTTCACCGCGCTGAACGAGGATAGGCCCGTTTTCAAAGGCGCCGACATCGCCGAACAAAAAGGCATCCGCGACCCCTACCTCATGCGCGGTCCGGACAATAATTTCTACATGGCGATGACGGACCTGCACATCTTCGCCCGCCGTGAAGGTATTCGAATTACCGATTGGGAGCGCGACGGCGGCCGCTATGGTTGGGGCAATAATCGCGGCCTAGTCCTCATGAAGTCGTCCGACTTGGTGAACTGGTCGCGCACCATCCTCCGCGTGGACCAGTCCTTCCCCTCGCTGGCCGACATCGGCTGCGCCTGGGCGCCCGCCATGACTTGGGACGCCGACAAGCAACGCCTGATGATCCACTTCACCATGCGCCACGGAAACGGGCGAAACCGACTGTATTACTCCTACATGGACCCGTCCTTCACCAAGCTCGAGCAGGAGCCCGCCCTCCTCTTCGATTACCCGAACGAGAAGGTGAACTACATCGACAGCGACATCACAAAGGTCGGCGACAAATTCGTTCTCGCCTACACCCCGCAAGACCCGGGACCCGGAGTGAAGATTGCCACCTCCGACTCCCTGACCTCCGGCTACGTTTACCAGGGCGACTGGATTCCCGTCGCTCGTGGAGCCTGCGAAGCCCCCAGCATCTGGAAGCGGATCGGCCAGGAAAAGTGGGTGATCATGTTCGACGCCTATTCAACCAAGCCGAACGACCTCGGTTTCACCGAAACCACCGACTTCAAGACCTTCACGCCGCTCGGTCTCTTTGACCGCGGTGTCATGAAGTCGGTCAATTTCAACCAGGCCAAGCACGGCGCCGTCATTCATCTCACCGCCGAGGAAGCGCGCCGCCTTGCCGCGAACTGGTCGCTGGCGAGCTACTGATTCACGCCAAGCGATCACCATGCATCTTCCGCGCGCGGTCGCGGCCGGCTCCGAACCTCGCTTGGAACCCTCGTCGACTGCGCAATCTCGTCGAAAAGCGCACTTCGTTCGCTTGCGCGATCCCGTGCGCCAAGCAGACGCCATCGGAACAGCCTCGGCCGAGACGCCTCCCTTCGCGATAGCCCCCGTCCTCGCGGGCCCCATGGAGAAGGCGACACCGATTCTCCGCGCTCCGGCGCGGATCCTCGCGATTCTGCGCCTTCAATCATACAAGACTATATCCCGGGAAACCGCCCGAGCGCATGGACGCTCGATGCTAGGGGCGCTGGAACGGGCCAGGCAACTCGGACTGGACACAGACGTGTTTGATATAGGCGAGCAAACCTGCCCATGGCGATGCGCGGCAGGCATGCTTGCCGGTCACGGCGTGCGAGGCGCGATCATCCTGGCCGAGGATCGCACCGATCTGCCGAAGTGCGCCGAGTGGAGATCCCTGCATGCCGTCGCGATCGGCCCGATGGAGGCCGAGCATGGTTTGCCTTGGGTGAGCGTGGACCACGAAAAAGCGATGCGCCATGCGATACGCCACGCGGCGCAGGCTGGTTTTGCGCGTCCTGGGCTGATGCTTCGGCCATGCCATTCGCAGGAAACGCGACGGCGCTGGGAAAAGGCATTTGCCACGATGGTTCGCGAGGAAATGGCCGGGCAGGCCGAAAGCCCGTCCCTGAACTTCAACCCAAGAGAATCAGGGGATTTTGCGCGATGGATTCAGGAACACCGACTTGATGTCGTGCTGACGACATCGGACTGCCGGCCGCGACTCGAGGCTCCCGGAAAACCACAAATACAGTTCGTCGCACTCGATGCGGCCGTCGAGATCGCCACCTGCCTAGGGCTGGATCAATGCCATGAACAAATCGGCGCCACAGCTGTCGATTTGGTGGCCGAATCCATCTCCGGCACAAAGAGACTCAAAGCGACCGGCGTCCTGCTCCCGCCGCTATGGCTCGATGCTGTGGAGCCGGACAAAGCATCGCTCCTTCGATTTTCGGCGGTCAGCTCCGGCGCGCGAATCACGAAGGCAATAACCACGCGCACCGGAGCTCCATCAACGACGCGGGGAGGTTAAGCACGTCAGACACGTGGACGTGCCGAGGTGCCTATCGCGGCGCTTTCGTTCCGCAACTCCGGCCAAGAATACCAAAAGCCCGGCCGCGAGAGGCGGACGGGCTTAGAGGCCGAAAATCAAGGTTTAGATCAGAACCAGAAGCGGGGAGCGGTCGCGTTGTTGCGCATGTCAAAGCCGTCCGGGTTGGACGCGCTCGCGCGCTCGAACTTGCGCCAGCGCACGTGCCCGTCGACATAGCCGCCGTGACCGCCCATCGGCATGTCGCCCTGCATGTGGTTGCTCACGTTCACCGGCAGGCCTCCGCCGGCGTTCGCAAAGGTTGACTCCGCCGCACCCGCCGAGATCACCGCGTCCACCACCAGCAGACGCCGGCTGGCCGGGACCTGCTGCGTCGGCGCCGCTTTCGGAACTGGATAGTCCGTGCGTATCCGATCATTGATGTAGTCCGCGTTGATCTGCTTGGTGCCGGTCACCAGCAACACGTAGCCGGCCACCGCGAAGCTGTTCAGATTGCCGCCAAACAGCCACATGTCCTGGGTGTTTTCGAAGAGCATCTTCGATGAGGGGCAGTAAAACGCCGCCCGTCCCGCCGTGTTGACCAATTGGTTCGCCAGCACGTGCGACACGTCCCACGCCCATGAGGGATTGCCGCTGGCCGCGACGTTCTCCGGGAAGGTCTGGGCCTTGTTTTGGTTGGCCGCGTTTACCAAGGCCAGGGTGAGCTGGCGCACGTTGCTCATGCACTTCGCGCGCTTGGCCTGTTCGCGCACCCGGCTGACCGTCGGGATGAGAATCGCGGCCAGGATGCCGATGATGGCGATGACCGTCAGCAGCTCGATGAGCGTGAAGCCGCGGCGCAGGGCGCGGATTGGGGTGAAGGGTGTCTTCATGATATTCGAATGAGTTGGGGGAGAAGCCCGGCCGCCGGTGGTAGCAGCGGCCGGGCGGGTGACGTGTCAGGGCCGCCTTAGGGGGCGGTGACGACCAGGCGCAGGAAGCGGCGGGGCTGGCCGGCGAGCGACACGTTGTCGGTGTAGGTCGTGCTTCCGGCGGTGCTGAATGGCGTATAGCTGATGGCCTCGGTCCAGCTCGCCAGGTCGTTGCTCGCCTCGATCTTGTAGACCAGGGTCGTGTCGCCGATGTGGTTGAAGGCCAGAGTCAGGAAGTTGCCCGAGCGGGCGACCGTCACCGGCAGCGCGCCGGCCGTGTTCGGATTGGTGCCTAGGGCGTATTCAAGCAGGTTGGACTGGCCGTCGTTGTCGGGGTCGGCGGTGTTGGCCGCGTTGCCGGTGTTGGACGTGGTGCCGAAGTTGCTCTGGCGCCAAGCTTGGATCGCGGTGGTGGTATTGGCCGGAGTGGCGGACACTTCGTTCGAACCGGAGCTGGTCACGATGCCGTTGGCCGCGGCCACCACGTAGTAGTAGGTCGTGCCGTTGGTCAGGCCGGTGTCGGTGTAGCTGGTGCCATTGACGTTGCCGGCGCTGATCGTGGTGTAGACGCCCGAGGCGGTGCCGCGGCGGATGGTGTAGGTGGTCGCGCCGGAGACGGCGTTCCAGCTGAGCGCCACCTGCGCGTTGCCGGCCACGGCGGCCAGGCCGGTGGGCGCGGCGGGCGCGAGGTTGTCCGAGGTGAGCAAGAGCTGGAAGCCGTTGAGCGGGATGCGTCCGGCGTCGCCGTCCGGTCCCATGTTCCAGCTGATCGTGCCGTCGGCCGCCACCACGCCGGTGAACTCCACGTAGGCGGAGCCTTGGCCGGAGGTCACCATCGGGTTGTTCGCCTCCACCCGGCGCGCCGCGCTGTCCACGCTGAAGCCGGTGAGGTAGGGCTTGGTCATCTGGCTGGTCTGCGAGAGGTGGTTGTTCGAGGCGTTCAGGGTCACGCTCGCGGCGTCTTCGGTCACGGCGGGGCTGAACTCGAACTGCGCGTTCGTCTGCTTGCCGTAGGCGTAGACCAAGAGCGTGAAGCGGTGGCCGGCGAAGGCTTGCAGGCCTCCGATGGTCGCGGTGAGCGGCGTGGCTTGGTCGTCGGTGTAGAGGTAGTCGCGCATCAGGCCTCGCGAGACGCTGGTCGAGATCGCGTCGTAGACGTTGTTGTCCTCCGCTCCGGCGGCGTTCGCGTAGGTGAAGCTCAGGCCGGGGAGCGAGAGGCCGGTGGACTCCTTGGCCAGGCCGAGCGTCGCGGTGCCCGCGCCGCCGGTCAGGCCGTTCCACACCGTCGTGCCTTGCCCGATGCCGTCGGCCAGCTTTTGCGCGTCGGCGCGCAGGATGCCGTCGCCCACGTAGCTTTCCGAGCCGCCGGCGTTGATGTCGGCGTTGATCAGCACCGAGCGGGTGCCGTCCACCACCACGAGCGAGGCGGTGCGCGTCGTCGCCGAGGCTCCCAGGGAGGAGTTGTCCGTCACCACGACCGAGTAGTTGCCGCTCGAGGCTCCGGTCACGTTGCTCAGAGACAGCGTCGCCGAGGTCTGGCCCGAAAGCGGCGAACCGTCCTTCTGCCACTGGTAGCTGAGCACTCCGCCGCTGTTCTGCGTGGTCGCCGCCACCGTGAAGGTCACGTTGGCGCCTCCCTTCACGAGCTTCGACACCGGCGCGGTGGTAATGATCGGCGGATACGCCGTCCCGGCGGGCGTCGTGTCCACGATTTGCACCGCGGCGATGCCGCCCGCGTTCTGGTTGAGCGTCTGGTCCTTCGCCGTGATGGCGAGATCCGAACCCGTCACTCCGGCGAATCGCACGAAGGTCGCGGGAGGCGCGGACAGGGCTCCGGCGCGGTCGGCGGCCTCGCCGACCATCGCCAGCGGGGAATAGCCGCCCGCGGCGGTAGGCACGGGATTGAGAACGTAGCTGTCATGCTGGAACACCCGATAGTAGTAGGTCGATGCGCCGCCATTTATGCTGACGGAGCCGACGTTGCCGTTGGTGCCTCCGGCCACGTAGACGTAGACGTCATAGGTGCCGTAGGGGATGTTGGTGAGGTTGACGCTGGCTCCGCTTGCGGAGCGCGTCTCGATGTAGCCATGCAGGAGCATTCCATCGGGGGACTTCACGCCCGGGTTGGTCACGATGTCGCCCGTGCCGGTGCGCGCAGCCCAAGTGTTGGCCGAGCTCCACGTCGCGGAGACGCTAGCGGTGGTCGAGGCGTTGCTTTCAGCCAAGGTAAAGGCGCTCGCCTGCGTGGCGACGCCAAGCCCGCTGTTGTTCCAGTTGGCGGTCGGCACAAAACCAGCCGCAGTCGCAGAGGCCAAGGCGCCCGACGCCGTCGAGAAGTTGCCGCCTGTGCTTGCGCCCGAGAAGTTCAAGCCGATGGCACGGCCGGCGGCCGGAACATCGATGACGCGCAAACGGGCGGTCACGGTGGTCGACACAGTGCTGCCGACGGTCGCGCTCACGGGATCGGTCGCGACGACCGAGTAGACGGTGTCGGACGAACCGGCGGTGAACGTCGCGCTGGCGTTGGTCTCGCCGGAGAGCAGCACCCCGTCTTTATACCACTGATAGGAGAACGCCCCCGTGGAGCCCATGTTCGAGGTGGCCGTGGCCGTGAACGTCGTCGTGGCGCCCGGACGGACCGTAAGGGTGCTCGGGGTGACGGTGACGGTCGGCGGCGCTATGACGACGCCCCCGGAGGAATTGAGCATGTGCTGGGGCGGGATGGCTGCGCGGCTGATGCGAACCTCGTCGATCAGACCACGCATCGGATCGGTGTCTCCGGTCCGATAATCACCGCGGCCCACGGTCCAGGGGGCGTCGGCGCCGGCGGGCGGGACGATGAGACCGGTGAAGCCGGTGGCGCTCCCCGCCAGGACGCCGTCCACGTAAAGTGAAAGGGTGCCGGTGGTGGCGTCTCCAACCGCCGCGACGTGATACCATTTGTTGGCGACGGTGACATTGGGGCTGGTGACGGATAGGTTCACATTCGCGCGGTCGATGAGCTCGACGCGCAGGAAATTTCCACTGCGCTGCAGGTAGAACAGAGCGGCCGGGCCGACACCCTGGCCGTTGATGCTGGTCAATCCGTTCGCGTCCGTGGGCGTGTCGTCGCGACCGACGATGGTGGAGACGCCGTCGAGCGTATTGAACTTAACGAAGGCCTCGACCGTGAAGCTCTTGAACTCGGTGTTGGCCAAAGCACCGCTGGTGGAGGCGAGCAACGAGTTGATGTTCGCCGAACCGAAATCCACGGAGCGGGTGTTCGCCGCGCCGCTGGAGGGAACGTTCGCGAAAGCCACATCGCCCGAGAACAGGCCCGCGTTGGCACCCGCGGTCAGGGGGTTGGCCGCGGAAGGGGCCGAATCCACCGCCGCGGAGACCGCGGCGCCGGCGGTCCCCTCCTCGAAACGATAGTAGCCTACCGCCGCATCGGATGCGGAGACGACGGAGACCAAGGGGAAGGTGGCGGTGGTCGTGGTCGGGGACTGTCCGGAGGCTTCGGCAGCGTGGTCCGTGACGATAACCGAGTAGATGCCGGTGTTTGAAGAGCCGGCGTTGCTCACCGTGAGCGTCGCGCCCGTGGCGCCGGAGATGGCGACAGGCGTGGAACCCACCGAGGCTTGGTAATACCACTGGTAGGTGAGATTGCCGGTGCCAGAAGCGTCTACGCCAAGCACGATATTCGAGCCAATAACAACCGTATCTGCGAAACGTCCGAGGGTGACGGTGGGCGCCGGGTAGGAGATGCCTGGATCGGCGATGACGCGCAACAGACCGGTCGTGGTGTCGAACTCGTAGAAGGTGCCGTTGGCGGGCTTGATCCACTTCGTGCCGTTGGCGGCGAAGCCGTTGACACCGAAGGTCGCGCCGAAGGTCTCGTTAAGCGTGCCAACATCGACTATCGACCAAGAGTTGCCGAAGGTTGTGCCCGCGGTGCCGACATCGATGTCGAACTTGCCGTTCAACGTGACGGTGCCGGTGCCGGTCACCTTGTTGTTCACGCCGTTCGCTCCGATTGTGAACTTGAGGGTGGTGTTTTCAGAGATGGTGAGACCGCCGCCGTTGATCGTGGTATTGCCGGTGTAGGTGTTTGCTCCCGTAAGAGTGAGGGTGCCGGCCCCCTGTTTGGTAAGCCCGCCGTCGATGGCGTTGTCGCCATCGATGTTGCTGTGCAGGAGGGCTTGGGGAATCGTGACGGTGAACCCGTTGGTATCGATTATCGCACCGCCATTGCGAACGTTGGCTCGAGCGCTGCCGGTGCCAAGCGTCACGAAGGCTGCGGTATCACCGGTGGCGCGTAGCGTTCCGCCATTGAAATTGAAGGTGCGGGCGCCGTTGTTGGTCGTGGAAATGACCTGGCGAATGGTCAGCGCGCCACCGTTCAGGTTGAACGTATTGTTCGAGCTGGCCGCGCCGGAGAGCATCAGATCCACCGCGCCGGAACCCAGCGCCGTGGCATGGTTGTCACTGTAGCCTGTGATCGCGCCGCCAGCCTCCAAGTTGATAGCCTTCGCACCGATGCCGGCGCCTTGGTTGAACTTGATGCTCGAGTTGGCGTTCAGGTTCAGGTTGCCGCCGCCATTGACGTTGATCGTGGACAGGGAGGAGTCCCAGCAACCGAGAAGCAGCCATCGAGCCGCGGTGGATCCGATGTTGAGCGTGCCGCCATTCAAATTGACGGTGCCGCGGCCAGTGCCGCTGCCGGCAAACCCGACGCGAAAGTCGCCCTCGTTATTATAGGTCGCTCCGGTGTTTATTGTGAGCGTGCCGTTTTGGGTCGATGTGGCGCTGACGCCGCGTCCCACGTCCGTCGACGCCACGTTGATCGTGCCGCCGTTCATGATCACGGCGCCTTTGCCGTCGCGCCCGATCTGGAGCGCGCCTTGGGCCTGGTTGCCCATACCGATATTGCCCCCGCTCCGGTTTACCACGGCGTTGTTGTTGACGGTGAGCGTGAAGTCCGATCCCGGATACTCGCCGATAACAAACGTGGCGGAGCCCGCGGCGTTGCCGGTCGCGGTGCTGGTCACGTTGAGCGTGGAGTTGTTGTTGAGGGTGATCGATCCCTTGGGCAAGTTGAGCGCGCTGCCAGCGTTAAAGCCCGCGCTGAGATTGAGCGTCGTGACGGTCGCCGAATCGTTAAGGACAAGGTCGGATGAAACGCCGCCCACGCCATTCCCCCGCCCGAGCGAAAACCACGTGGCAACATTGAGCGCGCCCGAATCGACCTGGAGCTTGGCGTCCTGGCCGGTCGCACCGGCCGCGGTGCCGAATGTGCCGCCCACGACCAGTTCGCCGGTCACGGAATGGGTGCCCCCGTTCAAGCGAAGCGTGCCTTGACGAACCACGAGAGGAAATCCGGCCGCGCCAAAACCGGCGTAAGTGCCGCCGTTGTTGAGCTCGAGGGTTCCGGCGCCGAGTTTGAGCAAGCCCAGGTTGTTGGTGGAGCTGAAGGCCCCCGAGTAACTGACGTTGCCGACCGAGTTGGTCGTGTCGAAGCCGAGAGACGCATTGGCAGGCAGAGCGAGGCTGACGCTGTTCGCGCCGACGCCCGCAAGCAGGCCGCCGATCGACCCGGCACCGGTGCTTGCGCCGGTAAATTCGCCCGCGCCGCCGATGTTGACCGCCAAGGTGCTGTTGGCCGCGACCGAAACGGCTCCGGTGGCCGGCATCGAGACGGTTTTCGCAAACTGCAGGGCGCCGGTGTTGATGGTCGTGCCGCCGGTGTAGTTGTTGACCCCGCTCAGCACGAGCACGCCTGCCGTGTTTTTAACGAGGGAACCCGAACCGGAGATATTGGCGGAAACAATGATCGAGCGTTCGGCCGCCCCGCTGTTGAAACGATTGGATCCGCCGGTGCCCAGCGTGATGCCGTTGCTCGCGAGCGTGACGGAATGGGCCGCTCCGGTCGAAGTGCCTCCGGCTTGGATCTCGCCGTTGTTGAGGGTGAGGTTATTGACGGTGACGACCGAGCCTGACGCCTGGTTCTTGAAAACCAAGATGCCGGCGGTGGCGCCGTCGCCAAGGGTGAGCGAATTTCCAGCGAAGGTCGCGGAAGCGCCGTCTTCAACCGTGCGAAGAGAAAAACCACCGCTCACCAAATAGTCGTTGGCCGCGGATGGAGCGAAGCCATCGCTCCATGAAAGAGCGGAACTGAAGCTGCTTGTCGTCGCCGCATTGGTGGCGGTCAGAGACACCGTCGCGGCCTCGACGGGCATAGCGAGGAGCAGCGCAGCCACGACTGCTGACCCGACGGAAAGACGTCGCCCGCGGCCGGCGGATCTGTGATCGTTTTTGTTTCGGGCGTCGCCTTGGAGGCGGCGAGGCGATGACGCAGTATAAGGGTATGCTTGCATATAGGGGGGCGGAAAAAGGCGAAACACGACACGAACGCCCGCGACGCGCCGTCTGGCGTGATGCGATGACGGCGCGGGGGTATAGGTGTTGAGAGTCTACTTTGGGCTGGGCCGATCATATGTCCGCCGGTCGTCGGCAACAATTGGCCCGATCGGGTCCATGCCGTCGCGCCCGCCACGCTTGATCTACGACGTTTGGGATGAGAGCCTCGCACCGGCCGAACGCCCCCACTGATGATTTCTCCAGTTCCGGCTTGGTTGCTTGTTTTTCTTCTCGTCGCCACGCTCGCACGCGGTTCCGTCCGCCCGGCTGAAACGGTGCCGGTTTCCGAGGACTATGTTCTTCGGGTGTGGGACTTGAAAGACGGTCTCGGCGACAGCCATATCGGCAGCATCGGTCGCGATCAGAACGGTTATCTTTGGATCACAAATTTCGACGGCCTGATCCGATTCGACGGCAGCCGGATGGAGAACGTGAACAACGGGATGATAGCCGGAATGCCCACCGACCGTCCCGCCCCCGTGCTCGTCGCCAAAGACGGCTCCCTATGGTTCGGCTTTGAACGCGGAGGCCTCGGCCGGATTCGTGATGGGATTGTGGATACAATCGTGCCGAGCGCCTCCCTTCCCAGCCCCGTTGGGTGGCCCTCGGATCTGATGGAGGGAGCAAACGGGGACATTTGGATGGGGACCAACGACAAGGCCCAAGTCACCCGCATCCAGGCCGGTGTCGCGTCCGTGATGGGAGTCGATCACGGGATTCCCGCAGGCAAGGAGACCAGAGTCCGCGCAACGAACACCGGCACCGTCTGGGTCGCCACCACCGGGGGATGCGCCGTGTTCGACGGGCAACGGTTCCACGCGGTCGACCCCGAAGCAGGCGGGGCGATTCGGCCCGTTCTCGTGCCCTCCCGCTCCGGCGGCATGTGGACAAGCCGCGGAGGGAAGCTCCTGAAATACGACGACAAGGGCAATCGGATCGAAACACTGGACCCGGCCTGGTTTCGGGATGTCAGCCAGATCAACACCGTGCTTGAGGACGAGGCCGGGACTCTCTGGATCGGCACGCTCGACTCGGGCCTTTTTTCTTACAAAAGAGGTCTCTTCGAGCGGGTGCCCACATCGTTCAACGACATCTATTGTCTGACGACGGATGGCGAAGGAAACCTTTGGTGCGGCACTTGGGGCGGAGGCCTAAACCGGATTTCTCCGCGGCGTTTCTTCCTGCGACAGGTCCAACATGGAGCGCCGGGCGAGGTTATCCGCTCGATCCTGGAGGATTCGGAAAAGCGGCTTTGGGCGGTTGGCCGCTACGGCAGGATCATGCGCGCCGAAAGTCCGGACGCCCGATCCTTCTCACCCGTCGCGCTCCCTTTCGCGGAATTGCGGACGGCAACCCTTCACCCCGCGTCCGGGTCGGGAATATGGCTGGGCACCAACCAAGGGCTTATGCTTTGGGACCATGGACGCATAAGTCCCACCTCGATCCACGACTCGATCTTCGCGTTGGCAACCGAGGCAAACGGAGCAGTCTGGGCCGGAACCGAATCAGGCCCCCTTCTTCGTTACAAAGAGGGACGAGTCGACGTTTTCAACGAGGTGCAGTCGGCGCGGGCAATGGCGATCGATCAGCAGGGCCGACTCTGGGTGGGAACCGAGCAAGGCCAATTGTTTATGCAACGCGAGGAGCGTTTCGCGGCGGTCCCGATTCCCGGCGCCCAACCGAACCAAACCGTGCGCATTATCGAACCAGACGGAGACGACACGCTCTGGATTGGCACCCTTCAAGGAGGGTTTTATCGCTACCACGACGGCCGGATGAGAAAGGTGCCCGAATCGCCCAAGGGTTCGTTGCGCGAGCTGCGTTGCCTGTTAATCGAGCGCCCGGGCATTCAAGCAGACAACGCGGGCCAGCCCTCCCCTGACGACGTGTTCTGGATCGGAACCGCCACCGGGTTGTTGCGAACCACTCGCGGTGCAATCGAAGACTCGTTGAACCACGAGTCGGGCAAGATGGACCTGCTCGCGATCGGCGCCAACGAAGGCGTTTCCAATGCGGAATTCTCGATGGGATTCCAAAAGGGGGCGACTCAAGCAAGCGATGGCAGATTGTTGTTCGGCACCACTCTCGGCCTCCTGGAGGTGCCCGCGAACGCGATGCAAAAACGCCCGCCTTCCGGACGGGTGATCATCGAGGAAGCGGTTTCCCGCGACCTCGCTCTCTACGCGCCGGCGCGCGGCCCTTGGATTTTCCCGCCCAACCCAGACGTCATCCGTATCCGCTACACACTACCGGAACTAAGCACTCCGGAACAAGTGCGCTTCCGCTACCGGATAGACGGCGGCTCTCCCGACAAACGATGGATCGACGTAGGCCACCAGCGGGAGATCACCCTGGCGCACCCATCTCCAGGCAGCTTTCGCGTCGAGGTCTCGGCCGCGGTAGGAGACGAGCCGTGGCTGGCATCATCCGCGACCGCGGACTTCGTGGTTCAAGCCACGTGGTGGGAAACATCGTTGTTCCGCTGGTCGGCCGTGCTGTTGGCCATAGGCCTGATCGCCGCCATCGCGCGAGGCGTGGAGATGCAACGTATGCGCTCGCGTATACGCCGGCTCGAGCAAGAGCACGCCATAGAGCGCGAACGAGCTCGGATCGCCCGGGACATGCACGACGAGGTTGGCGCCAACCTCACCCATATCGCGACCACGACACGTCTCGCGTCGCTGGATTCGCCGGCGGTTATAGGCGATCACCTACGCGACATCGAGACCGCCGCGCGACATACCGTGGAGTCCTTGGACGAAATAGTCTGGGCGGTGAATCCGCGCAACGACACCGTCGCAAAAACGGTGGAATATATCTGCAAATTCGCCGCCGCCTTCCTTACCAAAACCGGTATCCAACCCGAAGTCTCGGCCCCTGCGATCATCCCCGAGCTCAGACTACCCGCCGAGGCGCGGCATCACCTCTTCCTGGCGGTGAAGGAGGCGATCAACAACATCGTGAAACATTCCCGTGCGCGAAGCGTCCGCATCCAAGTTGAAGTGGCAGATACCAGGCTGCTGGTAATTGTGCGGGACGACGGACGGGGATTCGAGGCCGGCGACGCCGACAGCTTGTCGAATGGCCTCATCAACATGCGCGAACGTATGAGCGCCGTCGGCGGTCGCTGCATGATCGAGAGCGGCCCAAAAATCCTTGGCTGCCTGGTCACTTTTGAACTCCCGCTCGCCGACACATGAACAGCGCGCCGCATTGCATTTCCCGTTCCCCTTCCATGCTCCCTCCCGACCCATCGCCTAGTCCTACTACCCCCACCCTCAGACTGTGCCTCGTGGAGGACCATCGCCCCACGCGGGAATCCTTTATCAAGCTTCTCAGGCATGCGGATGGCATCGTCTGTATCGGCGCCTTCGAGAATGGAAAACAAGCGCTTTCCGAAATCCCCGCCATCCATCCCGACGTGGTCTTGATGGACATCAACATCCCCGCGCCCGGAGGCATCGACTGCGTGCGAGCCCTGAAGCGATCCTGCCCCAAGACGGAGTTCGTGATGCTGACGACCTACGATGAGACCGACCTGATTTTCGACGCGCTGCGGGCCGGAGCCTCCGGATACCTCCTGAAACGCGCGGCACCGGACGAACTTATCCGGGCTATCAACGAAGTGCGCAACGGCGGCTCGCCCATGTCGATGGAGATCGCGCGCCGAGTGGTCTCCCATTTTCACCAGATTCGCCAGCCCGCCATCGAAGAGGAAAAATTGAGCAAGCGGGAGTCGGAGATCCTCTCCCTTCTGGCCAAGGGCCTGTCTTACAAACTCATCGCCGATCAGCTGAGCCTGAGCCCCCACACCATCCACAATCGCCTCCGCGGGATCTACAAAAAGCTCCACGTCCAGTCCGGAAGGGAAGCGGTCGCGAAGTTCGTGAAAGGCTGAGCGTCCGCGAACGGGGACAAGGCGGGGAGGAGCGCGGTGGTCACCGTGTCGCTCCCACCGCCGAACCAGCCTGTCAGGGCTCCGATGCCGCGACACGCAAGCGCAGGAAGCGGGGCGTGCTCGCAGAAACGTGGGTGTCGTCGGAAACCGTGACGACGCCCGCGATGTTTTCGGCGCCGCTGCTCGACCAGATGGCGGTCCACACAACGAGGTCCGAAGAAGCCTCGACCGTGTAAACCAAGATCGGATCGGCGACGCGATCAAAGGCGAGCTGCAAAACCCCATCGGCAATCTGGGGAAAATAAGCCGCGGCCGAGGTCGCCTCCGGATCGGTGCCGAGCGCATACTCAAGCAAGTTCGCCAAACCGTCGCCGTCGTAATCGGCGGTGTCAGCGCCCGCCCCGGTGTTCGAGGGATCACCGAAATGCTCCATGCGCCAGCCCTCAAGCGCTGTGAGCGGGGCCATAGGAGTGGCGGAAACCTCGTTCGAGTAATCGCTGCCTCCGGCCGCGTTTTCGGCGGCGACCGCATAGAAATAAGTGACGCCGTTGGTCGCGGAGCCATCGACATACGAGGTGAGGACGACCCCGAATGCCAAGGTGTGATACTCGCTGTCTCCCGAGACGCGACGGAACACCGCGTAGGATGTCGCGTCCGCCGATGCGGACCACGAAAGCGCGACCTGCCCGACGCCGGTATCGGCCATGAGATTGGCGGGGGCGGCGGGCGAGAAAAGCCGGGGCGTGGCCGCGGCCTCGACCGACTCGGCACCTTCGGCGCTCCCCTTCAGCGCGGAGACCACGTAGTAGTAGGTCGTGCCGTTGCCGAGCCCGGTGTCCGAGTAGGTCGTGCCGGAGTAGTCGCTCGCCAGGGTCGTGTAAGGGCCACCGGATACGAGGGCGCGCTTCACCGCGTAACCCGTGGCGTTGGCGACGGCTCCCCAGCTGAGCGACACGCCTTGGTTGCCAGGCGTCGCCATAATCGATGCGGGCGCGGCTGGCGGCGCGGCAAGCTCGGCGATCTGCGCCGCACTCAACGAGGTCCCCCAGACACGGAACTCGTCGATCGCCCCGTTGAAATAGGGATCGGCCGAAAACATCGACTTACCCAGATAGCCGAGAGTCAGCGAGCCGAGGCTGGACGGATTGAGGCTCATCGCGGTGTTCGATCCGACGAGAAGGCCATTGAGATAGAGCCGCCCGGTGGTGCCGCTCAAAGTCACGGCAACATGCGCCCACGTGTTGAGCGGGAGCGCGGTGGACGCTGTGATCTGCTGCTCGGTGGTGACGGTGGTGCTACGGGTGGCGAATCGCATTTTCCCGGTGCCGTCGTATTGCGCCACCAGGAACATGTAGTTGGTCGTGCCGGTGCCGAAGTCGAAGATGCGGGCCCAATTCGAAAACGAGGTCACTTTCACCCACGCGGAGATCGTATACTCGGTGACATTGTCGAAGACACCGGCGGGAATATTGAGGTATTGGGACGAAGCGGAGCTCAGCTGGAGGGCGTTGTTCAAGCGGCCCGTCACCCAGGCGGGGCTATTCACGGTCGCGCCATCGAGCCTGCGTCCGCTCACATCGGCTGCCAGCGTGCCGCCGCTCTCATTGAGCTTCAGCCGGATGCGCTCGATCGTGGGCGTGGCAGCGGATTCGGCCGAGTTCGCACTTTCCCCGAGCGAATTGCTGGTGGAAACAACATAGTAGTAGGCGGTCCCGTTGCTCAGGCCCGTCTCCGTATAGCTCGTGCCGGCGACTCCCGTGGCGATGGTCGTGTAAGGACCACCGGATACAAGCGAGCGCTTCACATTGTAGGTAAGCGCGGCGGTGGCGGCGGACCAACTGAGAACGGCTCCACCATTGTCCGCCCGCGCCACAAGCGAGTCCGGCGGCTCGGCTGCGGGCGTGGCCAGGGTGGTCAGCTCGGCGGCGCTCAGGGCGCGGGCGTAGATTCGAAAGTCGTCGATCGCTCCGGTGAAATATGGGTCGGCCCATTGGGAACGCCCGAGGTAGTTTTGGGTGGTGTTGCCCAAGCTGGAAGGCCTCAACGTGATGCCGGTGTTGCTGCCTACCTGCACTCCGTTGAGGTAGAGTCGCCCGGTGCTTCCGCTCAAAGTGATCGCGACGTGCGCCCACGTGTTAAGAGGTATCGCGCTGGAGCTGTTGAGTTGCTGCTCCCCTCCATTACTCGAAGTCGTGATCGCGAAACGCATTTTTGCGGCGTTGGTGCCGGTCGTATATTGAGGCGTCAGCATCATGTAGCTGGTTGTGCCGCTTCCGAAATCGAAGATGCGCGCATAGGTCGAAAAGGCGCCGATTTTCACCCATGCCGAAATCGTGAAATCGTTGAGCCCGCTGACCACGCCGACGGGAAGCGTGGCATGCTGCGCGGCGGTGTTGGGAAGATTGAGCCCATTCTTGAGGAAGCCTGGACCGAAACTCGGACCGTTGACCAAGGTGGCGTTCCAGCTGTTGCCACTGAAGTCCGTCGCGGTGCTTCCGGAAGTCTCGTCAAATTTCAGGTGGGCCACCAAGTCGGAGACCACCGCGGTCGCCTGGTTGGACGCGGGGCTCTCGCCCTGCGCGTTGCTAGCGGTGACGACATAGTGATAGGTCGTTCCCATGGTGACGTTGTTATCCCAATACGTCGTGCCCGTGATCCCGGTGGCGAGAGTGGTGTAAGGTCCGCCGCTGGTGGTCGCGCGCTTTATGTTGTAAGAGGTGGCGTTTACGGTGCCGGTCCACTGCAAGTTGACCTTGGTTCCGAAACCACCCGCGAGTAGATTGAACGGAGGCAGAGGGGGCGCGTTCATGACCAGCGAGGCGACCTCCGCGTCGGAGAGGCCCCGGTTGTAAAGGCGCACCTCGTCCAAGCGCCCATTGAACAGTGGATCCGAAGAAAAACGACTTTTCCCGAGATAGTTCTGAGTCAGGCTTATCTGTGTCGGGTTAAAACCGAACAACACCGCCTTCTGCGCCGCGCCGTTGATGTAGAGCGTCGCCCAATTGCCGGCGAAAGTGATCGCGACGTGAACCCATCGCCCCAGGGGGGGAGCGACAGTTTGGACCGTTTGCACCGAACCATTCCGACAAATGTCGAAACGGAGCATGGTCCCCAACCGGGTCATGGTCATATAATCGGAGGTGCTACTCCCGAAGTCGAAGAACCGCTGCCCGCCGGCTTCGGAGCTTTGCCAGACCCAGGCGGCGGCGGAGACCTCCCGATAGTCTCCGCTGGAAAGCGATTGGAGCGTGGCGAAGTTGGAGGTGCCGTCGAAGGACAATGCTTGGTTGAGCAACCCGGTTGAATAAATCGCCGCACCCGTGATAGTCGCCGCGGCCCCGCCGAGGCTTTCGGCACTCGATCCGTCGAATGGGTAGTGCAGTCGCAATCCCGAGCCCACGTTCACGACAGGCGCGACCGCGGTCACCGAAACTTCCGGCGATACGACACTTGGTCCGGCGGCATTTGTCGCCCGCACCGCATAGTAGTAGGTCGTTCCACTCGCGACGTTGCGATCAATGAAGTTCGTCGTGTCCAGGTAAGCGACGGTACGATAGGGGCCGCCGCTGGTCGTGGCGCGCTGGAGCAGATAGTTCGTGGCGTCGGCCACGGGGGACCAGCTCATCGAGACGCCGTCGCCACCGGCGGTCCCCGGCTGCAAAAACGGCGCCGGCGGCGGAGAGGCGGTCACGCCCGTCGCATCCGTGGCGAGGATCCAGCAATTGATGCTCGTGTAGTGGTAAAGCGCTACACCGTTGTAGGTGCCGCTGTTGATCCCCACGCCATCGCTGTTCTGGATTAAGATCGCGTGCGAAGTGCAGTCGCGAACGTAAAGCTCCTCAACCACGATGTTCTTGGCGCCCGTGACCGCGAAAAAACCCCGTCCGCACTCGATGGCGCGGAGATATTTGACCGTAGCGTTCGAGCAGTCGTTGGCGAAGCGCAGACCGGCGTAACCGCCGCCGTAAGAGCAGCGGTAGGCGTCGACCGTGCCGACGACGGTGTTTCTGGTGTTATTGAAAAGGACGCCGCATTCGCCGTTGTTTCTGGCCACGATGCCGTCGACGTAGGCCCCGTCTATGCCGTAGGTCTCGAGCCCGTGAGAATTCATGTTCTCAAACCGGCAATTCGTCACCGTAAGGTTATAGCTGGTGAAATTCCAAGGTGAGCTGCTGTCGCTACTTTCGACACGTATGCCGATGAAACCGCCATCGATGTTGATTCCCGACAGAACCACGTTGTCACAGCCCGAGATCCGAAAGACATACGTCGTGGCTGCGGTAATCGTCATGTCGTGCAGCTGGATGTTCGGCACTTTCCTCGCATGAACCGCGTAGCCGCCGTGGGCGACGGTGAAGGTGTTTCCGTGTCCGAAGATTCGCACGCTGGGCGGGAGGCCTATCGTCGAGGACAGAATTCCGCCGACTAAGATGTGAATCTCCCGGTCGGCTCCGGTGCTGTTCCATACACAGTTGGTGATCGCGGTGGCGAGGTCGGCGGTGGAGCCCTGTTCGATGTTGTTGATCTTCCACCGATACATGCCGGCGCTGAGGTAAACCTCGTTCGGATTGGCCTGCGCCACGTCAACGCCGCTGCCGAGAAAAGCCAGCAGGCCTACGAGAAGAAACGCCAATTTTCCCAATGCGCCTTCGCGTTTTGCTGCAGACGCACGGGCGCCCACCGCCGGGTTGCCCGCGACTGGTGGGGCTATGAAACCCAAGACGACGAGGATCAAACGACGGGAACGCGGCATGATGAAAAAGGCGAGAGCTGGAAGGAGCCCAACAGGGTTAACGGACACCGATCACCTTGCCTGAATGGACGAGCCGGGGGGAAAGGAGAACGAGGGTATAAAAATCATACCTTACAGTAGTTCGAACCGTTTTGACGACGGGCCCGGTCGGGTCTCTTGAGGGCATGAAGGTCAACCGAACGGAGCCACCGCGCGTCTTCATTGAGTAGGTTCAGGCAATAGCCCGATAAGGCCCATAGCGGGAGCAATAAGAGGCGTGTAATCTAGAGCCGCCCCAAGTCCTAAGTCGCCTTCCGAGCTTGGTCCTATCGAGCTCCATACTGCGGCTCCTCACCACCCCCTCGCGGCGGCCCCCACCCGTCCTCCCGCGCCCGCTTCCGCCATGCTTCACCGATACCTGATTTTATCCACCTGCTGCCTGCTGCTGGATGTCGCGGCCCAGTCCGCCCCTTCCGCCCCCACTCCGCCCGACGCCGCCCAGATCGTGAAACAGATGGAGGCCATTCCCTTGAACATCGCGCGCGACGGCCAAGAGGTCATCGTAAGTTGGACAACGCCCACCGTGCCGGTCCGCGCTTTCGAGATTTTTCGCAACGACAGCGACGCTTTGCGCGGCCGGCTGCGGATCGCATTGGTAAGGTCGGATCGGGAGGTCATTTTCGACGCACTGCCCGACCCCAAAGCGAAATACTGGTATTGGATCAAAGCGACCAGCTACGACGGCCAAGTGGTGAATGTCGGCCCCGTGGCCACGCCCACCGGCACGGTTTGGACTCCATAGATCAGGTCGCGCGCATCGCTGCCCGACCTGCGCCTCGGATCTGGATTGCTCGTCCCGGAGCAAGATCGGCGTTCATCGCTCGATGCAAAAATCGTCGGCGAAAAACGTTTCCCGCCCAAGCGGCAACCCCCACTGGCCGCGAAAGAAGACACCCGCTGCTTTCCTCGGCATGACGCCGAAGGTTAATCCCCAAAATGAAGCAAACACACCTAAGCCCCACATCAGTCAGCTCAGCTCCAGCATCGGCCCGAAGGCAGTTTATGCCGCTGCTACTTGGCATACTCGCCTTTTTCTCCATTGGAGGAAACCTCGCCGAGGCCTATCCGAACGAAGTCTATTTTACCTCCGGAACTTATCGGTGGAAGATCAACAACGTCGAGATTGGTTCAACGCCGAGCCTCGCGACCGCGATCTCGAACTGCATTTGGAACAGCACGGGGGCCGGCCGGGAAATCCACGTCCTCGTCGGCGGAAGTCTCACGTCGACAATCGGGCTTCCGCCCGACGTGAAGCTGTTCGGCCATGCGAACACCTTCACCATCGCCCACACCGGATATGCTGTTTGGTGCAAGGGCGTGAACAACATCGCCGTTTACGACATGACGGTGAACTCCGCCCAGACCTACGTCTTTCGGATCTCCGCCTGCAATAACGTCATCCTCTCCGGCATTAACATCAATGGCGGCTTCATCGGCATGCGTTGCGAGAGCAGCGACAGCAGCTCGCCTTGGAATTTCACCAGCACGAATCTCACGGTGACCAACTGCCGTTTCGAGAACCTATATTCTCACGGTCTCGAGACCTACGGCATCGATGGAGTCAACATCAACAACATCGTCGCACGGAACAACGGCGAGTGCGGCGTCCTGCTGAACAACACCCGAAACGGCACCGTCGGCACCGTCGACGCCTACCGCTGCTCCTACGGCGGCGGCTACGCCGGCCTGCGTCTTGCCAACAACAGCTGGAACATCACCATCAACAACCTCATCGCCACCGAGTGCGGCCGCGGGTTCTTCTGCGTCAGCACCGTTCAGAACTGCACGCTCCAAAACGCCACCATCCGCGGCTCCACCGGCCACGCCATCCTCCTTCAGGACAGCAACAACGTGGTCGTCGCCGGGGGCACCTACACCGGTGAGGGATTGAACCACTACACCAGCGTGAATTGCCAGATCAACGCGATCCCCCTCGGCTTGCGCCGCATTAACAACGTGGCCAGCGGTCGCGTCCTGGATGTCAACGGCAACGCGGACGGCTCGCTCCTGCGCGTGATGGACTGGACCGGGGTCGCCAACCAGAAGTGGGACATCGCAGAACTGGGCGGCGACCGCTACTCGATTCGCACCAACCAGACGGGCGCTCGCGCCCTCGACTCCGGCCTGACTCCGGCCAACGGCACCGGCGCCAAGATCTGGAGCTATCTGAACAACACCGCGCAAAAGTGGCAGATCCAGAGCGTCGGCAACAGCCGCTTCCGCGTGAACTCGAACATCAACCTGAACCTGTGCCTCGACTCCAACGGCACGGCCGCCGGATCGCCCGTGATCTTGTGGTCCTACTGGGGCGGCAGCAACCAGCAGTGGACCATCCAGTATCTCTGACCCATCAGATCAATCTAGCCTAAGTCCGCCTCCGCCTCCTCTCGACGTTGCCCGCGCCGGGAGGGGGCATGTCTCTCCCAATGGAAAAACGATGAAAAACAAACCCGTTTTTCTTTCCGCGCTCATCGGGGCAACGCTATTAGCGCCGACCTTACATTATTTCCGAAAGCACCCGGAAGATCCCCGCGTTCACCGAAGCGAAAACGCCCACGAAAATCGCGCCCCCGCCCTGCCCGACTCCGCCCCCGCCGCCATTCGCTCGACGCCGGAGAATTTAGCAGGATCCGATGATGCGACAGATCCATCGCCGCCCACGATTCTTGCCGAGAAACGAAATCATCTCTCCGGCATTCCGGCCGAACTCTTGAAGGAGGCCCGAAAGACAGCCGAGGAGATGACCGCAAACATGGACGGATACAAGTCCGGCATGAGCGACGCCTGTTACCACAACCATTCGCTCAACTCCGGAAACCCGGCCAAGAAACTCTCCCTGCGTCTCGGACTCGACCAAGCCACGGCGCAAAAAGTGGATTCCATCCTGACCTCGGCTCTCGCGGAGCAAATCAAGCAACGCCTCGACGCGGAACAGGCTCGGATGGACCGCGAAACGCGACTGCTGTCGGAAGACCGCGGGAGTTACCCCACCCCGCAACGAGACCGCCTTTTGTGTCATATGTTTTTGAGCGGGACACCACGTCCTCCGCTTAAACGCCTCCTTCGCCCGACCGCGATGGAGGCGTTTTGCTTTTGAGCGGTCGGCAAGG
>JACCEA011958964.1_pt1 | contig 33402 bp, 19 predicted proteins | sample 7449851 | NCBI WGS metagenome assembly JACCEA01 (sample SAMN15323453, study PRJNA562643) | freshwater metagenome | isolation source: river surface water | place: USA:Blue River Watershed | collected 2017-08-18 | reverse complement strand
GTAAGCGCGGATGTCTAGTAAAGGAGAGAAACTTTGGCGCTACCCTCAAAACCAACAAATAAGCTAAAAGCTTTGGCTGACAAAGGTTTTAGGTGCGACCCTGCGTTTCAAACTTTCTGAATTCAAAAGTCCTCAAACGCTTGCTGCCAGAAGCCGGAGGTATTTCAAAATTGAGAGGTTCTAGAGCCTTAAATCATTGTTTTTGTATAGTGGTTCGATCGCCCGTCAATGCACCGCAATTACCCACGATCGCCCAAAAGGTACATATCTGGGCAAGCTGAGCGAGAATGAAGGGGAAAACTAAATTTTCGCCCCACCCCACCCAGGCAGCGCCATTATCGGCGCTTTTTTTATGTCCGACCAGTACGGCTTAGAGTCAAATTTTAAATTTGCTGCCTCCAGCAACTCGTTTTCGCAGATGGATCGCGTGATCGAGCTGCTGGAAGGAATAGAGAAAGCGACCAAGGAGACGGCGCAGACGATCGCCCACACGAGTCTGGGGAAGGACTTGATGAAGTCGCTCAACGCCGATGGAGTGAAGCGGGAAGGGAAAGAGATCCAGGGTGCGGTCAAACAGATTGGGAATGCGCTGAGTCCTTTGAAGGCTGAATTCCGCGCGCTGAGGGCGGAGTCTCGGAATATTGACTTTGGCGAAATGACGGACACTCATCAGTTCAAGCAAGCTGCTGGTGAGATAGATCGCTACATCAAAAAACTGAAAGAACTAGAGAACCAGATTAGCGGTGATTCTCCGGGCGATCGGGAGTTTAAAGCGGGTCTTCAGTCGCAGCAGCGGATGGCTGGCGACAAGGTGAAGATGGCAAAAGCGAACCGAGATGCAGCACTGGCGACCGAGCGATTGAGTTTTTCGCAAGCCGTTCAAGGTGCCGGTCAGGGTGTGGTCAATACTTTTTCTGAACCGCTAGCCGCTGCGATGGAGCTGCAACAGAGTTTGGGCGGTGTCAAAAAATTAGCTGACGATTTGAGCGCAAGTGGAGCTGCTGCCCTGCAAAATCAAGTATTTAATTTATCTGCCCGACTTGGTGTTGAAGATACAAAAGTTGCTTCTATCTTTGAAGATTTAGCGGGTTCAGGTAAAAAGTTTGGCGACGAAATGGGTGGCATCGGTTCAAGAATTGCTGAAGTTGAACAAATACTCAAAAACCAGCAAGCGCTTGATATTAGCGCGGGCGCAGCTACCCAGTTAGACGTAACACTAGGCTCAATTTATAAAAATTTAGTATCTAAAGATCCGAACGCGATCGTTAAACTCAACGCTAGAGTTGCCTCTTCTGTTAACGAACTCGCAGACAAATTAAGCGATGTGCGGATCTCAGCCGAAGATGTTATCCCAGTCATGAACGTTGTCATGAACACTGTGGGTGACGCTGCGAACTTTCCAGTAGATCAAATAGCGGCGTATTCTGCGGCGATCGCCTCACTCGGAACAATTGAACCGGAAGCCGCAGGTTCATTCTTTAACCGCCTGAGTGCCAAGATGTCTGAGAATACAGCAGCGTTCGCTGGTGTGCTGAACATGAGTTCTGAGGAGTTCGAGAAAAAATTGAATACCGATAAACTCGGTGTTGTTACCGACTTGGCGGCAGCATACAAAAATGTTCAAGGTGGTGAACTAGCACAAGGTTCTTTCTTCGCTTCGATCGGGATTGGATCTGTTCAAGATCAAAAGTTATTGCAGGGGCTAGGCAATCAACTAGAAGTATTGAGATCTGCAAGCGTTGTTGCCAAAGCCGGCTTCATGGGTAAAGAGGTAAACGAGTCGATCGATGCTACTGGTAAAAAAGTAATTCGCATGGGTGAAGACCTTAAGCAGTTATCGATAGACAAAGAAATCGCCAATAGATTGCAGCAAGCAGATTTTCAGTCTAAACGATTCCAAACTTCGGCGAAAGCGTTGAGCGATACGTTGGGTAATGCTGTGCTCAGCGTGCTTACGCCTTTGATTAAATTGGCGTCAGACGCGATCGACGTACTTTTGCACCTGACACAAGTGGCTCCGGGACTGACCAATGCGATAGCGGCTTTAGTTTTTGGTGCGGGCGCGCTAGCTGTGGCTGTTGGTGGCGCTGGTGCAGCCTTATTTACTTTTCAGCAAGCGCAGGCGATCGCCACGACTGCTGCAATTACGATGCAAAGCAGTTTAATCCCGCTAACAGGATTTTTCCAAACTTCGATGAGCGCCTTTCAAGGTACATTCCCTTGGACTACCGCATTCAGACAGTCAACTGTAGTTGCTGAAGAATTTGGGGTTGCTGCGACTGGCGCAAAAGGTCTAATTGCTGGAGAGCTGAGAGCTGCATTTATTGGATTGCGGGCGCAGGTGATGATGACAAGCCAAGCAGCACTGGGAATGGCAAGGGCATTTATGTTGTCGCCACTTGGTATTGCTGTTGGTTCATTCTTGTTGCTCGACCAACTGCTGCAAAGAGCGAATCCAAAAGTACGCCTGCTCGGAACTCTGTTTAGCGTGTTTAGTTCTGCTGCCGGTTTTGCATTTGGAATTGTAGAAGGCTTTGTCGGTGCGTTTCTCAAGCTATTGAAAGTGCCGGCTGGTGTTGCCGGAGGATTACTTTCGACGCCGTTCACGGCGATCGCCCAAGCTTTAGAGTTTGCAATGGAAAGCTTCAAAAATTGGGAGCGCTCCGGGAAGCACATCGGTGAAAGCATTTTCAATATTTTGGCATCGCCGTTTATCTTTGCTGCCAGTGCAACTGCTGGGGCGTGGGATAAAACGATCGGCTTCATTGCTGGATTGCTAAAACCGTTGGCGGATCTTGCTGCATATATCGGTCACTTCATCCAAGGGTCTTTGTCGGAGGCGTCGCCGGGACCTTCTTTAATGACTCGCAAAAATTGGGCGTTTACTGCGGTCAAGGTTGCTGGGAGTATGACTTTGATGGGTCTTGCTGCGTTGTTTACTGGCGACAGAATTCAGCAAGCAATGAGCGTCGCTACCGCATGGACGATTTCAGTTTGGTTAAAAGCTAGCGAAACATTGCGCTCTATTTTCGCAGGCTTCTCGTTGCCTGAAGCGTTAACTAATTTTGCTACTGAAATCGGCAACGCTTGGATCAATACTTTCGGGATGATGACAAGCGGTTGGACTAATTTTGTTAATACCTTTACATCTACAACTCCCGATTTTGGCGGTCTGGCTTTTGCAGGCATGGCAGCAATGAAACCGCTGCTTGCTTGGGGGCTGCCCGACATCGTTTCAGATAATTTTGACAAAATAACGCAACCCCGATCGCCCGCAACTACTCCTCAAATCGTTCCTCCCACAGCACCGCCGCAGTCTGAACCTATCGCCCAGATTTCAGAACAGGTTCAAGAAACGGAAACGATCTGGCAGCAGATGTGGAGTCGGATCGGTGAGTTGACGCAGCAAGGGATTGAACGAGTTCGAGGGGCGATCGAAACAAATCTCGGTGCGGGCGCGATCGCTCTCTTCGATAAAATTGGGGCGGTCGCCACTACCTTTTTTCAAAACGTAACTACGATTGCAGACGCTTTTAAGGGTCAATCAGGAAATATCCTTACACCTTTTGTTGGCGGTGCTTTGATTTTGTGGGAATTAGCCAAAGCGGCCGGTACGCTTAGCAAAGAGTTTATGCGCTTTGAAGAAGGTTTTCTTCACCAAGTAATCGACAATTTTAACCTTTTGGGATTCACAGCATTGATGCTGTCATCAATGTTGATGAATTTAGTGCAAGTTCCTTTTGAAGCTCTAAGATCGTTGCCTGGGCTTTTTGGTGCTATTGCTGGCGGAGTCTTGTCATTCTTGGGGCTAGGAAGTCAAAAGCTTTTAGAGGAAGGTGCAAGTAAATATGTTGGTTTTCTCAAGGTGTTCGATCGCCCAGGAATTGGAACAGCTCTCGCCAAAGGTTTGCCCGGTATCGTGGCAGTGCTGATGGGGATGAACGTATTTGAGGATTTAACCCAACAGTGGACGGCAACCTTAATTAGTTGGTCGAATGCGTTACCTCAGATAGTAGAGAGTGCAGTAGTCGGGCTTGAAAGCGTTTTCAATCTTGTCGAACCGTTACTTCGCTCTGTTTACCCAGAAGGCATCAATATCTTTCCAGCAGAAGAAGTACGCGGTCAAATTTATGAAACTCTCGGTGAAGTAGGTGCTATTTTTGCAACTTTCTGGCAAAACATCGCTGCTTCAGCAGGTAAGGTCGGAGATGCGATTAAGCCGATCTTTGAGGCGATCGCCACAGTTAAGGTATTTACGATCCCACAGTTGTTCGCAGACTACATGGGCTTTGGCGATGCGGTGCAGCCAGTTACCGACTTCATCCACAGCCTGCCGTTACTAGGAATGCCGATCGCCGAGCTTACAGTGATCGAGGCGGCGATCGGTGCAATTTTCGACTTACTCAAAAGTCCTACGCTTTCAGGGTTTGTTGGGTTTTTGAGAGGTCCGTTGTTTAATGCGCTAGTGGCAATCGGAAAAACGTTTTTCACGCTCGGTAGCACTATCGCTATTGCATTCCTGGGGATTCCTATTTTTATAGCGAAGAATGCTCTAGAGAAAGCAAGGGTTGCTGGAGAGGCGACTAGAAAGGGATTGCTAGAGCCGCTAACAAAAGGTGCGGTGGCTGCAAAACAAGCAGTAATAGACCAACTCAAGCTTGTACCAGGAATAATTTCTGGATTGTTGCGAAAGATTCCAATAATCGGAACTTTTATCGCCAATGCTTTCGATATTGCAATGAGCGGAATCGGAAAAGTATTTGTGCTTGCACAAGAAGCACTTCCCGGATATTTAGCTGCAATGCGTACACAGCTAGGCGTACTCAAGACTGCTTTTACAGGGTTGGGTGTTGCGCTTGGGGCGGTCGGCTTGAGTTCAGTGGGCGCTGCTAAATATATTATCAACGAAGCTTTGATACCGCTTGCAGAGGCGATCGGATTCTTGAATCCGTTTAAACTTATAGCTTTGTACGCTCAAACAAAAGGTTTTCAAGGTGTAACCAAAGGCGTCAACCCGATTGACTTGGCGGTGACTGGAATTGACGACGCGCTCGTTGCAGTAGGGACAAAACTCGGTGCGTTCGGAAAGCTAGAAGGGGAAGCGTTGAAAACCGCGCAAAATGCTTTTAGACCGCTGAGCAATCTTTTGTCAGGTTCTGTGCAATCAACTGCCAAAAATATTGCAGAACAAGCTAAGAACGTAGCTGGCGCTGTTGCGAGCGGCACGGGCGAAGCAATAGATAGGGCTTTTCCGATCCGAGTGCTGAGCGCAAAATTGATAGCTGTTCGTAAAACATATTTAGGAACGAAAGCAGCGCTAGCTTATGACAAAGCTTATGTCATGGGTTTTAATTTGGGTCCAGTGATAGAAAACTTTGTTTTACTGAGAGCTGTGTTCCTTCCAATGCTGCAAATAGTGGCTCGTGCAGCTTTTTCTTGGATGACGTATTACACCGTATTAGAAGCATTTACACCTGCACTGTTGAACACGATCGACTCTTTTGCGAGGGCGCATACCGAATTGGGATTTTTCTCGAAAATTATATTAGTCACGACCTTTATCCTTCGGGTATTGCGTTTTGCGGTAGTAGATACGACAAATGCGGTAATAGGATTTAGTACGAGGTTCTTCAAAACGTTTCAGATTCTCGCTCCGATTGTCGGAAAAGCTGCTGGAATTATCGCTTACGGAATCGGGCTGATCGTCAAAGGTGCAACACTAGGTGTTCAAACACTTATGACTGTGCTGTTACTGCCTGTTGTGGCGATCAGCAAAGTCATGCAGGGAATATTAATCGCGGTTCGATACGTGACTCAGCAGATATACGCAGAAGTTTTTTCCGTCGGTTACATATTTATAGATTTAATTTCAGCTATCAGAAGAGGAGATGTTGTTGGTGGTTTCGTGGCCTTTGGTCAATTAATCCTAAGACTTATTCAAGCTGGAATGGTTGTCGGATTCTTCGGCTTAACGCGATTCGTAACTACGGGAATAATTTTGTTGGCTGGCGCAGGCGTAAGAATAGCGAAAGACGGAATTACACTGTTGTTTTCGACAATCATTCCTTACGTTGTCAGGAAGTCTTATGCGATCGGTGTTGCGATGGTGACAGGGGTTGTTCAAGGCGTTAAATATAGTATCCTAAATTTTGTTCCGACACTTTTTGGGATCGTTGGTGCGCTAGACAGACTTCTGACTGGTGCCGGAGCGCGTGTTGCAAACGCTCTTGGAGTCGCGGCGGACAAGTTAAGTGACTTTAGAAATATTGCGTTAATCGTTATTTTTAGTTTAATGACGCTTGGAGCTATCTTATTTCAGATTGAGTATCGAACTAGATGGTTCACGCGCACTTTCGCAACAATGCTGAGATTGCTCGCTATAGTAAACCTGCCAATGATTGCTGGATTGGGTGTGATCGTATTCTTGGTCTGGCAGACTCAGGATGGCTTTAGAGAGCTTAACGCAATAATTAATGCGCTCAACCATCCAGTGAAATGGTTGCAAGACAGCATGGCAAATATCGCGAAGACATTCTCAGGTGGGATTAATACCGACTGGATCGCCTTTTTTGTCGAAAAACTGATCCGCGTCATCCCGATCGTCCTCGGTGGCATTTTCTTGCTCGGCTTCGCGGTCAAGAAGCACATCTTCGGCGGTTTCATGCTGGTTTGGGATGTGGTCAAAGGTATTGCAAACAGCTTGATAAATGTCGTGCGATCGGCGAAAGCAATTCCGGGCGCGATCATGGGAATCGGTACGGAAGGAAGGATTCTAGAAGGCGTTCACAAAACTAGATCTACCCTGGGATTGTACAAAGATCCCCAGTCCAAGGACGCAAGAGAAAATGAATTCAAACTCGCCAAGGAATCTGCTCTCTTCCAGCAAAAAGTTCAACAGCGTTCACAAGCTGAGATTGTAACTTTGGCGCAGCAGCAAAAAACCGATTACGGGCACATGGCTAAAGAAGTTGAAGTTATGAAAGGAGGCTTTTTTGGTGTTGGTGCGCGGAAACAAAAAGAATGGCAATTAACTGGCGCAGGCAAAGAGTTTCAGCAGAAAAGATTAGCTGAGACGCTAAATGCTAAAGTTGGACTTTTTGACGACGAATCGATGCGAAGAATCGCCAGCGAAGTTTCACCAGCGCGATTGGGTCTTCTGGGGGGAGATCAACTGCGCGGAATCATAGAAAAAGACCGCCCCGATCTAGCGGAACTAGGGAAAGCACTTGAAACTGTGAAAGTGCAAAACGTTGCTGTGATGAATGTAAGCAGACTTAACGGTGCTGGATCTGCTACGGACGCAAAAAATGCAGGGGCGATCCACTACAGTACGCGACAGTTAGAGGGATTGGGCGTACAAGGTCTAGATAAAAGTCGAAAAGCGTATACCGCGCAAGAGCTCACCACGGAACAGTTACACGCTGCGGTTAGAGGTGCAGGTGTTAGCCCAGATCAAATTGCTAGCATAAGTGACATTAACAAACTGGCAACCCCAACAAAAGAAATCGTTGCAAATATAATGGCGCACCAGTTAGCAAATGCAACGGGAAGAACGACGTTTCCACAACAAAAGATGGTAGCAAGTGCCAGTACCTTAATGTCATCTCTAAAAGCGACAAGCAATGATACGAATGCTATGGGTAATACTGACGCATTGACAAGAAATGTCCGATTAAAGTTTGAGACAATTCGCGACGCTGGCTATGAAGCTTTATCCGGTATGCCTGGCTGGACAGAAATGATAGACGATCTTGGAAAGTCAAAGTCTTTAGACAGCTACAAACTTAAAGTAGAAAAGTATGTAGCTCAGATGTTGAAGTACCAGTCGCGCAAAATCAACAATGCCGTCACGATAGATCCTCGATTGTTTTCGGAAGCTAGCGCATTTGGGGCGCAAAATAGACCCGACCAAATTTCTAAGGGTTTGACCGGGATACTGAAAGATATTGTTGCGGGTATTGGTCAGGCGGCGAATAACGCAGCCAAAAAACTTCCGGGATACCGAGAAGGTCTTTCTTTGGAAGCAATTAAAGAGATAGAGCGGAAGATTGCTGGGGCAGAACCACTAAGTGATCAGCGACTGCAAGATTCGCGACGCAGTAAACTCGAAGCGGCTCAAAGGCAGTTGCGATCTGGCACTAGAAATGCTGAGGCTCAACAGGATATTCTCAACCGTATAGCGGAGCTGTTACAAAGAGATGTTTACGAATTAACGCATCCGCTGATCGAACCCGGAAAATTAAACAGTCAGATTAAGCAAGCTGAGGCTGAACGCGAAAAGATATTCAGGCTTAAAGATAACGAAAATAAAGCTTACCGCCAGTGGTTGAGCAAATTTAACGATGCACAGCGCAACGCAATTATCGAGCAGTTGAAACAAGGTAAGTTCAAAGGCGGCGCGCTTCGGATTAAGGGCGATCCGACAACTGAAACTGTGAATGGCGTCGTAAAGACAAGGGAAAACTATACAGATCATTCCGCAAGTTTGGCGCAAGCTTTGGGTTACGAAACTATCGATCAAGTAGCGCAAGCATTTTCGACGGAAGCTATTTTGAACAGTGCTAAAGAAGATTGGAAAACGCAGCTTGCGCGCATCGTCGGAATTAATAGTGAAGCGAAGTTTTACAACCAACAGATTGACGCAACCAGACACCAAATAGATCAAAGAATCTCAAGGCAGTCCGAAGGGTTCGCAGCAAGAGAAGCCCGCAGAAATGCAGCAGCAGCGCAGCGTGACGCTGGATTCGCAGCACAATTAGCGCAAATAGGTAAATCTCGCGCTGATTTCATGGCGCAGCTCGACGCGACTCAACAAGAAGCGCTCAATAAGTTTTTACAAACTGGAAAGTTCCAAACCCAGATGTCGGGAGACACGCTCAGTCAGATGTCGAAAAAGATGGGCTTTGGAGATACTGACGAAGGCGTTGCAAAGTTTAGGAAGTTCCGCGAAATGATGGGCGCAGAAGAGAACAAGGATATGCTCGCATATCTCCGGCACGCGATGACCAATAGTGAACAGCTAGACACCGATATGGCGCTGCAAAATATTACTGCGCCTGACGGACAAACAATGAGCAAGCGCGCGCGATTGATTCAAATGCTGCAAGAAGCCGGTCAAGATCCGGGAGATCAAGCCCGAATTCTCCGAATAATGCAGCGCAGTATTGCCAGCGGGACAGACAACGAAACGTGGAAAACGCTGTCTGAGTTTATGCGAACTGGGCAAGAGACGACCGATCTGAACGCGCAACAGATCGCCCAAATCGGTCGCCAACTAAATTTACAAGGCGACGACGATCAGGTGTCGGCGCAGTTGCGGACGATCGCCAATCAAAGAAGTTCGGGTATCAGTTCGATTGGCGAAGCTTTTAAGGTGTTCCTGAAAAATATAGAAACCGATGCTGGTTTTGTAGAGCGTTATGTTGAAGACCGGCTTGCTGCAATGAGCAGTTACAGCGGTTTCGGTCGCAGCTTAGTTGTGGGATTGAGCGATGTGCTGCGAAATACTTTATTTGAGCCGATCGTGGCGGTCGTCAAAGGAACTTGGAAATGGCTCGGAGATGCTGTTAACAACATAGGCACTGGCGCGACCGCGTTGCGGCGCAGGGCATCTGCGCTGGTGACTTCACTTCCCGGTATTCGCACTTTTGCACAGGCACATCAGCGCCGCGAAACCGATCGCCAAAGCAGTTTGCAGACGCTTAGTGCCAAGATGGGCTACGCAAACCAAGACAAGTTTGTAGAAGCTTTTAGGAGACAACTAGAAGCCAAGGGCGTTCGCGATGCGAGAATCCAAGACAAAGCTCTGCAATCTATCCTCAACAGCAGGCGATCGAAAGGCGTTGCGGAAACGCTGAGAACGAGTCGATTCCAAGAAATTCAAGACAACAGTCGCCAAATTGGTGAGGCGTTAGCGACAACGCTTGGACTCAACGGTAGTCCAGAGGAAACGGCAAGATTGTTGGCTCCAGGCGGTTTTACGACACGAGCGCTGTCGCCGCTGAGGAATTATTTCCTTAAAGCTGTAGTTCCGGCAATTATTGATGTCGGTTTAGCTCCGCTGAAATTGATATGGAAAATTGTTAATAACCCAGGTATATCGCTGGCAGCAATTAAAACCAAAACAGGTCAGATTGCGGACGCTGTTGCTGACTTTATGGTTTCGTCTTACACGACGATCCGTAGAACGTTCTCATACGCAGCAACGCAACTCGGTAAGGTTCCACTGTTCGGTAAGATCTGGGGTGCTGTTTCTGGTTTCTTCGGTAAGATTGCGTCGAGAATTCAGAACATGGCTGCACCAACGACTACGCAGGAGTTGCGAAACGTACAAAATCAGCGACGAGTAGAAGCGCGCAGCGGTCCGCTAGCTTTGGCTCGTGCAGGGGAAATCGAACCCGATCAGATAGCGCGCAGGGCGGCTTCAATAGAAGATTCGGATAGTGGAGTGATAAGACAACTCAATGCTCGAATTGCAACGCTGTCTCAATTCCGCGCGCAAGAAATTTCGCGCTTAAATCCTTTCCAGCGATTGCTTATTTTCGCCACAACTGCGGCGCGAGGCGCAAAGAATGCTTGGGCACAAACAGCAGAGGAGATTTCAGAAGGCGGCTGGCGCGGGCTGGTCGCGAGGTTTAAGCGTGTCGGGTACTTGCTGAAACGCAACATATCTGAAGGATCGCCCGGACCTTCAGCCGACACTCGCGCCAACTGGGAACACACGCAGCAGTCGGTCGGGCAAAACATGGGCGAAATTGCTAACAGCGCGCACGTTGCAGGTCAGCAAATCCAAGCTGATATGCAGCGCGCTGCGCGGCGTTCTGCCGGGTTCTTGGGAGCGCTCGGAGGTGCGGTAGCTGGTGCAGGCAAAGCAGGTATGGCTGTCGGCGGTGCAATTACAGCCGTTGGTTTCGCAGCTCAAACTGCAAGTTACTCGCTAGTCAATATGGGACTGTTAGATGAAGCGAGCGCTGCTAAGTTAAACAAGTTTCTAGAAATTTTCACGTTAGTTGGGGCGGTCGGTGGTTTGATGGCCCCCGTGATGGGGGCGATCGTTTCCAGTGTGACGGCGATCGGGGCTGCGTTCGCACTCATATTTAATCCAGTTACGCTGACGATGGCTGTAATTACCGGCGGCATACTTTTAGCGAACGAAGGTTTGAAGCGGTTTGCCGGAATAGACTTGCTCGGTCCGTTGTTCGCCAACGTGCAAGAACCGATCGCCGGAACGATCTCTTTCATCCAAGGAAAGATCGACGAAGTGTTCCTGTGGATGACCGACAAGTTCGGTACGCAGCTCAGTCCGATTCTCGAACCGATGGGTGCTGCTGTCACAACAATTAAAGGTGCGTGGCAAGGATTTGTCGATTGGTTTACGGCGATGCCTTTGGTGCAGACGGCGATCGACATCGGCATGGGACTTATAAACGCTCTCAACCATAATCCGACAGTTCAAATTCCACTGGCATGGGAAGGGGCGATCGAAAACATCAAGGCAATGCTGTTTAATTTGCCGTTCGTCGGCGACTTGATCGCCGGTTTGATGAAAGACGCGCTAGACCCAACCAAAATACTGGGTAATTTGTTCCAAGGTTTTCACTCGATGCTCGATCGACTCGAAAAGAGCGGTCTTGCTCGATTTGGGGGAGGAAAACTGCTAGACAATTTGCGCGGATTCCTCGGAGGCTTCGACAAAAAGCAACCCGAAATTGCAACTGAAATCCCGGTGCAGGCCGGCGTAAAACTAGACTACAAAGAAGCTTTAGAAGCTGCTGTCCGTCAAGCCGATTTTGACGCGCGTTCCGGCAGGGCAGGTTCTCAAGAAGCTTCTGCCAATTTGCAGTACCTCTTGAAATCAACTGGCGGACAGATGAATGCAGATCAAATCGGAAGTGCGTACAAAGAACCTGGAGGCGAGTTTTTGCAGCAGGCGATCGCTAAACAGCACAACCGATTGTTTTTGGAGCAAGGTGGCGCAGCCAAAGAAAAGCGGGCGTTACTGCAAGAAGAGCTTCAAGAAATCAACCAACAAGAAGTCAAACTGCAAAAGACTTACGCTGAGGCGATCGCCAAAGTAAAAGTTGCAGCAGAAACCCCAGCCCCGACCGGTTTTTTTCAGAAATTGATTGGGGGAACAAACGGCATCGAAAAATTTGCAGCTCAGGCAGCAGCAGCTTCGCAAGCAATGGTGAAATTGCAAGAGCAGCACGCCTCCGTCCAACAGAAAATTGCAGCAAGCAGTTTCGTGTTCGACGAAGGTACCGACCGGATGCTCAAGAATATCGGTATCGATCCAGACGGACTAAAAGTTGCGGTAGCTGAGGCAAAAGTAGCAATTGCTAGTGGCATCAAAGAAGTTGGTTATGCCGTAACGGATCGCTGGCGCTATTTAGAAAGGAGCAACGGCGGCAATCTCAGCGCGATGATGACCACAGATCTCAAAAAAGCAGGTGGTGCGTTCCGCATTCTCAAGGGCGATGTCGCTGATTTTGCCAAGCGCGCCGCAACTTCTCTCGGTCAAATGGATTGGGCGGGATTTAAAGAAGCTGCTGGAGATTTTTGGACGAACATTCAGTTCGGATTGGGGCAAATCACTTCTGGATTTGTCGGTGCGGGACTGAGCGCTTTGCTGTTTTACGTTCACTTATCACCGCTGGCATTTGTTCTGGGCGGAATTGCACTGGCAGGTTTGGCGATCGCCACCAACTTTTTGGGACTGAGAACTATTCTTATGGGCTTGATTCGGGTGTTTACCGGATTTGCTCAGGTTGCTGTATCGAGCGTAATGATGGTAATCAACGTTGTTCGCGGCTTGGTAAAAATATTCGGCGGTATTCCCGACGCTCTGCGCGGTGACTTTACCAGGCTGGGAGAAGGCGTTGAGATCGTTTGGACGGGAATCAAAGACGGCGCTCGCGGTCTTTTCCGAGGGTTGGGCAATATTTTCGGCGGCGGACTTGAAGTTTTGGAAGGTTTGTTCCAAGGTTTAAAGCAGACGATCGGCATCGTATTTGGCCCCGCGCTGTTAAATTCAGCTCGCGAAGCAGTCGCAGCAATTAAGCAGTTGTTTGAATCTGCTGGAGAGACGATCGCCAGCGCTTTGAAAAAACCGGGACAGGTTTTAGACAAGATTGCCAACCGCTTCCGCAAAGGGAAAGAAGAAGTATTCGATTCTCCAGTCGGCAGGACTGTGGGCGCGATCGCCGACGTTGCCAGCGGTAAAGCACCAAGCCTCGATGCTGCCCGAGTCGCTCACGATTTCGATATGAGAATGCGCGGGAAAGATCCGGATGCAGAGTTAACTGCGGGCGATCGGGCGCGCTTGGCTCAAAGCCAAATGGAAAACGTGCTGTCTACCGGATTTGACACTTCGCGACACTTGGGCGCCGATGTGATGCGCCCGACAGGCAATCAAAATGTTTTGAGCGAAATTGACAGCGAACTGCGAAGGGCTGAAGCCGGATTGGGAAGCCTAAAAGATCGCAGCGTGTCCGCAGCCGGCGCAGCAAACGACGCTTTATCCTCGTTGGGGGTTGCGCTCAGTTCGTTCGCACCGGCGCTGGCAGCGCCTTTATTTATGGTGGGCGATCTGCTCAGCGGATTTACAGGGCTGTCACTGGCACTACCGCAGCTCGGTGCGATGTTCCCAGGTGTATCCGCAGCAATTGGCGGATTTACTACAGCTCTGTCAGCGGGCGGTTTAACTGCGACAGGTGTCATTGCAGGACTGGGGGCTGCATTCACCGGGACGATGGCGGCAATCAGTTCCGCGGCCTCGATCGCCTGGGTAGCTGTTAGCGGGCCGATGATGCCTCTCTTTTTATTGGTCGGTGGTTTAGCGGCCGCGTTCGTACTGTTTAAGACCAACTTCCTCGGCTTTGCCGATATCGTTTCCGGAGTATTTGGCGGCATCCAGGACGTAGTGGGCGGAATTTGGCAGGTCATCACCGACGGTATCCGCGACATCGGATCGATTGTTGGCAAAATTGGAGGTCTTTTAATTAAACCGCTCGAACCGCTGCTGCAACTTTTCGGTATCAGTCCCGGAAACCTTGGAAGTCAATTGCAAACCGCTTTTGTCGCCAACGCGATCGCCGCGATCCTCCGACCGATTCAGGCGATCGGTTTCGCTATCAAAACAGCGCTGCAAATTGTATTTGCGGTTATCAAAGCAGTTTTGTGGCTCGGTGGGTTGATTGTCAAAATTATTTTGACTCCGATTACACTCGTTACGAATGCTGTTGCCGGAATCGTTCGCGGATTCCAAACGCTGGGTTCTATTCTCGGATCTGTAATAACCGCACCGTTCCAATTCTTGCAGGGTGTGGTGTCTTGGATTTGGGATAGGCTGATGCAGTTACCGGCGCTTCTCGGGCAGGCGATCGCCAGCGTTCCCTTGATCGGCCCTCTACTTCAGAATTTAGGCAACACCATTTTCCAAAGCGGCGCGCAAACTCCCGTGCAGCAGTTTGCGTCTGGGGGCGCGGTCGTCGGGCCTGGTTCCGGTACGGCCGACAGAATCCCCGCCCTGCTTTCAAACGGAGAGTTTGTAGTATCTGCGAAACCTGCCCAGGAAAATATGGGTCTGCTGACCGCTCTCAACGAAGGTCGTAGCGTCGAGGTAATGCCGATGCCTGCACCGACTAGAATTCCGCTGGCGCTAGCAGGTAGCGGCGAAGCGGTGCAGGCAGACAGTACACCAAAACAAATGCCTCCCGTCGAAATCAACATTAATTTGCACGGTGACATAGTATTGGCAGGAACTAATTCAGCCGCAGACGCACAAGAATTCCTCACAAAAATAGAACCTTATTTACAACAAGCTGTATGGGGAATGTTCCGAAATTGGGTTGATTTTAACCGCTAAACATCCTACAAATAGTTGACTTTATACTACAATTGTAGTATTATATTTGTATGCCCAAAACCTATACATAAACGGGCATTTAAAAATATGCAACTAACAATGAATAACGCAACAGCTTCCATTCAGTCTGCGAATGGAACTAAGTTTTTTGACGGGATTAAAGCGCTAATGACAAAAATCACTAGCACTTTCAAACCCAAAGAAAAAGAAAAACCTAAGTTCTCTAACGTGACCGTAACAGAAGCAATCGAATTCGTTGAGTGGCGTACTAAATACGACCAGAAGCGCATTACAAATCACGTTCGCGTGTCAACTGCATTAGTGCAGTTTCCAGAACTTTGTACCGCATTAGGAATTAACACACCTCCCACTTACATGAGTGAGCGTCTTAAAAGCGATCGACTTCACGGTCGATACCAGTTTCAAGACGGTGGATACAAGTTTCAATCGAGAACGAGAGAACTGTTGCTCCGGGATTATCCCGAAAGGCATACAGTGACCATCGAAACAACTGACAATTCGTTCGAGCGCAGGCTCGTTCGGTGGTTTGGGAACTTAAATCCCGAAACAAAGTTGATACTTGATGGCAAAAAAACAAAATATCAGCGATGGGCAAGAAAGAACGCCCGCATTATGGATCTCTACTTAGATAGAATTTCTGAAATGCTTAGCACAACTAAATCGCAATCGCTAAACGGATACGAACAGCAATTACTAAAAGTTCTAATAGAACAAAGCACAATTGTACGTGTCCCGACAGCTCAGATCGAGACTGTCGCACCGATCGCCCAAGAAAAAGCGATCGAGGTGGTAGCGGGAACGTTACCTACTAAAGAAGTGGCACCTACCCCGGTACAGTCACTCTCAAAAAGAATGACCATTAAAGAACTAAAAGCTTATGCCAAAGTGCGTAAAATTCACGTTCCTGGTCGAATAACCAAGCATCGTGACATATACGACCATATTAAATCGCAATTGGCACAAGCTTAAGAGAAGTAGTCCGCAACTCAAGAAACAGATGGAGTAATGAGGGTTGAAGTACAAGCGTAAAACGCGGTATGTTCAACTAGAGGGCAAACAACAAAACGGGTGATCGAATATATTAATTCGATCGCCCGTTTTGTTATATACGTGCTTAAATATATGCGATATACTAACTATGTAGTTGTTCTGGTGTCTATTGTGAAGATCGAAGAAAATATCGCGCATCGTATCTTATGGCAGCAAAAAGATGTAATAGCAAAACATATTGGACAGATTCGAGAAAGAATGTGTGAAACTCATGCTCGTGAAGATCTTTTGGTTGACAACCAGTATTCTTCCCACAACGGTGAAGCTGGTATGTACGTAAGGCTTGAGTATAGCTACAAGAGTCGTTCCTGGTCTTTGCGTTATGGCGAAGAACTCAAAACGATGTCACGTTATTGGGCAGCAGAAAATTTTTTGCATTACGATGACAGTGATGAATCAAATTGGATATGGCTCACCGAGCAATTGATTGAGGGAGTCGTTCAAGACTCTCTACAAGAAGAATACTAGCAACAAATAAACGGGCGATCGAATATATTGATTCGATCGCCCGTTTATTGTAAATATATATTAATCGTAGTAAGATAATAATGTAGTCTTTCTGAGTGCTTTATGGCTATTTTCCTTCAAGAGTTTAATGAAGCAAATGTCGTTAATTTTCTAGCTGACAAGAAGCTAGAAATTACTCAAATGCTAATCCTGGCTTGGAGAGATATGAAAAGCTCTCGTACACGACAAGAGGTTCGTCGCAATGACGGTACTTGCGGAATAGATGCTTACTTGTATCTATCCTTTGCTTGGGACTGGGGGTTGCTCATTGGAAATGAGTTTTTCAGCATTGACTACAATAGTACCGTCTCTAGTTCGATTTTTTTGGACTACGATTTTGACGAGGTAGGTATTGCGCTAGAATCATCCGAGCTTGCTAACTCTCTCATTAGCGATCTAATTGACGAGATGTATATGCAGTAATTACAGCTAAAACGGGCGATCGGTATTCTCCGATCGCCCGTTTTTTCTTTCAAATCTACAGAATCAGTGGTATATTTATTTTGTGGTCATTCAAGTACGTTTATGCTAGAAACAAAAAGCCAATTAGAAACTAACTTGCTCGCAGACAAAGAAGATATTGCTTCAGAATTGCACTCAGAATGGCTGTCGATGAAAGCAAGTTTCAGAAGGATTGAGTTAAAGACACATGACGACGACAATGCTGGTATAGATGTCAGATTGGTCGTTAAAGATGGTTGTTGGGAGTTGATGGCTGGAGATGTCCAGTACGACACTTACCACGGAGATTACTGTGCTAGTGGTTTCCTCGATTTTGACTGGGAAGAGTCCGAAGCTGAAGGGTTGTGCGTGACTCTTGCAGAAGAGTTAATCGAATCAATAGCAGAAGAAGAAGCTTGGTCTTAAACAAAATAAAGAGGGCGATCGGATATATTAATCCGATCGCCCTCTTTCTTTTGTTTGCGTCGTCGCGTTAAGTCTATTAAAATAGATCATCCATTATATAGGTACACAAAATGCCGTTCAGAAAAATGTATCAAGACTCGTCAGATTATCAAATCCTAGAGTTTGCGAACAACTGGTACGACGAACACGTTGGTAATCCAATAGATCGCGAGCGTAAGAAAAAACGCTTTCAAGAATCTTGGAAACGCGACGAGATTGAAGAGTTAATTGGCAACATCACCTTGTTAGAAATGATGGTGAAGTTGAATAATTACGAAGAACCTCCTGCAACGCGCAACGAACTGTACAAAGACTGTATTGAGTTTCTTTTAAATGACTGGGATCTCGTACTGCCGGTGGGGACTCGACATTTGTCGCTGACCAACACAGACAAAAGAGAAATATTGAGCGACGTAGCTGCTCACATATACGAATCCGATGTTTTCGAGCGCATTGCTCGATATCTCATTTCGGAACGGGATTTTGAGTTGATCGTCGCGAAAAAGTTGGGGCGTTTTGACGGGATTGATGTCTGTTACTTATCTCGACAAGTGGTAGGACAAATAAAGCTGCGAGACGGTATCCTTCACGATGCTGGGGAAGGCTACATAGGTTTCGCTCACCAGCGATTCTTTGAGTATTGTTTGGCACAGCATTTTATGTCTCAATTCTGGAGAATGGACATGAACGTAAATGACATCTGCAATCTATTCGTAAAGCATTCTGATGACGAACGCTGGCACGGTATGTTATCCCTGTTGGCGGGAGCAATAGATATCTCTTTTGTTCCGAAAATCATTGAGTCGCTACTCTCTTTGGATGGGAGCAAGCAAGAATACCGTAACGTATTTTTGGCTGCGCGGTGCATTGTAGAGCGCAAGTGGTGGAACGGAATATCAGACTCTGTTGGTGTTTTACAGGAACACTTGCACTCTATAGCTAAAAAGCCAGTATTTCGATTAAAATCGCTTGATGCGCTGAGAGCGATCGAAAGTCGCCGACTGTAGATCAGGATTAAAATAAAAGCGGGCGATCGGATTGGTTTATCCGATCGCCCTCTTTTTTATTATGATTCTCCTGGCATCCAGGGAATGCCAAATATTTGAGCTATGTAGCAAGCTCTAGCTATTTCTGGATATCCAGAATCTTGAAAAAGCTATTCTAGCTTGTGCCTACAAGGTCGATTACCGGGATGTCCGGCTATTATTAGTTTTAGTACAGCATACACTTGGTTCATTACCGCAAGTTGTTTTTTTGTGTGGCAGTGATTTGAAATTCTCAATCAAGTCTAACTCTTGATTGTTTAACACAAAAATGACATAGTGTTTTAGAGTGGGTCAATACAATACAATGTTATTGGATTGCGATTACGATTGTCGTAACACGTAAATATTAACGCTATAATTATCAACAATTGTTTATGCACTACAATTTCCCCATGCAATACACGTTTGTACACAATAGTGAAATAGTTAATTTACTGATTCGACTGGATTCGCAACTACTCGATCACCAGACTAATCGCATTAAACTGTTACCCGCATCGACTTACTCGGAACTAGACAGAACTGAGCTGCGAATTTGGTGCCACTACCGCGCTCGTTACCTACTCCCTACGATCGAACTGATTGAATGGTTGAAGAATAGGATCGACGGGCGATCGGCGATCGAGATCGGTGCAGGCAACGGAGATCTCGGCTACCATCTCGGAATTCCAGCATTCGACAACGGTTGCCAGCAGTACGAAAATGTCAAGCTCGCTTATTTGCGGATGGGCCAAGTTCCGACAAACCCTCCTCCTGACGTGATGCGGATCGACGCAATACAAGCAATTCACGATTATCGGCCGGAAGTGGCGATCGGGGCGTGGATTACAGATAAATTTGCAGAAGGCAGTGTCGAAGGAAATATTTACGGCCCAGACAGTTACCAGATCATTCAAAATGTTGAGTACATCCGCATCGGCACGGAAAAGATTCACGGCCGCAGTAAAATATTAGAATTTCATCACGAAACCGTTAAGGCTCCCGGCTTAGTGTCGAGGACAAGCGTAAACCCTCCCGATGACATTGTTCACATTTGGAAAAAATTGCAATAAAAAAGACCGACCAATTAAATCTGATTAATTGGTCGGTCTTTTTAGCCCTCTAGTTGAGCGAGCAGCGTTTTACGCTTGCTGCCCTACCCTCGTTACTCCGTTTGTTTCGCGAGTTGCGGACTTTTGTTGCGGATTACATTCCGCTGATACCTGCATGGAACCCATCTAAGAATCCTTGAAGAAAGGTTTGCACATAGGTGCTGGCGTGTGTGACAGACAGCAAGGTAACTATTGATAATGTCCAAAAATAGTAATAGCTATGGGCTTTGTCACTTGTCCAAGCTGCGAAAGCTCGGATGATTCTGTCCGCGTAGTGACAATACACTTCCAAAAAGGTTTTGTATGTCACTAGGATTGCGAACATAATGATATTAGTTGGTTGCAGTGTTACTGCACCAACCGCGAGAAATGGATAAATCATCGCTGCCTCTATAAACCACCGTCGTGCTTCAAACGAGGCGACAAATGCGAGCAAGCTCTGTATGACTACTAGCCACATCGGAAATCCGCTGTAATAAGCAGCAACTCCCGTGATTGAAACTGAGACAACTTTGTTCAAGATGCTGTGTTTCGCACCTTTCGGCACTAACACTACTCGGTCAAACAAGCCCATGCCTTTTTGAATGGCAGACTTTGTATTGGTGAACCAGTTAGTTGTTGTGGTGAAGTTCATATTGTTTATTGAACACCCTGGTTGTTTATTTAATTTTTGGGTGTTTTTCTCCTTACATATAATATACCAGTATTTATACTTAAAGTCAAGCAAAGTATACTTATATCTGAGAAAAGTTGTGTGTATGTATAAAAATAAAGGGCGTTACAGATTAAGTAACGCCCTTTATTTTTAGTTTTGTGCTTCAAACCAGCACTTCATGATGTGGATAAATACAGGTTGCAGTTTTTTGTATTCTCGTTGCGCTGAATGTAAAGCTTGCATAGTAGCAAAATCCAATTCAGCGCCTTCCTGGTCTTTTAACACCCAGCGACACTTTTCAATCGCCCGCTCGACTTTATACACAACGCGAATCCATTCTGGACGGTCTACGCTTGCAATAAATACGCGAAATAAGTCCTGCAACGAATCAATTGTTATTTGAGCGTATTCGCTGAAATACCATTTAGCAAAACTTTCGCTACCGAACATATAGTCGATAGTGTCTAACGCGATAGCGTACTTGTGCATTTGTGATAAATTGCTGTACAGTTCAAATAACGTACAAAGGTGGCTCGCGTTTTTGCGGGCAATCCCCATTTTTTGATAAGCGACCATCTTGCACTTGATATATTTCTGAAGTGTCATACGATCGATAAATAAACTACATGATCAATATACCAGTTCAACTCCAATATATCAAGCAATATATCCGATCGTTTATCTCAATACAGTTCCCGTTTGTAGTGCTAACGCTAAAACGAATCTCCTTATTTCGTTGGGGAGTCCGCGTCTGGCATAGAACGCAAAATCTTTCTCGCGAAAAATCCTCGTAGCAATTCGATACATCGAGTCGTCTGCGTATTTACAGATCGACTCTGCTTGCTGTTTACAGTATTCGAGAGTTGGTGGGTTCATCTTTATTATTTCTTGTTTTGCCCACTGCATTTCGTAGTTGCTGAGATTGAGCATCCTGTATTTGGACAGCAATATTAGTAGACTGGGATTTTCTTCAATCAATATCCATTCGGAATTAATTTTTTGACACTGTTCGAGATTGAGGGCGATCGGAAAATCTTCTCGCTGGTGCTTGAGAAGTCTGAATGTTCGATCGCCATTGTTACTGCGCGGCAAGAATTTCATAGAGATGTGCGTTATTGTTTTGTCCAAGTATAGCGCAAATGGTATATTTACAACATACCCTCTATAGGCAGTAACATGAATTCACAAATAGTTCTTTACAATGATCGAATTAAAATCGATCGCCTTGCACCGAACAGAACACCGATCCACTTCAAAAGAAAAACTGTTAAATATATCAACGGCTTTTCAGACGGTGGAATTATTCGGTACGGACGGCGGGATGAATACGGAACGATAAAAATAGGATCAAAAAAAGTAACCGTCACTTGGGACGACGGAACCAAAAGAACGTATTCTGATTTTTACGACGAAGAAACGCAGACGCATTATTCCGCGCTGGAGATTGCCCAGGAGTGGGGGCTGATTAGACCAGTTCCTTGGTTTATAGCAGGGCAAACGGTTGTAATAATTCCGCGACCCGACGGCTCGATCGACCGCTACTGCGAGTACCGAGCCGTATCCGTAGACGATGAATGGATAGAAGTACAACAACTGTTGGGAGATCTCGTCGAAAAATATCCGATCGGCGAACTTCCGGGTTTTCCGTTCCGCAACGATGTCGTTATCAAGGAGCGGCCCCTGCTACCGATACCAGTGCGTCACAAACTAAAGTTTGCTGCAAGCGATTACCTCTGGGACAAACGAAAACTTGTCGATCTCATCGGTCAAAAAGACTCGCTATACAAACTCTTTAGGCAAGAACAAACTCATTTAAGCGAAATCGAAGAAGATTTTATCTGGGCGTGGCAAGAATCCTGGGACTGGTACGCGAAAGCAGCAGCTCGGAATTACGGTCACGGCGGAAAGAAGATCGGAACACGACTTTATATAGAAGGAGCGATCGAAACGATCTCCGACTTCGACTCGGAGACTTTCGAGTTTGCTACCAATACAGATAGGCGCATACCTCTGCTGCAACTGTACTTGTATCCAGAGCTGGCGATCGAACAGCTTAATGAAACTTTCGTGATTCTGAGGGCTGGCGAATATATAGAAGCTCGTATCGGCTTCAATAACAAAGGAACCGCCAAAAAACAAGAGGTACAGATTAAACGGCTGTCTGGCTGTAAGAATCCCGTTCTGGTTTCTAGGGAGTTTACAGGATGCAGTTACGAATGGTTGTTAGCAAATCCTTATAAAAAGAGAGAGACTTTTATAAAGCATTTAATAGCTCTCTCTTCTCGGGTGTTTAAATAGTCAGAAGCCCGCAACATATAAGTGTTGCGGGTTTTATTATTTGCTTTATTTGTTTGCTGTATGTTAGAGTTAGTTGACCGTAACACGCAATGTAGTCATGAAATTCACGACCAATCAATCAACGTTCAACGAAATTTTATCAATGGCGAACAGGGCGGTGCCGACGAAAGGTACTCATCCTGTATTAACCTGTTTTCTGATCGAGGCAGAATCGAGTCAGGGTTCTGTAAGCGTTACCGGGTCTGACCTGGGAATGGGGATTAACACCACTTTTTTATCAGGTGTCGATAGAGGTGGGACGTGCGCTGTCCCAGCCAAGCTGCTCATGGATATTGTTTCCCGACTTCCAGAAGGGGAAATTGTAGTTGACGAGAGCGAGTCATTGCTAACGCTAACAACCCTGTCAGGGAATTACGAAGTCCGCACAATGGAGCCAGATCAATACCCCAAGCTTCCTGATGTCGTAAATGATTCTCTTTGGCAAATACAGTTCAATCCGGAAGGCTTGGCTGCTGGAATTAAAAACACTGCCAGTTTCGCCTCGACGGACGAAGCAAAGCAGGTTTTGAGCGGAATTCACTTTAAGGTTCGTCCTGAAGGATTGGAATTTGCGGCGACAGACGGACACCGCTTGTCGCTGACGACTGTACCGTCGGGAGAACCGGAGACTCCAGCGGTTGAAGAAGGGACAGAATTTGACGCGACAATTCCCCTCCGTGTCATGCGCGAGTTCGAGAGACTCCTCCACAAATATTCGGAACCCGTTATTTTGTATTTCTCCAAAGATCAAGTGTTAATGAGGACGAGCGAAAACGGAAAAGACACGACAATAGTTGCCCGCACTTTAGACGGTTCTTATCCCAACTATCCGGATTTGATACCTAAATTTTTTGCCCGAAAGATCACGATAAACAGAAAAACCCTGCTCGCAACCATCGAGCGTATCAGCGTATTTGTACACGGCAAGCTGCTGCACTGTCGATTCGCTGTATCGGAGGGCGATCAGGCGATCGTTATTTCGACTGAAAAACAAGACATCGGGCAAGGTCGCGAATCTGTTGAAGCTCAAATCACAGGAGGCGACATAACCTACGGGTTTAATATCAAATACCTGCTCGACATATTGCGAACAGCGCAGTCAGACGAGATCGAGATGCACTCCAACCAGCCTCTTGCTCAGGTAGTATTCAAGCCTGTTGGCGATCCGAACGTTCTCTTTTTGATGATGCCTACTCAAATACGTGACAGCGGATACTAATCCGATCACCCACCACACAGCAAAACCGCCAGGAATTCCAACTGGCGGTTTTTTATTGGGATCTCTTTCGACTTTTATTGTATTTTGAAACGAATAAATATGATGCGTTAACATATAAAAATAAAAATCTCTTCGCGATCGTGGTACTGGAAATACCGAAAAATCCAAGAGACGTACCTTAATGCCAAGGCACCTTATGACTAATCTAACAGGAAAAACTGCAATTCTCGATTATTTGCGTCAAATTTATACTGTCTCGTGCCTGGGAACTGCTGACAAGTACGATCCTTCAACTGTCCAAATACCTTCAAGTAGCGGAATCTACGCATTTCTAAACCAGGCTAATTGTCGTTTGTATGTCGGACAATCTATATCGCTACGCCAGAGATTTTCTCAGCACATCAAATCATTGAACGGTAGTTGTCATTTTAATCCGCAGTTGCAAAAGGACTGGAGTAAATTCGGTGCCAGCAATTTCATGTGTATTTTCTTGGAGAGCGTTTCCCCTATCCCGGAATTATTAGACGCAAAAGAAGATTCCTGGATCGGCAGAATGGGAACGCTAGATCCTCTTAAGGGTTACAACCGCACAATAAACGGTAGAGCGGGTTCGACAACTTTTTCGCCTTGTGAAACGATTTCCCTTAAAGAATGGACTGCTGTCAGAAGACTGAGCGATGGATTTTGGTGTGCGACTGTGCTGTGTGATCAATTTAACAAACGCGCCGAAAATTGGACGAGGCTCGACTTTATCCAAGAAAATATCCACTTAGTGCAAATGCCAGGTTCCTCCCCCGACAAAGGAATTTGGTGTCATCCGGATCTAATGATCGACCTGACTACCTGGATTTCGCCTAAACTTTTCTTTGCGTATATGCAATACCTCAGATCCATCGCGGGCGAAGATATAGTTGCCAGAGCCTTCACTGCACTTGGGGTTTAGTAGATATCTGCAACCGCAATACATCGCCAGCCACACCATAAAACCGCCAGAAATTCCACCTGGCGGTTTTTTATTGGGATTTTAAATCTCGCTGAGTTTTTAGATTTGAAAATTCATCTTCTATCCACGGCACCGTATTTTTAAATATTTGGACGAGCTGATCTCCCATTGCAAACCGCTCTCTGTTAATTTTCAAGCTTTCTTGGATGTCGCCGTCTGCGTGCCTCCTAGTTGCAGCAGTCCAGTCGATCAGCATTTCCAGCAAGTCGAACAAATTCATCCCGTTAATCGAGCTGGTGTGTTCTAGCTGTTGGCGGTTCAGGCGATCAATCAACTTCTGGCAATCTGCCACTGTCTTCTCGTCAGAGCCTACGGATCTGGCAATGCGGTGAACCGCAGCGATACAGTCGTTGAGTCCCTCGTCTTCCTGTCGCTGTTCCTCTTTGAAAAATTCTGGGTGGTGGCGGTTGTGAAAGTAATGGTGTCCCAGTGCTGTTGAAAGCATTTCTTTCCGGCAAGCTTCGTATTCGGGAGAACCGTAGGTGAGTTCTTTTAGCCGATGCGTTACCTCTGCAAACATTTCTACTTCCGGTGCCACCAGTTTGGAACGGTCGTGAGTAGCTGCGCGACGCATCAGTTCTAGCGTAGCGCTCATCAAAAATCGGGATACTAAGTCGATGTGCTTTACAGTTTCGATGTAAGCTTCAAAAGCTTGTTCGGATTTGCTGCCTGTCATTTTTGGGAAGCTGCTGTTTACAAGGTCTAAAACACTGTTTATTATAAGGTTAGGAATCTTGCATTTTTATGAGCCTAGAATATCTGTCAAAGCGAGCATCTCTTTTCCCGATCGCCCAGTGGGGAGTTTCCCTGCCCAGGGAAAACGTGAGGCGAGTTATTTACAAGCCTCCCTTGACAAAATTTTTAGAAGATAACGGATGTCCTTTAGATATTCAGGCATTCCTGTGGTTAAATAAAACTACGGCTTTCAATCTAGAAGCTGGAACTTTAGTTAAACTAATTACAGATTAATAGCAATAAAATTTACCGATACGATCCAAGACCAACCCTAGCCAAGAGGTCGAGCCAAAAGCTCGGCCTCTTTTTTTGTGGATTTTTATGAACACTTCGATTGAAGCAGTAGGCGCAGTCCTATCTCAAAAGAATACCTCCACCGTTAAAAATGCGTGGCAGGCTCTCACGGATCTCCTGCTGGCGTCCGGGAACTTGACTTTTGCTGACATCCCCAAAGAACTGATCAGCGCCCAAAGCGTTTACGAAGCTCAAAAAAAAGATATCAGCGCTTCGGGAAGGCTGACGGACTGCGTAAACCGAGAAACCTGGCAGATGCGGCTGCGGACGGTAATGGATCATTTCGGCTCCATGTTTTACCAAGCAGTTTGCTACAGCGAAAAATCCGATAAAGACGCAATGATTTCCGAGTTGACTTCGGATTTCTTGGCGATCGTCAAAGACTTGGCAGCAAATGCGCCAGAAATTGTTAAACCGTCAAACGCGGTCTACGCAAGCGACGCCCACGAAGAATCGAAACCTTCTGAAGAAATTGCAGAACCAACTCCATCGGTTCCGGCTGCGAAGTCGGAATCCGTACCGCAACTCACACCAGAAGAAACTCTCCCTGAATCGCCACCGGAACCTGAAACTAAACCCATTAGCGACCTGGAGAGGTTATTTCAAGAATCTGTTGCACTGGAGCAAGAAGCAGAACCCGCACCAACACCTGTATCGGAACGGACTCCCGTGCAGGCAGCGAGTCAATTACTGTCGTTTTCGGTACTCGAAGAAGACAATCCATTGATCCTCCAGATTGAAGCGAAAGCCCGGATGGAGATGTCTGCTACGAACGAACGGGCAGTCGAAGGGATTCTCTTCAAGATCGATCGCCCGAGCGAAGCAATTCCGAGCGTCGGTCCGGGTCTGCCCCTGCTCATTCCGCGCAGCGTAGCTTTAGAAGCTTTAGCTTGCTTGGACTTTACTCGACCGAAACCGATCGACGCGCACGATTCGCTCTCGAAACACGCTTCGACTGAAATTGTCGGAGCGATGACGAGCGCGCGAATCGATGGCGACGACTTTTGGGTTGCCGGCGTTCTTTGGGACTACAACCAACCGCACAAAGTCGAGGCAATTTCCGCGTCTCAAGATCACTTGGGGATGTCGGTCAACGCGACGGCGGAGGGCCATCCCGCAGAAGTAAACGGGCGATCGGTGTGGCAAATCGATCGCCTGCGGATTCTTGGAGCCAACATCCTTTTCTCCGAAAAGGCAACTTTCAAAAAAACAAGAACCAACGTCCTTGCCAGCTCTGAATCCGGAGATTTAATTCCGATACTGGCATCTGCCGACGATTTTGAACTAGAAAACCCCACTCCTGACATTCCCGAAACTATGGACACCTCTGCTATTGCCGCTCAAATCCGCGAACTCAGCGAAAGCGTCGCGTCGATGCACTCTGAAGTCAAAAATCGCTTAAACACGCTTGAACCCACTGTGAAAGAGCTGTCCGCTCAAATGGGGGAAATTCAAGCTGCGGCACGAGAAACGAGAAATCAAGAATTGCAAGCCGCCGCGATGCAAGCCGAACAAGAGAAGCAAGCTCAATTGCTTCAGTCGATGAACCAGATGTTTGAAGAAAAGCTGGCATCTCTCGCGCCCAGAACTGGCCCGAAGTATCCTAGCCGCGTCTTGCCTTTAGCCGCGTCCGGAGCTGCGCCCGCATCGGGAGCTACCGCCGTTCAATTAGAACTCGCCTCCCTTAACGGTCAAATCATGGCAATGGAGCAGAACCCTTACTCGGACACGGCCAAAATATTCGAGCTGATGGATCGCAAGAAGACGCTAGAAGGTCAAATCGGTCAAGCCCGCGAATAATCATCTCGCTCCATCAGTAAATACAGAAAAATTCAATGTCAACAGCCCCTCCAAGCAACACTAGCGTATTCGGATTTCAGTCCGAACAAATTCAAGCAGAAGCTGTCGCCTACGACGGTTTTTACGTCCGACAAGACTTCGATCCCGTTATCGGCAAATATCTGCGAAGCGCGGACGATATTATGCTGTGGCCGCTCCTCCGCAAGCTGCCCGCAGAGTCTGATATAATTCGCGAAATGGTCGAAAATGACGATCCTGCTGTCGGGTTCATGCAAAAAAACACGTTGGTTGCAGTCGAAAACCCGACAACTTATAACGCGCTCAAACCGCTCGACGGCGGGCAGCAAATTAAAAGTTTGGGCGGCGTAATCAATATTGGTTACTATTCTCAATCGCTTTGGGAACAACAGGGTCGCCCTTACGGTCCTCAGCTCGCAATGAAAACCGAAAAAGGCATGAGCGCAACGCTAAAGGCTCTGGAAAGATGTTTGTTTCGGGGAAATGCGACGCTCAATCCTTTGGAATTTAACGGACTGGAATCTTTGATCGCCCCAGCGCACTCGTTTACTATCGACATAGCCGACGGCAAAAAGATTGCATCTTTGTTGCGGGCTGTCGTTCGCTTGGCGATTACCGACGAACAGATTTTGCGCGGCGTAACGCACATCTTTACTTCTGCGTTGGGTATCGAGCTAATCGAAGAGCAGACCGATTCGCAAATGCAATACATGAACCTGGAGCGCGTCACTCCGGGATTGCGAGTGCCGTCGATCATTACTCAGCGCGGTCAAACACCGTTGATGAGTTCTCCTTTCATTCGGGACACTCCGGCAAATCCCGCAGAAGGGCGTGACTACGACCTCGTTCACTATTGGTTGCTGGATTTGAATCAATTGTCGTGGAGAGGTGTAATTCCGAAGGGCGGTACGCCCGACAACTTCAACCCTCAGATTTTTGACGTGTCGAAGTACGCCTATCACGCGGGACTGGAACACTATATGGTAGACAAGCGATTTATTTTGCAGTTCGGTACGTTATTCGCAGGAAACGGTGGCGAATCGATTTGGAAGCTTTCTCTCAAAGTTCCTGCCGGTACAATTGGCTCTATCGGAACTTTATAAGATGCTTGTCCAACCTACCGATAAATGGATCAATCCGATCGCCGTTCCAAATAGTGGAATTATCCGCAAACCTTTTAATTCTGACGTTGCAAATGTTCCTGATGCTGTTGGCAACTGGTTAATTGAAGCTGGTTTTGCGGTAGTTAAAAAGGAAGATGCGGCGATCGAACCACTGCAAGAGCAGGGCGTTGCACCTTTGCTAGTTCCAGAAAGACCAATCGAATCTTTCAAGCCGAAGAAAAGTTCCAAGTTATTTGTAAATCCTGAAAGCTGATCGAACGGGGCGTTGCTGCCCCATTCGACACTCTATTCCGATCGCCCACCTTCGCAGAAGAATTTGTAAAATGGTTAATCCTTTACCAGTAGGTCTTGCTTTAAGCAAGATGGCGGACGAAATGAAGAACCACGCGCCGGTATCGGTAGTGAGTTCGTTTATTAGACCAGCAAACACGACCGCTTATACGATCGGCGATATTATCTATCCGGCGGTTCCCGCAGGTCCGCTCGTTCAAGTGAAAGCATTGAAATTTGAAAACGCGCTACCCTTCGGGAGTTCTGGTTTTATTGTAGAGGCACAATTAAAACTGTTTTCGACTCAAGCTACGAAACTCAGCGCCGACCTGCATTTGTTTGCCGTGCCGCTGACGAACACACCTGTCGATAACAACCCCGGAACAACTGTCGCGCTTGCAGACATGACGAATCACCTTACAGCGATTTCTTTCCCAGATACCGCGGCAACAGAAGTTATGGGTATCACCAGGTACGAAGTCGCGCCGAGCAAGGTCGTAAGCGCTGCCAGCGGTTCCACAAGTTTGTACGGTATTTTGGTTGCAAAAAACGCTTACGTACCGATCGCCAGCGAAAAAATTGTCATCCAATTAGGTATTGTCCCCCGCATCGCCATTCCTTAAGTATGTATCTAACACCTCTTGAAGTACGGAATCAACTAATCTCGATCGGGATGTATACGGTCGAGACGGTTCCTTCTTTGGAGCAGTTAGCTTACGTACTCGAAGGCATAGAGGAACGCCTCGATATCTGGCTCGGCTACCATCCGGGCAAAAAAACTTATATTGAAGACTACCGAAGTTCACAGTCGGGAACGGTTACTCTCGCACAATATCCCGTAATCCTTGTACGGCGTGTTGAAATTTACAACCCCAACGATCCGTCTTGGCCGACCTTGTATGAAACTGAAAATATTATGTCGAGTTGGTTGCAGGGTGCGGTTTTGAAAGTCGGTTATCCCGAATGCACTGTGAAAGTTGTTTACGATGCCGGCTACGAGCCATTGCCGAAGCGGTTCCAGCGAGCCGCTTTTTCCTTGGTGCGAAAAAGCTTGGAAACCAGCGGACTTACCGGAGACTTGAGCTTTCTCGAAGAACCGGTCCGCGATGTCAGCTCGATTTCGATACCGGGAATCTCCAAATCGTTCCGGCTCGGCGACAGCAAAAAAGGCGCTGGCGGAAACGGTGGCGGATCTGCGCTCGATCGCGAACTGGCATCTCTGCAAGAAGCTGGCGATCGTAGAATGCACCTTTTTCCGAAAACTTAAGGATTGATTGCCGGATTGCCATGCCCTACAACAGCGCTTACGACGTTTTAAAAAGCGCAACCTGCACAATCGCTGAATGTGTTGATGTGATCGAAGAATTAGGAATTCAGTACGGGTACATAATGGCGACAGCGGCTTTTGGAATACGCAGCGATACGGATATCGACTTGGTTCGCATAAAAGTGTTAGTGGAAGCCCTAAAATTTAGGATTGCTCAATTATCTAAATAAATATATGTCAGTAGAAGATTGTTATATTCGGACACAGCTCAATTTTTTAGAAATAATGCTTGCTCTCGCTAGTGAAGCACCGAAACGTTCTGGTGACTTTGAAACGACTTATAAAACAGAAAACGGTAAAGAAGTAGTTGTTAAGCGATCGCCCGACGGTAAGTTCGCCAACAAAAACGGAGGCGCGTCTTCACAGGAAGCTACGGTATCGACCGCTAGTGTCGGGAAAACTTTTGGAAAAGCTGTTGGTGGACTTGCTGACGAAATTGCAAAAATGCCAGCGAAAGTGCAAGATGCTGTGCGTAAGGCAATGTTTGACAGCGAACTCAGTCGGGCGATCGACAAAGGTGTAGAAAAGTTTATTAAATTTATGAGCGAGCCTGCTCCAGGCATGAAGCTGCTTAACAAGGCATACGGTAGTGGGTTGGAGGTAGGGTTCAAACTAGGTCAAAGTATTAAGGATGAACTTGCTAAAAAGCCATTTTCCAAGTTTGCCGAAACTGTTGCCGCTAAATTCGAGGAATTCAGAAAAGATTTACCGCAAAAAAGCGACGATCTTAGAAAAGAGATAATTAGGATTGCAAAAGATCCAAATACAGCAACAACCGTTGCAGCAGGTGCGTTAATGGCACTTGCTGGGAATTTTGCTATCGCTGGTATATTTAATTCGATACGTGCGGGAAGTGTGGCATTCGGCTTACTTAAGTTACCTAGCGTTGCAAAATATGCTGCGGAAATCATGAAAGCAACACCAGTAGCTCCGGGGCTTGCTATGACCGAAGAAGCTGCTACCGCAATGGCGACTGGTGTATTAAACGCGACAAAAGCGATAGGTGCGGCCTTTATTGTTGGCGAAACAGTCATGGGGGTACTGTACTACGGCGTAGCTGGAATTCTTACTTCTCATGCAGGACGCGCAATAATGAATCGTTCAAAATCTAATGAGGCGATCGAGAAGGAACAGTTAAAAGAGAAAATACTTGCGACACCTGACGATTCTGACGAACTTTATCAAGAGATGATCGACCAAGACAAGAAAGACCAAGAAACTAAGCAGAAAATTCTCGCGGGTCTGCGACAAGAAACGTCACAAGAAGATTTGGTTAACACGATGATGGCACTTACCGTACCATCAATGTCTATCGATATCGGTAAAAGAGATGAAGATTATCTTACAAATAACCCATCTGAAAGTAGTCGCATATTTCAAAAGGTTTATGAAGAATCGAGCGTTAAATTACTTTTCGCAAAACTAGATACAGCAATGTCGTCTGAACTGCAAGCTATGTTTGCTGATAAACCAGTACCAGAGTCAGAGTCTCAAGTTGAGGGTATTAAAAAAGAAATCGAAGATACGATCGCCAAGTTGGTAAAAGCTGAAATCGCGCAAACGAATCCAAAAAACTCCCTGACGAGTGACGCCGCGCAAACGGCTTTGGCGACTACATTATTGGGTGCAGCCGATGAAGACTTAAAAGCTAAATTAATTAATTCAGACTTAGATCCAGGTATTCAGAAGCTGTAGGTAAAGCATTACAAGAATAATACTGAAAATAATACCCACATGGACAACTTTAATCACCACTTTTTCAAACTTCAGTCACAACTATTGGTCTTAAATTTACAGTTAGCTGAAGCGGAAGAAAAACCTAAACGCGCTGGTGATTTTGAAACCACTTACAAAAATGCTGCTGGCAATGAAATTACGATAAAACGATCGCCCGACGGAAAGTTTGCTAACAAGAATGGTGGTGCAACTACTACGGCAACTAAACCAGACAATACTCCACCCTTAGATCCACAAGTCGCCCGCGAAAATGGTAGAGCTGTGCGGGAAATCCTGACAGGTAAGGTTGGTGATGACATAAAGAAAGACTTAGCTGCTGATTTTGAACATAGACCAATTATTAAGGAGGCGATCGAAAAAGTTGACTTTGCTGAAGTCACAAAAGGCGACGCTGATGCTTTAACGAACGTCTCAAAGTTTATGTCCGAGAAGTTTGAGCAAGCTCTCAACGCAAGCTCAATGTTGGCAAGAGAGACTTTGGGTGCTGCGGTTGGCATCGCTGGGTTTGTCGCAAGGTCTTTGATGTACAGTGCTGCTTTCGGGGCGACTTTGATCTTGGGTTCCGCAGGTATCGGTGTCTTTAAAAAAGGTATGCGACCTGACAAAGCCTTAATACAGCAAACGTCTACCATAGCTCCCGCAGTATTGAAGTCGATGTTCTCTAAAAAATCCTTGATTCGCAGAATGCAAGTGGGGGCTATTTTTGAAGGTGTATTTCGGGCGATCGAACTTGCGTCCGAAGAGTTAGGAAAAAAATCACCTCCAATCGTAGAACCAGAGGCTGATAAAGCCGTTCGAGAAGCGATGCGCGCGATCGGGAACAACACGTTACAAAATAGTTTGATCGCTGGCGCTGTACAATCACCGGGCGTTACTGAAGGTATTAAAAGTACAAATATCGAAGATGTTATCGAGGGAAGCCAAGATGCGTTTTCCAATGCCGTAGCTTTTATGCGCGACAAAGTGGAAGAAGCTGCAACCGTTGTTTCAGAAAATAAAAAAGAAATTGCAATCGGTGCTGCGGTCGTAGCGCTTGCTGTCGCTTCAGCAGGCGCTACCGCAATTCTTAATACGGTTGCGATCCGCGCAGGGGTCACAACCGTATTGGGCTTGCTCAAAGGATCTAGTTTTTCCGATGCCTTAATACTGGGACTGAAAAGTGCTACACCTGAAAAAATAAAAGAGTTAGCTTCACGAAAAAAATACGCTTTACCTATTAGTCTCAAGCTTGGTATTACCGCACATCAAGCAATTAAGGAGCAAGTAGAATCCGTTAAACTAGCCAGAAGTGGCGGTATAGGTGCTAAAAGTTTTGGTCAAAAAGAAGAAGCTGTCAAAAAGTTAGTTGCGGAAGAGGGGTTAGACTACGAAAAAGTTTTACAGGCGATCGCCCGTC
>JACCEA011073256.1_pt1 | contig 33497 bp, 36 predicted proteins | sample 7449851 | NCBI WGS metagenome assembly JACCEA01 (sample SAMN15323453, study PRJNA562643) | freshwater metagenome | isolation source: river surface water | place: USA:Blue River Watershed | collected 2017-08-18 | reverse complement strand
TCGCACTCATGCGGGCCGAACTCAGCGTAAAGCTGTACAAGCTCTTCGCTGTGGTAGTCCAGCGTTTCAAAATGGATCCCGCTGTGGCCAAGCTTGCGGGTGGCGCGCGAGTAGTACATCGCCATCTCGAACTGAGTACGATCCACAGGTACCGTGCCGATTATCCATTCAGACATCGATTTCCAGATGTCCAAGGGCGCTACCGCTTTGCGCTGACGCCACGAACGGCTTTCGTTAGGGCGCAGGCAATAGTCGTCGTAGATGAAGCGGTACAGACGTGATGTTAGTTCCTCTACGGTGAGCAATTGCTCTTTGCGCGGGGTCTCGCGAGCATCTTTGTGAAGCACAGACAGTGTCGAGCCAGGAAGTGTCCTGACGTAGTCGCGAATCACCCCAAAAAAACGCTCAACAATAGGCTTTTCCTCTGGCTTGTAAGGACGGCAGCGAGCGATGTTGCCGCCCAGGTGTTCGACGAAGGCCGTGGCCTGCTCGCCGATGAATTCTGACCCGTTATCAACCTTGAGCACCTCTGGCTTGCCAAATGCTTCAATGCGGTGCTGGATGTTGTAGCGACGATCAAAACCCTCGGGCTTGGGGAACAGCATGTGTTCGAGGCAGGCAACAAAAGGCTGAGTCGATGCTTTCTGGATCGTGACATGCAGACCAAGCGGATACCCCGAGCAGACGTCGATGGCTGCGTACAGTACTGGGCGGCCGATCTCGTTGCCTTCCGAGTCGCAAACAAAAACGTCGAGCGTGCTGGCATCCATCTCGACTTGATCCCAGAGTTTTTCGGCTTGGTGCAGCTTGACTGCTGTCCGAGTCAGAGCGCTGGCGGTTCGTCCATCCAGGCGCGCGTGCATCAGCTGGCTCCAACCCATGCTTTTGACGAAGCGACTCAACTTGCGCGAAGAGTGCCTCATCGGCTTGATGTTTCGATCTGCACACAGCTGTTGGTAGCGAGCATCTACCAGGCGCCATGCTTGTGTGATGCTGAATCTATCGTTGATCTGAATCGTCGATTCGACAACCTCACGCATGGCGTCCAACAACACTTCATCCGGGCCTTGGCGGCGATTGCCGCACCGCGCCCAACGCGGCGCTAGTGAGGCAGTGTGCCCGGTTTTGAGCTTTCGCCAATTACGCAGCGTGCGTTCGCTGGGTACAGCCCAGCCTTTTTCGAGGCAATGGAGAGCCAGCTTCTCGCGAGCTGTTTGGTAGCTGTGGCCGTCTTGAATGAGTTGCTGCTCAAGGCTCAAGATTGCCTCGCGTTTGAGACGCTCCGCTTTCGCCGCGTCCCGTTCCGTGGCCTGCCAGCTACTGGGAACAATTTCCAGCTTGCCAGCTGAGCTGCTGCGCAACAGCGAGATTTCGCTGTCAACGATTTTCTTCAGAAACTCATCGCGTTTGAAAAACGCCATGGCACCCGCGTCCGATTCGCAAATGATCTGATCGTGCTGGGGACGCAGAGAGGTGACTTTGAAGCTCACGCCGCCGATGGCGACTGGCATGCCTACGGTGATGTTTTGCATTTCAGTGCTCCAGACTCAGAATTTGCAGGTGTGAGAGATCGCCATATGACCGTGTGGCCTTGGTCCATTTGCTGAGTGGACCAGCACACAAATCCACAGCGATGACACCTGATGCAATGGCGGCAAGCATCGTCTCGTGATCGCTAACATCCAAGACTTCACCCAGCGAAATTTGCTCTGAGGTCTCAGTAAGCGTCTCGATCCAGCTGAAGTCAAAGCTCTCTGTACGCAGCTTGAACCGGTTGTCAGCATCGCGGACGCGGATGAGGTTGCCCTCCAGGCTTGGGTAGCCAACATGTTCCTCGGTGATGACCAAGAACCTCAGCCCTATCCCTTCCAGTACAGATCGGATTCGATCGAGGTCGGCGCTCAACTGCAGCAGCTTCTCTTTGGGTTTGCATTCCACGATCACATGTGCGCCGCCGACAAGCTCAAGCCAAAAGTCCGGCGTGTAGACCAAGCCTTTGCGGACTTCGGTGGGCAAATCCGAGACACTGGCGCGTGCCAGTTCTTGCGTTTCGTAAACCTGTGCGGTGTCTAGTCGGATCGTGAACGGCTGTGCAGCGATGCCCGTGACTCTTGGGTCGACATCAAGTGCCAGTGCGATCAGACGCTCCAAGCGGCTCTCGACCCGTAACAGCTGTCCAGTGGTACTGCATGGCATCAGTAGGCTTGGGTTCTGGTGACCTCGGCGCCCCAGATTGCGGGCCAGTTTGGGTTTGAGTGTTTTCATGTGTTTGCTTCCTTGCAGATGGATCTGGAAGCAACTTCCACATGTTCAAGTGGCTATTTCGTATTTATTAATTTGACGGACTTCCGAATCCTTTGTATGAAAGGCAGAGGTCCTATCCGTCCAATTTGCGGAAATACTTGGCTGGTGTTTGCGCCCCTTTAGGGACGTGATTGGTGCACAGCGTGCTCCACCATCCCGCACAAATCCACAAGCTTGCCTGCTCGCCGCAGACCTCGCACATCGTTGCCGAGCGATTGCGGGCTGCATCGATCAGGGCGTTGACGAGCTTTTGGCGTCGTAAATCGGGGTCGGTGCTGTACACATAAAACGCTAGCGTGGCAAATTTTTCCTTGATTTGGACGATGCGGTAGAGCTCTGCGTTGAAGCCGACAGCGGTTAATTGCCGCATCAAAAACCTGATCAAGGGGAACCAGCCTGACCGCAACTCCAGACCTGGCAAGCTGGGAAATTCTCTCTTGAGAGCTGTGCGGTCGATGCTTTCGAGAGGGATGTGCTCGAATAGTCCATGCAAGTCCAAAGCCTCTGCAGGAATGTGTTCGATACAGAACACCCCCCACTGGTCGTTCTCAAAAAGTGTCTTGCCGCTCTGCCCGCAGGTCACGCACGCATGGCTCGCTTTGCGGCAATGACTGTTAATGATCTCGGAGATGCTGTTTTGCAGCTCGCTGGTCGTTTCGCCTAGGCATTCAGAATTGGTATAGACGTACATGTGCTCGTCGATACGAAATACCTTTTCAATCCGATAAGGCGCTGGTAAACGGAGCTTTGTCAGCTCCTGCGCGATTTGAATTACCAGTGGGCGCCAACCCTCTGGTACTGTCACTTCAGCATCTGCAAGCAATGGGTGCGGTGCTTGTTCTGGTTCGTGCTTCATGCTGTTTCCAATTCATTGATGGGAAGGCCAGCGTATTCAGCACAAACGATGTGGTCGAGCAGTTTCTGCAGTTAATCGTGTCCCGAAAATTCAGGACACGATCTCCGCGTCAGATCCGCGCAACAATGCAGCGATTGTCTACATCCGCAGCGATGGCGAACTAGTCTTAGCGGCTACTGGGGACAATCCACCAGCGTGGATGTAGCCCGCACCGGCAAATATGGCGATGGCATTGACGACAATCCGCGTGCGTGTTGCGTTGAACTTCTCGACAGTACCCGCAAGATCGATCAATTTTTCGATAGGGACGCGGTCTTGAATCGCCTGCAGCTGCCGTTGCAGCTCAAGCTCGTCGATGGCGGGCCTGTTTCTTAGGCAGTTACGCAACATTTCGTCAGCCGATTTTTCTGTGTAAGCCGACATGATGGCTTCAATCGCCCTGGCCACATCGAACAAATACAGGTCAGGCGTGTCCAATAGATCCGCCGCATCGATGTAGTCGATCAGCCTGATCCTGGGGCTGTTCGCTATCGCCACAATTTTGTCTGCAAGAGCACTGATCGGGTACGCGGTTTGCATCAGGAACTGCAAGCTCTGCTTCGTGTACTCATCGTATACCCGGATCAGCTGCGGCGGGTACTGCAGCAGCACTTCATCATGCACCTCGTAAAACTGGAATTCCAGATGCTCTTTCGCCGTTGCATGGTCATCAGGCCACCAACTGATGCGTAACCGGCGGCTACGATCGCGCCCCCCCCAATGCATGTAGAGCTCAGGATCGCGGTTCAGACATTGAGTCCAGCAGCGAGGCTTTTGCTCAAAAAGTTGCCGTAGCAATACAGGCAGTTCATGGCCCAGCTGCGCCAAGGTATCAGCACTGACGCACATGTCGATGTCACCGGTTTGCCGAGTGGCATCAATTCCCAGGGCAATGCCCATGCCCCCCTGCAAAGCCAATTTGCCGACGAAATGCTCTAGCTCTTGCATGACATGCAGAGCCAAAGAGTAAGCAGACGATTTTCGATCAAGTGTTTTGCTCATAACGAGTCCTCCTTGATCACGTAATCGCCGGGCTGTTGCTGATTTATAGGTTTGTATCCAAGAAAATTTTTGAGTGCTGTCGATGCTGGCTCGTAAGTGGCTCCTAGGAGCCACTTGCCGTGCTGTCATGAAGTAATCCGTCGCTCAGGATGGATGCAATCTGCGCCTTTCTGCCGATCAATTTTCATCACACTGCCGGAATTTCATCCCACGCAGTCGTGTAATTCGGCGACCTGCGCTCTTGCAGCATTTGCCACTCCTTGAACGCACCTTGCGTTGAGACCTTCACCGTGCCGCGCCCGTAGCGTTGGTTCAGCGTATCAAGGGCTTGCATCAGTCGGGCATTGCTGGTGGTCTCGGGCTCCAGCAAGTCGCCTTGTTTGCGGGTGACGGGGCTGATCTCACTGAGCATGATCCCGGCCTTCTTATACTGGTAGCCCTCTTTGAACATCCGCTCGCACAGGTAGTCGGCCCAGCGGTTGACCTCCAGGCTGTCATTGGTGGGGTACGGTAGTGGCATCGCCAGACTGGGCATGTACTGCGGCAGGTCTTTACGAAAGCGGTTGGTTTGCAGGAAAACCTGGATCACCGAGGCTTGGCTGTTTTGAGCGCGCAGCTTGGCGCAGGCGTTGGCCACGAAGGTGGAGAGAGCATCCTTGAGCACCGCAAGCTCCGTCACCATGCTGCCGAATGACCGGCTCGAAATGATCTGCTGCCGTTCTGGCTGGATTTCCTGCAGGCTCACGCAGGGCACTTCCTGCAGCTCGCGCTGGATCTTCTCCATCACCACGCCAAACGCTGCCCTCAGGGTCGGAACATGCGCGGAGCGCAAATCATTAGCGGTATGTACGCCGTGTCTGGCCAGCTTCTGGGTGAGCTTGTATCCAACACCCCACACTTCCTCCACCCCAATGCGCTGCAGCAACTGGGTCTTCTGTTCGGTGGTGAGCATGTTGTAGTCGAGCACCCCGCGTGAACGCGGGTGCTTCTTGGCCACATGGTTGGCCAGCTTGGCCAAAGTCTTGGTGGGGCCAATGCCCACGCACACCGGGATGCCCGTCCATTGCATCACCCGTTCGCGCATGGTGTAACTCACCTCGCGCAGCTTGGATATGCCAGTCAGATCCACAAAGCACTCATCGATCGAGTAGACCTCGTGCCGTGGCGAGAACTCGCTCAGGATACTCATGACCCTGTTGGACAGGTCCGCATACAAGGCGTAGTTGCTGCTCATAGCCAGGATGCCGTGCTGCTCGGCCAGCGACTTGCATTCGAACCAGGGCTGCCCCATCTGGATGCCCAGCGCCTTGGCTTCGTTTGAGCGCGAGACAACACAGCCGTCGTTGTTTGACAGCACCACCATCGGCACCTTGGTCAGGTCTGGTCGGAAGACCCGCTCGCAGCTGATGTAGAAGTTATTGCAATCGACCAGAGCCAACTGCTGCACCGAACTTGCCATGACGTGCTCTCACAGCAGCTTGTGCAAGTTGCGCGTGACCACACCCCAAATGATCAACTCTTCGCCATCTTTGACCACGATGGGTGGGTAGATCGGGTTTTCTGCCACCAGTTTGACCACGCCACCCCGGCGGTGCAGGCGCTTGACGGTGAACTCGTTGTTGAGCACTGCCAGAACGATGTTGCCGTGTTTGGGCTCAATGGACCGGTCCACCAGCAGCTCGTCGCCCTCGTAGATGCCGATGCCGGTCATGGAGTCCCCCTTGACCCTAAAAATGAACGTCGCCTCTTTGTTGCGGATCAGGTGCTCATTGAGGTCGATGCGCTTTCGGGTGTGATCGGCTGCGGGCGATGGAAACCCCGCTGGCACCTTCCAGGCGCACATCTGCAGCCACACCTTCTCGTCAGGTATGTGCAGAGGAACCGGGGATGAAACGGGCAGCGTTTGCATGCCTTAAATATACTGGATAAATATCCAGCACTTCAAGACCCCAAAAGCCAGGGCAGAAGTAAACTTTCCGATCAAACGCGGGGCGCTGGGCCCGCCACCAGCTCAGGCATGTGCTGACAGTTCATCAGCGCAGCTGCCTCAGGAACGTCGGCGCTGAGCCAAGCGTCGTACAACTCAGGGGCAATGATCACGGGGGTTCGTTTTTCATCACCGGGCTTGTGAAACTGCTTCATCACAGGATGCTCGTCGGCATTGACAGTGAGCATGGAGCAGTTCACCACTATTTCGTGAGATACCAGGTCCACCGAAATTCCACTATCGAATCAGAACAGCAGGAGTGGTTGGCAGGGAGGAAGGAATTTTGCTTAAAGATGCCAGCAGCGACATATACTGAAAAACCTGTGCCGAGTGGCTTGCTTCATCACTCGGCACATAACAAGTTTGCCCTCGGTGCGAAGCTACTGCCAGTGCATCAGAGGGCACTAGTGGTGAGTTACAAAAAACCTTGAGCAAGGGCTTTCCTTCTTTTGTAGACCCTACACTGGTGCCACCTATCACCCATGCTTGCGAGGTTTCGTGTAGTTGTTGCTTGATTACTTCGCCCAAAAAGTAAAAAACTTCGCGAGGTGAACGAATCTTGATGTCGCGCCAAGCCATTTGATCTGGAATCACGGATCGACTTGCCGTTTGCTGGGGCTTTTCTGACTTTGAGGTGGCAAGACGTGAAGAGCTCGATTGACAAAGCAGGTCGATGCTCGAATAGGGCCAGTCGTTGGCGCTAGGCGGGTTAAAGCAAAAGCGAACTCTGTGTGACATCATGACCAACTGGTGGCTGATATCGGGGTTGGAATCGCCCGTTTCGACAAGCCTTGGTCTAGCGGCGCCAGGCTGAATAGATGACGACCAGTTCGCAACAACGGTTCCCAACTGGTTGAGTGCTTCATTGCGTGACAGTCGTGGGCCTACAGGAACTTGCTCTGAAACTTCTTCCATGCCCAGCCCGAGTCGGGTGGCCTCCGACACCAGCAATTGAAATTGCGACCAAGCACTGGGCTTTGCAGTATTGGGAAAAGTATGACGCGTGCCTTGAGCGTCCTCATAAGTCACCGATTCAACCAGTAACGTCCACAGCACGTCTTGGCGCAAGCGTGCGGACTGTTGAAAGAGAAAAATGCGGTCCAAAGGCACACTGGACACGAAAGCCCGCGTGAACTGTTCATTGTCCAATGCCGCCAAAGAATAATTGAAGCCCTCGTAAACATTCAGCCCAAAATACGTGCCCAATGCCTGAACTGGTGTGAAGTAGCTCCTGCGACTCTCGCTGAAATTGACGTTGCCTCCCAGGTTGCCGCTGCCGCCAAGATAAGACACCGTGGTGAAGCTCAGCGGTTGCTGATCTGCTGCCCTGAGCAGATTGAGCAGGGTGGTGTTGCGCTCGATTTGGTCGAGTGCCGCGTTGTGATTGACGGCCATCTGGAGCAAGCTGTGGTGCTGGCCGCCACAACCAGCCAAAGCAAAGACCAAACTCAAGCAAGCCAGCCGCTTGCTTGTGGATGTAAGAATAGGCATCAGAGCTGATTCACTTGAGGATGAAAATCGAAACAAGCTTCGGCATAGCGCCAGCTGGAAAAAAATCAGTCTTTGTACTTTTCATTCAATGCGCAGACAGGCCCCCGCAGGGGCATGATCCTGTCCTTTTGGCACTGAAGGTCCGTGTCAGCACAAGAGGCGATGGCTGCGTTCACCACCCCCATGCAATCGTTCACCCACATCATGCGTTTCGAGTTTTCAGGGCGAAAACCGTTGGGGGCTGCAAACATGGTGCAGTGGTCATTGGCTGCAGAGGCCTTGTTGAACGTGCGCAGGGTCCCCCAGCTGCAGAGCGTGTCGGCTGCCAACGCTTGGCCAAAATAAGGACTGATCATGATCAGCAAACTGGTATAGAAGTGGATTTTCTTCATGGACATCAGGGTGTTCGTGGAGTTGGATGCACCACTGTAATGCCAGTATTGGCCTCTATCGTCTCTGTCGGAAAATGTCGGAACCCAAATTCAAATCCCCATAAAAAGGCGTATTTGTCGATATTTGTCGGAATTCCGCCGGGCATTTTTCGCCAAGCGGCCATTAATATTTGAATTCACTTGAGGCTGAGTCAAACCGCTCGCTTGCCTCCATTCTGGGTTGTTGATATGGCCAGCCCAGTTTCATGAAATCCGATGCGCATGCCCACAGGAGAACGATCCATGAATCCGCTTTTTCACTCTCTCGTTGCTGAATTTGCCGTGAGCAGAAACCTTCCCTTTTCGGAGGATGTGATCGGTCTCGAATTTGATTGTGAGAATGTAGGCGTTTGGGTAATGCCGCACCCCGTTGACCCCGATCATGCCTTGGTGGAAACCACGGTCACTGTGATGAACCCCTTGCAGCAAGCACTGGTGGCACCCTATTTGTTGCAGGTCAACGAATCTGCACGCTTCGAACATGGCTGGACCATCGTCATGGATCCCGAGGGGCAAGTGTTGGTGTCGAGGTCTCTGCCGCTGCAAGGCACCACATTGGCGGAGTTCGAGAGCGCGCTTGCTGAGGGGGTGGATCAGGCCCAAGCCCTTGCACAAACGATCGATTTGATGGCGCAGATGGAAGCAGAGGGCCCGTCTGAGGCCGCCTCAGCGGCTGAAGCGACCATGGTTCGTGTTTGACCTGCAGGAGTGATCGCATGCCTTACCAAATCAAGACCCAGTCGTTCACTGCACTGAAAGGCAAGGAACGACTAGACCATTTTAAAAACACCTCTAAGCAAGACGCCAGCGAGATTCTGCGCGGCGTCAGGGCCAATCTGATTGACAAAAAGGGCCGGGTCAAGGAAGGGAGTGTGCGTTTGTTGCACACCTCCCACGCCGAAAAGAACATGAAAATTGGTCGTGTTGGTACCTTCAAGGCCATGTTCATCAAGAATGCCAAGCACAGGCGAAGTGCCGATTGCATGATCGATTTGTTGAATCGGGCGGGCTTGCCAAAGCACCGCCTTGACGCCCTGAAGGCCGCCTTGAAAGCAGGAGGCTCCAACCAGCTCTACACCCGCGTGGTGGTGGCAGCGATCAATGAAATTCTGCCCCAATCGGCGCCTACGGCAGACGAGGCATTGCTCAAGTTTGGCGTTGAGCCATTCGCAGAGAAAAAGAACAAATTGGGGTCTGGTGGCTTCGGGACAGTCAATCAGGTCATATACAACTCCACCGCTTGCGCATTTAAAAAATTCAAAATCGATCAGGATGTAGAAAAGCACCGTGTGCCCATTGCCAGCGCATCCAATCCCAATGGTGATGTTATAGAGCCCCGCTCAAGAGAATCTTTTGAGTCTGACGATCAGCCTCTTCAATTCGATAAGGAAAAAATCAAAAAAATTGAAGAGTTGGAAAAAAAATGGCAACAACAGCGCATCAAGGATGCTGCTGGCAGCATGAGCAGTGATTCTTCAGTTCATGCGGATCACGAAGTTGACGAAAATCAGAGTGGTTTTCGGTACGGGGAGGCTGAGCCGGATGCGTCTCAAGAGGCCCCTCCTTTGGGAAATGCGCAGCTGATCAATCCCGAACCTGCGCCCGCTGGCCCAAACCCGGCCCAACGCAGAGACAGCATAGACAGTGCGGCAGCTGCCGTTGTGGAGCCAGCGCGTTTAGGCCGCAAAGCCATTGTCAATGTGACGCGGGTCAAAGACATTCCCCAAGTCGTCAAGCCCCTGATGTTGCTTGTCCGGGAGGAGCGCATCGATGCCCCCCCCCAGTACCATGCGGTGCCTGGTGGTGCGGCCTTCAAAGCCTGGGCACGTCTCCAAAAATCCGGGGCCAACTTGTTGGTGGAGGGTGCTTTGATGCCAAAAGCCAAAGGCAAACCATTGGGAGAGGATCGCCGCGATGGCTTCAAAGTCAATTGCAAACCAGCAGACCTCAAGCCGATGGCGCGATCTGGTCTCACTGGACTCCAAGGGTTGGCTGCTCATGGGTTCATCCATGGCGACATCAAACCAAACAATTTGTTTTTTGACAATGAATCGAAAACACTTCAGTTCATTGACGTCGACGGACTGCAGAAAGTCAGCAAAAAAGACGGCTCGAAAATGGAAGGTTCAGAGTCAACGCGTCGATACGCTCACCCTTTGATGTTGGCAGGAAAGCCGTGTGGCGTAGGCAAAGACTTGTGTGCCTTTGGTGTCACGGTGCTGGAGTCGGCACTCTATGCAAAAAACCAAAGTGCGGTGTGTGAAGACATTCTTCGCAATATGAAAATTAGTGAAGAACCCTTTGCGGCAGGGCAGATGGCCAAATTGTCCACAACGCGCATGAGGATGGTTCAAAACTTAAAAGATGAACAGAAAAGGTTTCCTGCCGACAGCGAGGAACATTTTGGGCTCCAATGCATCATCACCTCGATTGAATACGAAGAGTCGCGCATCAATTCAGGTCAGGAAAATGTTTTCGAGCGTTACACCGCTACTAACGCCAATCACCCGCTCAATCAACTCAGCCAGCACCCCGCAATCGCGGGGGGTAAATGACTGCTGATGCTCATCCGAGCTCTATTGCGGCTTGAAGCGCTATGACGCCAGATCCAGATGATTGCGGGCGCTTGACATGGTTGCTTCCGTGGCGTTTGAACGCCCTGGATGAAGTGCGCCAGAAATTGGCGGCATTGGTTGAAAGCGAATGCTGGTCCGATGAGCTCCACCATCAGGCACTCCTGGTGATCGAGGAGCTGATCGTCAATGCGGTGAACTATGGCGGGCAAACACCAGAGTCTGGCGTTTTGGAAGTCGCTCTGCAATCCGATCCAGAACTGCTGCACATCCATGTGCGTGATAACGGTGTCGCTTTTGATCCGTTTGCCCTGACAAACCCAGACACCGAGGCGTCTTTAGAAGAGCGCAGGATCGGTGGTCTCGGCCTTTTTCTGGTCAAGCAGCTGAGTGTGATTCATGGCTACCGGTACACCGATGGCATGAACTGTGTTCATGTCGGTTTGCCGAGAGCAGGCCAATCAACGGCCGTCAGGTGAGTGTTCATATCGGAATTTGTCGTAACTTGTCGGCACTGTTGGCAAGAGCTTTGACTACCATGATGAACGTGTGATTCCAACCCTATGGAGTGTGTGCATGTCCTACGACACCCGCTGGTCCTCCCTGTTGTCAGGCCTGATGGCGCAAATGTCCGGCGATGATGGATCGACAGAAATTTCGGCCAATCATGTGCTGACCTTTGAACACGATGGTCTGGTCATCGAGCTGAGTTTGCATCCCACCCAGCCGCGGGTCATGCTGAGCGTAGAAATCTTGGCGCTGGACTCGGTCCACGACGATGCGATCAACCAAGATCGATTTCGGACCCTCCATCATTTGAATGCCTTGAGCTTTTTTGAGCATTCCACCACGGCAGTGGTCACCCCCTCTGATTTGCTTGTTTTGTGTGCCCAATTGGATCTGCGGGCACTGGAGTCCCATGAGCTGATCGATCAAGTGAACCTCATGGTCGAACGCGCCAAATACTTGCGCGATTCGTGGGGCCAGCTCGGCGCTTTACTTGCTAATGAATCTGAAGCCAATACCCATTGGTCTGGCGTAGCGCCTGCTGCATTTGTTTGACTCGGGGATTCGGAACACACACCATGCCAATCGATCTACAGCGCCCAACCTACACCGCAGCCAAGACAGCGGGATCCGTCCAGTCGGAGCGCGCTCAAGCCGAGCTGAAAGAAATCAAGACCTACGTTCAGGCCAAGGCCAACGGATCCAAGTTTCCGGGCTATTTGCGCTTGGTGAATTCGCAAGATGAGGGCCAGCCCCTCAGAATGACCCGCAGCCGTTGGTTCAACCGACCCGGTGCGGCTCGCTTTACTGAACGTAAAGCCGCAGCCGATTATGTGCAAAATCTCTTTCGTGCTGCCTACGGCCACCGCTGCACGCCTCAGCAGTACCAAGCGCTGACGCATCAGATCGAGCAGTACCTCAAGGACAACAGTGGCAGCATGGGATCGCACCACTTTTTACGTTTCTTGAACAGTTTTGAAAAATTGGCATCTGCGAATGCGAACTTGGGACGGCATGAAAAACCTCTGGCGTCTGTTTATCCCGCAGAGCAGAGGTGTGCTGAAGACCTTGCTGTCAAAGCGCGCGTTCGCGATGACGAAGATGAGGGCAATGGCGCACTTCCGCAAGCGCAGGCCTGCGAGCGTCGTGCCAAGGGGGTTTCCACTTTGTTGGGCATCCCACCCAATCAAGTCAAACTTTTGTCGACCAACACCACCGAAGGTGAGGTGTACGCCGCAGGTTCATCGCAGGTCTACAAGCATCTGAAAAATCCAGTACCGATTCACCACAACAATTTAAGGAAAGGTGAGATTGCTGCGGCCTGGTTGCACGATACGCCCAGTGTGGTGACGCCTACTGACTTTTTGGTGCAAGTGACCAAAAAATCCAGCAATGCCGTGAAGTCCGCGGAACCATCTGACATGACAGAGTCGACCCTTTACCGTGTGCCTGCCGCGCAATTCAAAGTCTTTGTGCGGGAGCAGATTGGCGTTCCTATGGCGGGGTATCGCCCTGATGACACGGTGAAGTTGAACTTGGTGGGGACGCTGATGCCGCGTGCGTCAGGCCAATCGATGGACGATTACAGCAAAGCGCGCGGTCCCATGCCGACGGGCCACTTCAAAGGTCTCGCCAAAGGTGTCGTTCAGGGGCTTGAGGAGCTGTCGAACCGACGTGCTGTCATTCACGACATCAAGCCCGCCAATGTCATGTTCGATCCTCTGAGCGGTCAGGCCCGCTTGATTGACCTGGGTGGGTTGGACAAACTGAGCAAATACGCCAACACCGACCCTGGTCTTCAGCAATATCCTGGTGTTGCCTTGAATCAGTCGCGCAACTATGCAGGCACGGATTTCACCATGTCGCCACGCCTGATACCCAATGCGGCAGATCCCCAGCGGCCGGGTTACTATTTGTCTGTTGCCCATGGCCATGAAGTTGACCGTTACTCGGCTGGCATGACCTTGCTGACAGCGCTGCAGCCGAAAATGAGCAGCAAAGAGGTGCTGTTGCACTTGTCAAGGAACAGTATTCCTCCAGATACGCCATCCACCGAGTATCTGCCCTTGTTGCTGGCCCGTCTTCAGGATGTGGACCCTGTGGCCGCACAAGCACTGCATGCCCGGTTTCAACAAGAACCGGAACTGCACGATCTCATTGAGAATTGTTTCATCGCGTCCGAGCCCAGCGAAGCAGGCACTCAGGCCTGGCAACGTGTATTGGCCAGCCCAGTTCTGGCCCCTGAGCCCCTGGTTCAAAGCGCCAACAATGAGATCCAATTGTCTGCCCAAAGGATGGACTTCAGGCCGGGTGTGAGTATCCCTAGTGAGGGGCAAGTACGTGCTGGGCAGTCGGTGCTTGCACAGTCCACAGCCGTTTTGCAGAAGGACCTTGACAGCATTGACCGCGGACCAGTCGGATCCGACGTGCAGTCGGATCCGCGGTTCAAGCAGTTTGCGAGCGATGTTCCTCGGGCCAAATACAACTTGGGCGCCACACGTCTACAACGGGGCTCCGTGACAGCACTGGATCGCAGTCTTGAAAGTTGGATGCCAGGGCCTGACAAGCAAGTGGCGCGCGAAAATGCCCGTTTGGATCTGGCGCAGCTGTTGACTCAAAACACTTCTGGTAGCTTGCAATTCGGTACGGATATCAACCCCTTTCCTGGGCGTAACGCCTCGGAGCAAGCCCGGATGCTGCAAAAACCTTGGTTTTCTTCCAAATTCGATCACCCGGATTTTCACGTGGAGCCCGACCCTGCGGTACCCGGTGCCCTGTTGATTGACCTGCAGAAAATCGACAAAGAAAGCACGTTTTACTTTGAGAATAAGCATCATCTGCCGGCAGAAGGAAGCCCCGGGGTGGCCGATCTGATGCGGGCCCAATTGCGCTACACGCCGAGCAACGAGGTGGGAAAGCCGGGATCGGTCGAAGTACTGGAACTTCGGTTTGCGTACCAGCTTCAAAAGCCGGATTGAGCAGCCCGAGGGGTCAGACAGCGATAGCGGTATGCAATACGCATTTTTTTCAAACAGCAGGAGGGGTGTCTGATGGATACCAGCGATCAAGATGTGATGCGGTGGACCAAGGCTTTGGAAAGTCCGGTTTTTCAGGACAAAGCCTTGCAGGACAAGCTTGTCAAAGCAAACGCTTCGATGGCTCGGCTCAGTGCCATGTTGCAAGATCTTGAGCAAGGCAAAGTGCTTGACCCTGAAGCCGGGCGCGAGTTCACCCTGGAGGGGTGGTTAGAAGAGGAAGTGGCCACGCCAGAGGTTGAGCAGGAACTGTACGAGCAAGCCATGGAGGCTTTGTCGTCAGCGCAATTTGAGCGCTCATTGGAGGCGTTCTCCACGCTGTTGAGCATCACCCCACTCGACGCCGACTATCTCTTCGGCTTTGCCTTGAGTTTGCAATTCATGGGTGCGATTGAGAAGGCGGCCGAGTATTTCTCCATGTCCTATGCCTTGGATCCCAGCAATGGGGCTTGTGCTTTTCGCCTTGGTGAGTGTTTGTTAGCACTCGGACACGAAGAAGACGCACGCGAGGCTTTGCGCACAGCGGTGCAACTCGACGCCGTGCCGGGTTCTGACCCCGAGGTACGGGAGTTGGCGCAGCAACTTCTCGACCAAATTCTCTGATCATTGAACGGGCAAAAAACATGGGCGTGGTTTCAAAAGGCAGCGGATTTGATCTTCGTGACTTTTCCGATTTCAAGGCGAACAGCGAAGCGATTCATGAGAGCGAAGCGGCCTCAAGGGCTTCGGTGGTTCTGGGTGCTGAACAAGCCCCCTCAGCGAGCGGAGCGTTATTGAACGAGATGCCGCAATTTGCTCCTCCCAGCAAAGGCACTGCCCGTCTGTCAACTCGAAAGGCGAGTTTGAAAGGCCAGGAACTCATCAATCCAGTAAGGCCTGAATCGCGGGATTTGAGTGGCGGTGAGGCCAAGCCCACAGGTGTATCAGAACGTCAATCGGTGGCTTCAGCAACGGCCAGCCAGGCCGCCTCTGCCGCCTCGCAAGCGCGCTCGGATGACGGTTGGGTGGAGATTATTCCAGACGAGAAATCTAAACCAGCTTATACCGACGAGCGATTTAAAGCGATTCAAAATCGCTTGGAAGCCAAAAAAGCCAAGATCCTAGAGATCAAAGAAACATCGGCCAAAGCTTTGGAAAAGGCAGAGTCTGTGGGTGTTTCTCCGGCACGCTGCAAATTCTGGAAAAAGTTCACCACAAGCGGGTTATCTCTGACTGTTGCGATATTGGGTCTTACGAGTGTAATGACAGTGGGTACGCCCGCGATCGTTGCGCTTTTATGTATTGGCGTAAAGACCAGTCTGGATGCCTTCTGTACTTACCGTCATTTCATTGAAGCCAAACAAAAGGCTGCCAATGAGCCTTATGCAAATCGATTCCCAACAGGCGATTTTTTCACTGATGGTTGGTTCAACATTTTTACGCAAAAATCGGAAAAAATTGATAAAAGCAAGATGGGGCCGGACAGTCCTGAAATGCTCAAGGCGATCAAGTGGGGAAAAGGGTTCAATGCCGCCTTTAATATTGTTGTGAGTTTGACGGTGGGTTTAACGGGCGGTCTGCATGCGGCTGCAGGGTGTGTAGAGCAAATAAATTATTTTTCAGCAGCCGGAGGGCAAATTTTGCTGACAGCTGTGCTCACCCGGATGGGGTGGAACAAGCAGGAAGTCACCGGTCGCAACGACAAAGCTTTGGCCAAACTCGCCGAGGGTTATACGCAGTACTATGAAACCCTTGAAGAAGTCTTGGAATCGATCGCGAATCGTGCAAATTCTGGTGTGGGCACCAGCGGGCACCTGGACGACGAAGAGGTGGCAAAAAAGCTGGCCGATTTGAAGTTATCCATCGACGGGTTGGAAAGTCTGTCGGAGGAAATGCAGCAGGTGGTGGATGCACGAGAGAAGCAGATCACAGACGACAACAAAAAGGGTTTGTGGGGCCGTGGTGCAGCGCAGGGCATTGCGGGTGGCCTGGCCCAGGCGGCGGCGTCATTTGGCGCTGCAGCGCTTTTTGTGCATCTGTTGGGTGCCAAGATCGGTGTGGAAGCGGCCAGTCAGTGGAGCCCGGTTGCCGACACAGTCGACAACATCTTGCTGGCGGCAGGCAGCAGTGCCTTGTCTGAGGCGGTGCGCAAAGTCAGGGCCAGAAAACTGTTGGATCCGCTCAGAGCGCAGTGGACAGATCCGCGTGCTCAGGCCTTGAATCAGGAGCTGGACAACGAAAAGCGCCGAAAAGCCATCCAGAAACCTCCGTATACAGCGGTCGTAATCGATGACAACGGAAAGCGCCTCGATGACTCAGCGGCCTGAACCGAAGGGTCATAAGTTCAAGGAGCAGTTCTCAAAGATCATGCTTGATTGCTTATCAGCAAGAAGGACCGGCACACGGTCAAGGATTTCTAAACCGCTTGACAGCGGTACGTCCTCGAGCAGAGCAGGTCTGCCCTCTCTACTTCGGCGCTGAAACCGTGATACCGCTGATGAACGCGTAGCCCTGGCGGTGCACCGTTTCCAAAGGCAGGATTTCGCCTGTCTGGTCAATCACCTTGTTGCGCAAGCGGCGAACCAGGATTTCCATGCGCCTGGGGTCGTAGCTGTCGGGCTTGCAGCCCAATTCCACAATCAGGTCGTCGCGGGGGACCGTTACACCGGGCTGCCGCGCCAGTGCGCACATGATGGCCATTTCCGAACCGGTGAGTTTAACGTGCGACCCCTGTGGGGCGTGCAGCAGCCAAGTGGCTCGGTCGATGCGCCAGCCTGACGCATCGCTGTGGCCCTTGAGCCTGCGCATCAGGTTCCGAACACACGCCGACAGTTCTTCCAGCATCACCGGTTTGACGAGGTAAGTGTCAGAGCCCGCGCGTGCAGCGGCAACACGCGCTGCGCTCTCTCCGCGTGCTGTGGTGATGATGAGGCCCTTGTCCATCAAGGCTGCGCGCTTGGTCTCCAGCCAGTCCAAGCCATCTCCGTCGGGCAGCCCCAAGTCGAGCAGCAAGATGTCAAAGTTGTTGCTCTGCATCCATTGCTCGGCCTGCGCCAGGTTTCCCACGCCCTCTACCTGGCAACCGTCCAGGTTCAAAAAGGAGATGGTCGCTTGCCGCAAGGGCTCTTCGTCTTCGATCATCAGCACGCGTGGCGCGCTGCTCATGCTGGCACTCATCGGTCATTCATCAGCTGGCTTTTTGCACAACGCCTTTCATGGCGTCGCTCACTTCCTTGATCAGCGTGCTTTGGATCTGTGTCATCAGGCTCCACTTTTGGGTCATGGACTGCAGTTCCAGCATGGTGGTGGTGGAGACATCTGTCCCGCGGGTCTGATCAAACTTGGCTTTGATTTGGGCTTCGTACGCATCGACAGAGCCCAGGCCGACGTTGGCTATGTAGTCCAGCGAGAGGGTACCGGAGCTGTTCAGAGAAGAGATCATGGTGTTTCACCTTTCAGAAAAAGACGGGAATGCGCGGGGCCGTCATCAGACGATGGGAGCCTCACAAGTTGCTCTGCGCTCAAAGCGTGGAGGATACGAAGTGCCGCATCAACGGCTTGCCGAGAAGCATTCAGACGCGAAAAAACCTCTGACGCCAGCCCGCTGTGGGCCTGCTGGTTCAGTAGGCTTTGCAAATTTTGTAGCTGCGCACGGGTACGGTCCAGTTCGGCGCCGCCTTGCACGGGGTCTTGCAGCCTGACTGCCAACTCCTGCCATGGCTCGGCCAATGGCGTGGTCGGTAGGTCTGCCAATTGGGCGGGCCAGTCGTTTGGAGGGGTGGGTTTCATCGCTCTATCCTGCGGTTTTGGCCTTGGGCATCTTCCAAAATGATGGCGTCATTGTCGATGCGCAGCAGGCGCCATTCGTTGACTTGACCGCCTGGCAGGATGCGGCGGCCATCGGCCAGCAAAAGGTAAGGTTGAGGACCGCTCTGCACCGCCAGCAGCGCCAGAGGAATATGACCAACGCTGGCATGAACCGTTTGCGCAGCTTTGGGGGACGCGCCCGTGCGCACCGTAAGCGCTTCAGGCAATTCGCGTTGCAGCACGGCTTTGGCCTCTGCGAACGCTTCTGGGGAAGCCCCCGGTCCGGCAAGCCAAACATCGGCACGTTGCCCCGCAGTCAGCACGATGCCCTCGGGCATCTGCGATTGCAGCAGGGCCACCTGCGCTTCGAATTCGCGTTGCACCAGCACCTGGGGCAAAACCCGGCGTGTGAGCCCCATCACGCTGCGCATCAGACCTTCCAACTGGTCTTGATCTTGCACCACGCCACGCAGCAAATGGCGCTTGCCTTTGGCGTGATCGACCTGCACCACATCGGCCAGGCCCAGCTGCACGATCACAGACTGCACTTGTTCACGGCTGACCGTCGGTTCCCGGATTTCGGCCACGGGCGTGATCGCGCTGGGGGGCATGGCGTGGTCGTGCCATTGGGTCCAGGCGGCTACGGCCGCCACAGCCGCCATGCCCACGCTGGCCACCAGGGCAACCCGGGTGGACTTATGGCGTAGCCGTTGGCCCAGCCAGTTCTGCCATGCAACCGTATGCGTCGAATGCACTGCCGCAGAAAGGGCATCAGACCCTTTTATCAAGTCGCTGACAGCCTCGCTTTGGGTTGGGGCGCTCAGCGAACCCGGCTGATCCATTGCGGTGACCGTGTGGGCTTCGCTGTGCGGCCAGTCGGTGGCGTCTGCATACAGCCATTCGGCTTCAGGGCTATCCACCACCATGCCCACGGCGTGCCATTGCAGCGCCTGGCCAATCGGCAAGGCCACTGTTTGGCTCTCGCAGGCCAGTTGCCAGCCACTGTCGTGCCACTGCACAAGTGCTTGGGCACTGGGTGCATCGCGCAGCACAATCGCGTTTTGGGGGTCATGGCCCAGCGTCCAGCTGTCTTGGGCTGGATCTAACGCAACGCAGGCGCCTTCATGGCAGCCCGACAGGATGCGCAATTGCATGACCTGAGCCGAAGCACTCACAGATCCACCCTCCCCAGAGGTTGGACATTCACGTCGGTCACCAATTCCTGGTAAGACACCACTTGCAGGTCATACAGGTCTTGCTCGATCATTTTGCGCAAGTACCTGCGGATGTCCATCGACGCCAGCATGACCGGGCGTTGCCCGGTGGGGTTGATCTTGCCGACCGTTTTCTTGATCGCTTCCACCAGTTGTTTGCCCACCGCAGGATCGAGCGCCAAATAGCTGCCTGCCGACGTTTGCCGGATGGCCGCGCGCAGGGTTTCTTCCACCTTGGGGGCCAGCAAATAGGCGGGCAGCATGTTGTGGCCCGCGCAATATTTGTGGCTGATGTGGCGCTTGAGGGCGCCGCGCACATATTCGGTCAGCAGCACCACATCTTTCTCTTTTTGGCCCCACTCCACCAAAGCCTCCAAAATGGTGCGCAAGTCGCGGACCGAGATGTCTTCGGAGACCAGCCTTTGCAGGATTTCGCCGATTTTTTGCATCGGCAAGATCCGCACTGCCTCTTTGACCAAATCGGGGAAGCGCTGTTCCATCGCCGACAGTAAGAATTTGGTTTCCTGCACCCCAATGAAGTCTCCGGCGTATTTGCGTAGCACGGTCGCGAGGTGGTAGGTCAGGATCTGGCTGGTGTCCATGACGGACAGCCCAGCGCTGACCAGCAGCTCCCGCAGGTCGGCGGGCACCCACAGGGTCTCCATGCCCGGCAGGAATGCCCGGTCCTTTTCAAAGTCCACCATCAAAGACGACAGGGTGTCTTCGGAGTCGCGAGACAGCAGCCATTGCGGTCGCAAGCGCCCTGTGGCCACTGGCACCTCTGACAGCAGAATGTGGTAGGTTTCTTGTGGCAGGCGGTCTGTAAAGCGCAAGTGGATGCCAGGGAAGGGGACCCCCAGATCAAAATAAAGTGCGCGCCGAATCCGGATCAATTCGTCGTTGAGCGAGGCGCCGTCGAGTTGGCTTCTCAGGTCTTCTGAAACATCCAAAATCAACGGAACCGTCGGGACAAATTCATCGGCGCCGTCTTTTTTGGTGGTGACGGGCTTGCTCGCAGCGGCTTGCATGGCGGGCACTTCGGTGACTTCACCCGTCAGCGCATTGACTTGTTTGCGCGGACGCAAGGCCAAGCCGATCCCGATCAAGGGGACCGCCAGCAGCGCAAACACGGTGGTGGGCATGCCAGGGATCAGGCCCATGCCCAGGGCAATGCAACCACCAATGATCAGGGCCTTGGGCTGCGCCAGAATTTGCTGGCCGATGTCGCGCCCAACGTTCGAAGGTTCGCCATCGTTGGACTGCACCCGGGTCACCATGATGCCAGCGCAAATGGAGATGAACAGGGCTGGGATCTGGGCAATCAGACCGTCACCGATAGAGAGGATGGAGTAGGTCTGAACGGCTTTGGCTGCTGTCATGTCCCGTTGCAGCACCCCAATGAGCATGCCCCCCAGCAGGTTGACCGCCACAATGATGAGTCCGGCAATCGCATCGCCTTTGACGAACTTCATGGCCCCGTCCATGGAGCCGTAGAGCTGGCTTTCTTTCTCGACAATTCCCCGGCGGCGTTTGGCCTCCTCCATGTCAATCGTGCCGGCGCGCATGTCGCCATCAATCGACATTTGCTTGCCAGGCATCGCGTCCAAAGAAAAACGTGCGGCCACCTCGGCCACACGCTCGGCGCCTTTGGTGATCACCACGAACTGCACGATGGTCAGGATTAAAAACACCACCAAGCCGACCACCAGGTTGCCGCCCACCACGAAGTTGCCAAAGGTGTCGATGATGTGCCCCGCATCGCCTTGCAGCAAAATCAGGCGCGTCGTGGCAATGGAGATGCCCAGGCGGAACAGCGTGGTCACCAGCAGCACCGACGGAAAGGACGAAAAGGCCAGCGGTGAGGGCAGGTACATCGCCACCATCAACAGCACCCCCGAAATCGTCATGTTCAGGCCAATGAGCATGTCCACCACCAGGGTGGGCAGTGGCAGGATCATCATGAAAATGATGGCCACCAACATCACGGCCAAAACCACGTCGTTTCGGGTGGACGCCGCCAGGGCGAGTCGCTGAAACATCTTTTGGACCGGTGCCATCATGTGCGGCGCTCCTTGGGTGCTGGGGGGCTTTCGATGGCCTGTCGGTAGGCCTGCATGGATTGCGCGGCCTCGTCCGAACGCAATAGCCCTTGCAAGACCTGGGCGCGCAGCAGGTGATAAGGGGCACGGATCGCACCCCGCAGTGCCAGACGGTCCAGGCAGACCAGGGCCTGTTCCAGCCGGCCCGCACGGCGACACGCCAGCGCCAGGGCGCAGACATGCAGTGGCTGCGGGGGATCCAGAATTTCCAGTGCTGCAAACACCGTCATCGCCCGCTGTGGAAAGCCCTGCTTGAGGTAAAAATAACCCAGCAATGCCAGGGCTTGGCTTTGTCGAACAGGCATGTGTTGGGTCAGGGCGTTAACCGGCATACAGTGCCCTTCTCATGGCGTCACACATGCCGCGTATTTCCATCACCTCACTGCCCAGCCGATCCATTCTTTTGAGTGCATTGAGCTCGTCGCCTGTGGCCCCTTGAAGGGCTTGCTTGACGGTTTTCAGAGCCTCAGTCAGCGCTTCTTCAAATTCACCCGGCTCCAGCAGGGTCGGGTCCTCCAAATCGATGCGCACCCAGTCGTCGAGCGCAGTTTCGGCATGGGGCCGATCCAGCAGCAAATCCACCTGGGGCTGAAACCCCAGGTCCGGCGGTGACAGCTTGCGTTGGGTCGGCAAGCCGGTTTCGGGCCGGTGCTCGGCCTCATCCAGGGGGATGAGGCCTTGTTGCAGTCCGTAGGTGCTGCCAAAAGCTGGAATCTTGGACATCAGAACACCTCGGCCACGCCCGCTTCGCGCGTGCATTGCTGCATCCACTGGGCCAGGGTATCGATGCCTTCGAGCAGTGCCGCTGCACTGAGGGGCTGACGCAGACGCAAGCAGCCTACCCATTGCCGGGCAGACCCTTGGCCGCGTAACCCCAAACGAAATGTGCCGGGTGGCTGAGCGGTTTGGCTGTGGGCGTTGCAGGCCCAAAGAGCTGTTTCGATTTGGGCACCTGTGCTGTGCGGGGCGTTGACTGCACACACCAGCAGCAGCGCATGGGTGTGATCGTCCCACTGAAGCGTCCAAGTGTGCTCACCGATCGCAAAGCTGCTTGTGCCTGCAGGGTCAAGTGCCAGGTGGGGCAAGCCCAGTGCTTGTCCAAATTCTTGCACCGCCGTGTTGACCGTATGCATGTTCAATACTCCTCCGCCTCAAGGTCGGTGGCCCGGTCCAGGGCCAGCTGGGCGGCGTCCAAAACAGACTGACGGGCCTCGGCCGAAGGAAAGACCTGAAGTGGCAATTCCTTGAGGGCGCGCCGGATACCCGCCAGAAAAGCGACTTTGCACGATGCGGGTGCATCGCAGCGGTGTTGTCTGGCCAGGCTGTCAAAGCGGGCGGCATCGACCCAGCGCTCTGCGCTGAGCCCCGCCAGTTCGCTGGTCAGCTCGCTCGTACGGATGGGGAGGGTGTTGAACTGGGTCTGCAGGGTACGGCCCAGTTCATCGCAGGTCTCCAGAACGGTCGCGATCACCCCCAGGTGGTAGAGGTCGCTGAGCAGAGCTTGCAGCTTGACGGGGTCTCGCGAGGGGCGCACGGCCGCCAGGTCTGCCCCCATGGCCTTGACCATGTCTTGCAGAACCTGCGTGAAGGCGGCTGCTTTGCGGTCTTTGTGCGTGTCCAGCAGCGCGCGCAGCGTGCTGCTCAGGTCGGCCGCACCCAGTACGGCCTCTTTGTAGGTCTGCCGGAAGGCCTGTGCAGCGCCAGGTTCATCCAGCGAATTTTGGTGTTCCTGAGAGGCTTTGAGGACGTTGATGTCCGCCCAGATGGCGTCACCGTGCTCTGCTTCCAGCTCGTCCGCAGCGTCCTCCACCGCGGCGAGTGCACGGCCGCCCACATCGGTCAACTGGCCTTCGCGCAGCAACTGGGCCACCTCCAGCAGGCTCAGGTACTGGGCAGAGGCGTCTTTGTGAAGACGCGCCGCCTCTTGTCGCGCGCGTGCGGGCTGACGCTGGATACGCCGCGCCAAGGCCAGCAACTGCTCTTCTTGTTGCTCTTCGTTTTGATGTTCTGACTGCAGGGCGAGCAGCAGGGCATGAAATTCGGCACTGTGCAGGGACGATTTGTTGTCCGCCTTGCCGATGCGTCGCTCTCGCAGGGATTTTTCTTCTGCTTTGGTCGACAACTGCTGGGTCAACTCGTCGGCGGCATCGGCCAGCACGCTGGCGTGGTCCAACTGCTGCACGGGTTGCCCCTGCAAGAAACCGGTGGGCATTTGCCCCTGGCCGGGCGAGCGGCCTGAATGCAGCGGTGTCTGCATGTGCGTGCCGGAATGAGCCAGAGAGTCGATCATGGTTGAAAGCAGTTCGCTTGGTACCGCATCACAGGTTGGGTCGCCCCTTGCCAAGTCTGTTGGCGGTAGGCGAGCCCGTGGACTGCGACATTCGGTTTGAAGCGTGATGCCAAAAGTGGCAAGCAAGGCGGAAATTCAGATACCGCACATGTTCTTTCAAAAACACCAGATTCTTGGATTGCAAACCTCGAAATGTCGGAATTTGTCGAAATCTAAAAAAACCGCAAATCCAGTGTCGTTATTCGTCGGATTTTGTCGGGCGGCAAGCCTTGGTTTGAGAGGCCGTCTCGCTACCATTTAAATCATGTCCAGCACAGCCTCTGCCGCCATGACCACCAACGATCCGGGTATTGAACAAGCCCTCAGAGAAAACGCCCAGCTGCTGATTCAGACGCGCGAAATCTGCGAACAGCTCAAAACGCTCCAGGCCAACCCGGTACGCCAGAAATTGCGTGAACTGGGTGTGGAAGACGAACAGGCCTTCTTCAGTTGGCTGGAAAAACAATTTCCGCCCATGGATTGGAGTGACGCCGAGCGCCAAGCCGATGAAAGCCTTCACCAGCTGTTGGGCGCCCCAGAGTTGCCTCAGCCACGTACTGGAAGCCGTTTGAAATCGTCACGTCAAATGGTTTGAACTGCATGGCCTTTGAAGGGCATTGAATCATCACAAGGTATCAGATGGACAACATCAATCAAACGGGCAACCGCTCTGTCAATTTCGCGTTCACGCAGTCGATCGGCAATTATTCTGCCGACCAGCTCAACAAAATGGACATCAGCGACCTCATGACTTTGGTCATGACGCGCATGGTGGACGCCAAGGAGCTTCAATTTAAACAAAAGCTCGAAGAGGCAGATGCGCGCACAAAGAGATTAGAGACATTGGGTGATCAATACAAAGCAGTGGCTCGCCTGAATGCTGTGTTTGGTGCGAATGACAAGGATGACACTTCAATTAAAGACGCGCAAGGAGCTAAAGATAAGATTTCAGCAGACCAGTGGGATCAGAGTTCGGCGGATTTTCAAATCGATTCGTCAAATAATAAAAAACCCAACTCCTCATATCGGCCTTATTCAGATTTGACGGCTGGTCAACAAGGTGAAAAAACCGCCTGGTTCAAGGCGATGGACAGCTTTGAAGCCTCTTTAACGGAAGAAGAAAAGACTTACCTGAGGGAGACATGGAACAGGACCGAAGATAATGTGGGCGCCAAACAAACTGGCGGTAATCCTGTGTTGGATGCTCAAATCAAAGCGAAGTTTGAAAAGGCTTGGCACGCACAAGGTTATGAGCCTCCAAAAGGGTTGAAGGCTGATGAAGTCAATCGCATTTACGGTGATCATTACGAAGGAGATGCTGCCAGTTGGAAAAGGGAGCAGTTTTTTCGAGCGTATGTCGACTACAACTTGAGCCCAGACACAACCGCATCTACTTCTAATTCCTCACAGTCTGATCTGGGATATTCGACTTGGCGTGATGGACTGAGTGAAGATGGTCGGCAGTTTATGGCCGATGTGGACACGTTTTGCTCAACAGGTCAGGCCAATGGAACGCTCACTGAAGCGGATGTGGCGAAAATCAAATCGGGTGATTTTAAAAAATCCGACATTGAAGCCATTCAAGTGGCCATCAAAAATGAGCAGGACCAAATCAACAGCATGAACACGCGCGATCAACTCGATATTCAAAGAATCGCCAATCAGATTGACCAATGTAACAACATAATGAGCACGCTGATCAAAAAATTCAACGAATCGTCCACCAACGTCATCAATCGGATGTGATGGACAAAGGCACCGACATGACGGCCTCCAACGATCCGCTCACCGCGGCCGATTACAGCCAGCTGGCCGAGCGTGTGGCGACCCACCTGCGCGAGGGGGGCACCCTGGGCGATCTGGCCGGTATTACAGACGAACAGTTTGAGGCCCTGTACGCCGCTGCTTATCGCTTGTATGGGGCTGAGCGCTACGAGGAAGCTTCCAAGGTGTTTGCCTACCTGGGCATGACCGACCCCTATGACCGCCGCTACACCCTGGGGCTGGGCGCCAGCCACCAAATGCTCAAGCGCTGGGACGAGGCGATTGCCGCCTATGCCCTGTGCATGGTGCTGGACGTGGTCGACCCGGTGCCCGCTTTCCACATGGCCGAATGCTTGGCGGGCAAAGGCGAGTTGGCTGACGCGCAGTCGCTCCTGGCCCAAGTGGTGGAGCGGTGCAAGCAGCCCGAGCACGAAGCTCTTAAGAAAAAAGCCGATGCCATGCTCAAACTGATGGGTTTGCGGGCAGCGCGCCAGCATTCTTCTGCTCAGGCTCCCAGGTCTTAAGCCATAAGCGGCGCCCTCTGCGATGACCATTCCTCCCGTTTCTTCGCTGCCCCCCTCCACGCCAGGCCTTGGTGGAGCTGCCTCGACCGATGCCTCGGCGCCGGTGGCCCGCCCCACCGAACAGGGCGCATCCCCGGTGGTGGCGTCAGACCGCACACGATTGCCCGGCGACAGCGGTTCGGCCACCGTTTCTGTGGCCCCCCAGTTGGCTCCGCCCCACATTGAGGTGGACGACATTCTGGAAAACCTGCAGTCCCTTTTGCCCATGTTCTTGGGCAAAGGCAATGAGGTCACCCAGGAGGCCTTGGGCGAGCTCATCAAAAGCAATGCCAAGGTCAGCGATGAGTTGGCCAAATCGCGCATCGGGAAGATCCGCGAAGCAGCGGCCCAGCTGAGCAACGCAGACAACAAGACTTTTTGGGGTTCGGTGCTCAACATTGCGGGAAAAGCACTGGCAGCCATTGGTGCCGTGGTGGCCACTGTGGCATCGGGGGGGGCCTTGGGTCCGGTGCTTCTGCCGCTGGCGGCATATTCGATACTTTCCAGTGTGGGCAGCCTTATCAACGAGGTCATGAAGTTGTCGGGCCATCCTGAGGGCATGGGTTTTGAGCTCACTGTGGGCAACCTGTTCAAAGCGATCGCCAAGTGGGCGAATGCCCAAGACGATACCGCCAATTCGTTGATGGAATGGACCGACAAGGTCGTGAACGGGTTAATGGTATTGGGCAGTTTGTGTGCAGCGGTAGGCTTTATCAAGATGGGGGTCAAGGCCATGTCCGAGGCCACTGTGCGCATGAAAAACATGGCCAACAAGTTCACTGCTTTTGCGCAAATAACGGGAGGCGCTGCCACTACGGCAGCCAGTATGGTGAATTTCGATGCTGCCGATGCCCGTAAAAAAGCCGATGACCTGCGAGCGGACAACAAAGAGTTGGAGGCTCTGGTGTTTAAAAGTCAGCAACTGGCCCAGTTTTATTACGAGGCGCTTCGCGATGCCGTGCAGTACTTGGCCTCTGGTCAGGAGCGTCTGTCTGAAATTGCCAACCGTCATGGCCAATCCCAGAAGGCCATACAGGCCAACATGGTTTGAGTGCCCCAGCGTCTGCGAACCATTGCCCTAATTCCATATGACCTCCATCAGCGCACCCCAAAGCCCTGCGACACCGTCGGTACCGACCCATCCAGGCACAACCGAAGTCAGCCAGACCGCGGCGCCTGCGGCGGCTGGGGCGGCTGCGCCCACGACCGGTGCGGTGCCTGCTGAGGTGGGCAATACCCCAGGGTCCACGCCGGGCACCCCGGGTAAACCTGATTTGCCCGCCCCCAAAATGCCGTTCGACGAGAGCGCCAAAGTGCTGGCGAAAGCACACAGCCGTCAGGCCTTGGCAGGGCGTCAGCAGGCCGACCAGACCATGAGCCGTGCGGACATCCTGAGGGAAATTCGCAAGCAAAGACGCGAAGCCGCCTGTGCCAAGTCGTTTGAATTGCAGGACTTTGCCCGGTTGGTTTTAGGGCCTGTCAAATACTGCTTCACCAACCCCGGCACGGTGGTGGCCACGGCCCTGGCCGCTTCTGCGGCGGTGGCGACTGCGCTCACCACTGGCAGCCTGGCAGGCTTCAAGGCGGCCATGCCCTCGATCAGTGCGGTCATGACTGAAATGGTCAAAAGCTCGGGTGTGCAAGACATGCTCGAGAGCGGCGCCGAGCTGGTGTTGCTGCAGTTGGGCGTCGACCCGACAGTCACTGAAAAATGGGGTGATGCGGTCGGATCGGCGGCTTTCCTCAGTGCCAATGTGGCGATGAATGCCTTGGGTGGCACCTGGAGCGCCATCGATTTCTCGACCATGGGTGATTTGGCGGCCGATGTGGCCGCGCTCATGAACATGCCCGCCAAGAACGCTGCTGCCCTCAAAGGCATAGTGCAGATGCTGGGGCATGGCACGGTCGCCATTGGCGCAGGCATCGCCGCCGGAAACTACAAAGACCTCAACGCGACCAACTTCAAGTCGGTCTGGGATGAACTGATGAAGCAGTTCAGTGCTGAGGATGCCAAGTTCAACCTGAACGATTTCCTCAAAGGGGAAACGTTTGAAAAGATGTCCAAGGCCTGGACGAAGCTCACGCAAGATTTTGGAAACTTGGAAAGTTTCGTCCAAGCGCTGTCTGATTTGGCTTCCCCTGCCGCGCAAAAAACCTACAAGGCCTGAACGGCCTTGACCCTTTCAACGAAGGATTGTTGACATGAACCACCCCATCGAACGACCCCGCTACAGCCCGCCCCCGGCCGCTGCCAACGTCGTGCCCGCAGAAACCGCGGGCAGCGACCCTATCACGCCATCGACGCCCAACGATGGCGATTGGGCGCAGTTCGTGGGGGGCAACGCCTCCGGTAGTTCAGTACTGGCCGCTTACCCGGGGTTGGGAACAGTCAAAGCGCTGTCGCCTGCTTCCGCCAAAGCGGCTTACCAGGAATGCGCTGCCATGGAAGGTAATCTGTCCGATCTGTTGGCCAGTATGGCGGCCACCATGGCCCTGATGTTTCAGAAACTGCGCAAAAACGCGGTGGAAAGCCAGGCAATGGATCTGAAAACGCAAGTGCAAGCCATGCAAGGGCAAGCAGCCAAGATGCGCGATGCTGCAGAAAACAACTACACGCATGCCAAGACGCAAGCGTGGAGTCAGTTTGCCAGCGGGTGCGTGGGCATCGCAGGGGGCGCTTATTCTGCCTATTCTGCTGTCAAGGCGGGCAATGCCCCAAAAGCCGAGCCGACGGCCAGCGCGTCACCTGATAAAACGGCCGCCAAGACGCCAGCAGCCGATCCTGCAGCCGACGCACCGACCGTGGAGGCCCCAAAAGCGCAAGCTCCAGCCAAGAACCAAGAGGTCAAGGACATGGACGAGTTGCTGGCCACCAAGCCACGCGGTCGTGCCAATACGGTGCCCAAAAAAGATGAGGGCGTAGACATGGATGAACTGATGGCTTCTGAGCCGAGGAAACGCTCCAGCAATGTGTCTCCCGATGAGCGCCCCGTAAACAATGATGTGCGGGCTTCCCCGCCTCAACGCTCCAAGTCTTTCAACGTCAAGCGATCGGAACCGTTGACGGAAAAAGACGAGGCGAAATCGATCAACCAGCCGGCTGACACAGACGCTGTACCGAGCACTGATGCTGCCAGCAAACCGGCCATGGTTTTGCCAAAAACCAGCGCTGATGTCTGGAATTTGCGAGGTCAAGTGTCCAAAACCTTCGCTGATTCGTTTGGAACAGTGATCACCTCGGTGGGCACTTCGATGGCCAGCAGTTACAAGCACGATGCCGATCTGGACGAAGCCCAAAGCAAGGAGCTTGAAGCCCAGAGCACCAAAGCCGCCGCAGCCCGATCCATGAACGAAGAAATCGCACAAATGAGCAAAGAAGCTATCCAGCGCCTGTTTGATCACTACAAAGCGCTCGTGGATCAGGAACAGGCCACCAGCAAGGCCATCATTCAAAACATTTAAGAGCAGCGAATGACAAACAGCATGAACTCGGCCGATGTGACGCAGCCTGCGGTTTTCCAGGCTTTGGTGGCGCAGGGCCAGGCTTTGACAGAGGCATGGCGCAACATTCCCGTCCCCGACAGACCCCTGAGCGAGGACGCCTTGGATGCGCTCTACCAATTGGGTGTGGGTGCCCTGCAGACGGGTCAATTTGCCCAGTCTGAGGTGGCGTTTGCCTTGCTGCTTCAGCATCTTCCTGCTCATCCGGATTACCTGTCAGGCATGGGGCACGCCCTGCGTGGTGACGGCAACCCTGCGGCTGCGGCGTTGATGCATGCATTGGCTTTGCAAAGTGCGGCGGAGGATGAAAAAACCGACCATGCGATGGCCCTGGCACAGGCGTTCATCGATGCGCGCCAACCTCATGCAGCCGAAGCGGTCTTGACCGCTTTGCCCACTCAGGAGAGCGCTCAACCTGCCATTGCACAACTGCTGGCCCGTGCTCGCGCGACGCGCGCACTGATTGACCGTGCAGAACACTGAGTTTCTTTCCTCTGACGAGATTCGCTTGCTGACCGAGATTGGGATGCTCGGGACTGCAGCGCGCCTGCATGAACCCGCGTTGACGCTGTTCCAGGCGCTGGCCGAGCTCCGTCCTGGGCGAGATTTTCCCTGGGTGGGGCAGGCGGTGGTCTGGCTCAACCGTTCCCAGCCCGAAGAGGCGGTGCGCGTTTTGAAAAAGGCGTGTGAGTGCGTCCAGGATGTGCCGGCAGCGCTTCGGTCCGCCCATCCGGCGGACTTGACCCTGCTCACCGCCTTTCTGGGTTTCGCCCAGCACCTGGCGCGACACACCGCCGACAGTCATCAAACCTTGTCGCAGGTCTTGAACATGCCCCATCACCCGCATGCCTACGCCATTGCGCAGGACATGCTGGGTATGCGAACGGGCAAGCCTGGAACTGACCCACAACTGAACCCACAAATGGAGACTCCCCCATGATCGAGCCCGTGATTTCGCAGGCGCTGACGACCGCCGGTCCCGCCGTGGCCAATCTGCCTCTGCGGGAGCAGGCGCTGGCCACCGATGTGGCGCGCTTTCAGGCGGCCTTGCAAGGCGAGCCGGGCTTGCAGCCCCCCACGCCGCCGTCAACAGGCCATGTTGCCAGTAGCGAGACTGGGACGCTGGGCGATGCGATTTTGTCAGGGCTGAAGTCTGCGTCCGATGACTTGGGGCAACGCTTTAAGCAGGCGCAGACCCTGCTTGGCAATCAGGATTTGAGTGTCGCTGATGCGATGCGACTGCAGCTGAGCATCATGCAGGCCAGCATGCAATACGAACTGATCAACAAAGGCGTCAGCAAGATGTCTCAAAACATTGATCAGGTTCTCAAAACCCAATGAAACCCATGCTGATGTCGATTCGAAGAACTTTTCAATTCATGGCCTGCATGTTGGCCGCATTGCTGGTGGCGTGTGGGGGCCGGGTGGAGTTGCTCAGCGCGGTCAATGAACCCGATGCCAATGAAGTCATTGCCGTGCTGATCAATAACCAAATCCAGGCCAATAAAGTGCCTGGCAAAGAGGGCTTGGTGGGTGTGAGTGTGCCCCAGGCTCAAGTGGCACAGGCGGTTGATATTTTGCGCGAACGCGGTTTGCCCCGTGAACAGTTCAATGGCATGGGCCAGGTGTTTCGCAAGGACGGCTTGATTTCATCGCCCGTCGAAGAACGGGCGCGTTACCTCAACGCTTTGTCGCAAGACCTTTCGGCCACGTTGTCGCGCATCGATGGTGTGTTGTTTGCTCGCGTTCACCTGGTGTTGCCTGAGCGCGGTAGCAGCAGTGAGCGTGACTTGCCCGCTTCGGCGGCAGTGTTCATCAAGCATGTGGCCGATTCCGATTTTGAGCTCTTGCAGCCCCAAGTGCGACGACTGGTGGTCAACAGCATCCCGGGTTTATCGCTTGAGCGGGTCTCGGTGGTGCTGGTGCCCAGTGCGGCGGTCAAGGCTAGCGTGGCCCCGTTGGAGCGTTTCATGGGCATGCAGATGTCGGCTGAGTCAGTGGGTCGTGCACAACTGATTCTGGGGCTTTTGGCCACCGTCGGTGCGCTTTTGCTGGCGACGGTCGCTCTGCTGTCTTGGCGCTTCATTTGGCTGCCACGCCAGGCCAAAGCTGCAAACGGTGGAGCCCAGGAATGACATCTTCCATGCAGTTGCTGGGTTTGTCTACGACTGCCGCTCGGCATGTGTTCGAGTTTGCGCATTTGCCGGCACTGTATGCCGATCCTGAGCGCATCGCAGAGGTCAGGCCCTCAGCACTCCAGAACCTCGAAACCCATCCGGCGAATCTGTCCGGTGCCTTGGTCCTGGCTTTTCAGCTGCCTGAGCTCATAGCGCTCGACACCTTTTCACCTTTGCACCGTGCAGCGCTGCTGCCACGCGAATGGTTGCGTGAATTGGCTTGGTACCTTGGTTTGCAAAGTGCGAATGCACATTTGCGCAAATTGGTGTTGAGGAAAGATCTTGACAATCTTGCGGACGATGTGCAACCCAAGCATTGGCGTTGGGTATTTCAAGCCCATGACGTAGTGCTCTCCCGCCAGTTATTCACTGCCAATGAGTTGCGGGATGTTCCGATAGCCGCTTGGCCTGCACGCTTGCTTGATCGGGGCTGGCAACTGTTGCATCAGTTGACGCGGTCCTTGCCGGTTTGCGTCGGACGCCGTATGCAATTGAAGCTGCCCCTTTCATTGCTTGGAGACGATGTGGGCGTTCTCCCTGCACTGACCGAACAGGAGGTAGGTCAGCTTCATATCCAGGCGACGAACACATATACCGCCATGGTCAGTGAGTGTCATCCCGAGTGGGAACAGTTGTGGGTTCGTGAATCGACTCTTTCAATGCCAGTGGCGTCAAACGAGGAACGGGCATGAGTGGCTTTGTCCAATTCAAGTCGGTGGCGTCGCAGAACGGCGCAACGCACCCAGATCCAGCCTCATGGGTCATTCAGGCGCCAGATGTTTTGGCATGGCGAGATGCGCAAGCGATGCTCGATCAGGCCCGAAAAGACGCAGAACGCATTCGTGCAGAGGCCTTGGCTGCATATGAATCAGAAAAATCGCGAGGCTTTGCACAGGGTCTGGAGCAAGCCCAGCTGGAGCAGATGGATCGCATGATGGATGTCGCGCTGAAAACGGTGGATTATTTTGCTGGCATGGAGCAAAAGGTCGTTCAGTTGGTGATGCAGTCCGTGCGAAAAGTGGTGGACGACTTCAGCGACGAAGAGCGCGTGATGGCGGTCGTGCGGAGCTCGCTGGCTGTGATGCGCAACCAAAAGCAGCTGACCATGCGGATCTCCCCTGATCATGTGGATCAAGTCAAAGCCAGAGCCCACGAGCTTTTGGAGCGTTTCCCGGGTGTGGGGCTGCTCGACATCGTGGCCGATTCTCGGCTCAAGGGTGACACCACGATTGTGGAAAGTGACATTGGGGTGGTTCAGGCCAGTATCGAGCAGCAGCTGGACGCGATAGAACAGTCGTTCAAGAAAATCCTGGGGAGCCGAGTTTGAAGCTGCACAGCCACCGCAGTAGCGGCGTTTGTCACCCAGCAAGCATGCAGGCCTGCGTCGGCTTGCGCGCGTGCTGGTATTGGCATCTTTCTCTTGGGGTTGTGTTGTGAAGGGGTTTGATTACGTTCTCGACATGATGCAGTTGGCTGTGGAGGACACGCCAACCTTGACCATCACAGGGCGCGTGACCCAGGTTATTGGCACCATCATCAAGGCGGTGGTCCCCTCCGTCAAGATCGGTGAGGTTTGCATCTTGCGCCAGCCTGGAGAAGACTTTGAACTCAAAGCAGAGGTGGTCGGTTTTGCCCGTGATGCCGCCTTGTTGACCCCCTTGGGCGACATGTACGGGATTTCTGCTTCCACCGAAGTGATTCCCACCGGCCGTTCGCACATGGTTCCCGTTGGTCCTGGCCTGTTGGGACGGGTTCTGGATGGCCTGGGCCGCCCCCTGGATGCCAAAGAGCGAGGGCCGCTTCAGGCAGACAAGTTTTATCCGGTTTTCGCTGATGCGC
>JACCEA010111357.1_pt1 | contig 33502 bp, 27 predicted proteins | sample 7449851 | NCBI WGS metagenome assembly JACCEA01 (sample SAMN15323453, study PRJNA562643) | freshwater metagenome | isolation source: river surface water | place: USA:Blue River Watershed | collected 2017-08-18 | reverse complement strand
TTCGCGACTTGTGCTAAATCGAATACATACGTATATTCTCCAACAACAAACGAGTAAGGATAAATCAATTGCTTAACAACGCGCCCTTGATCATCTACAAGATCCGCTTCAACTTCTGCACTTTCAGGTACGATCAAGCTCATAGTAATTGTTGAACCAGTCGGATTCGGATACAACGGCTTTAAGATCACTTCACTGCTTTCAATGTTCTTACACACCTCATTGTTTGACAAATCAGGTTCAACTTGCGTATTTGCATAACCGGTTCCTTGCACACAATAGAACGACAAGATTTCATCTTCCGCACTCAAGGTCATGGCTGGTTGATTCGTGAACACATAAATTTCCGTTTGATTCGGTAATAAGTTTCCAGTCCATGCTTCATTCATCACAAAACCGGCTTCAGAAAAGACATTTAAATCGATACTCGTAATAGGAGCTGTTCCCTTGTTTTTCAACTCTGCTCCAAGAATCGCAGTACTTCCATTTGCTTGAAAATAGATGTTGTCCACTTGTAAATCAACTGCATATTCTCCCACCCAAAGGAACGTATAAGTCGTGTCAATACATCCCAATGAATTGGAAGCAATGAGCATGACCATAACCGACGAATCTTGGTAACTACAATCGTAAACAGTTGAAGGATTGCTCGCGGTTGATATTGAATCATTACCAAAACTCCAAGCATAAGCCGATGCCCCCAAACTGGTATTCATGAATGGTACCGTATCGCCACAAGCAACAATTGTACTCGGCGTTGTAAAACTCGCTCCAATTGCACCTTCTGGATCAAAGAACATGTTATATTCATCCGAACAACCGAAGTCGGATGTAATAAACAATTGCACTTGCTGTTGGATGAGATTCATTATTTCATAACCTGTAGTATCTCCGTAAAGTGTATCGCTCAAATTCACCACCCAGTACAAATCAGCTATCGATCCCGTTGAAATGGACGAAGTCGATTGCACTTCCGTATAAGCACCCTTGCAATGCGGTCCTAAATCAAAACTAGCTACTGGTACTGGATGCACCGTCATTTGGATGGTATCCGTCGTAAAACAACCATTCGCAGCGGTTACCTTCACCGTAATTGTTTTCTGCCCTTCTGTTGGATATTGCTTGGATGGTAGCGGTAAAATGGACGTTGTGTTGTCCCCAAAGTTCCATAAATAGGTCGCAGGTGCTTGAACCACCGTATTGTTTGTAAACTGAACAGCTGCTCCGGTACAAGCATCGGCAGCAAAGACATCAATGATTGGTGTTCCATTCACGGTAATTTGCATTACCGTATCATCTGCGCACAAATGAGCATCTGTAACGGTCAAGGTCATTGGGAACGTTCCTCCTGTTGGAAATGAACGATACGGATTTTGCACAGAAGATACATTTATGGCTCCCAAACTAGGTTGTCCAAAATTCCATGCGTATTGATTAATCAGCGCGTCACCTGCTGTGCTTTGATTCGTAAATTGCATAACCTGATCTGAACAAGAACCAGTGTGCGTGTAAGAGGCTGTTGGTGGAGTATAAACTTGAACCTGCTCAGTATGATACGACCCACATCCTCCTTGCGAAAGCGCATACAATTCGACGGTATAAATTCCTGGTACGGCATACGTGTAAGAAGGATTTTGAGCTATCGATGTCCCTTGACCATCACCAAAGTCCCAGGACCAAGATGTCACACGATCACCGGCAATCCCAGCACTTCCATCGGTAAATACATTCGCCACTCCCAAACAACGGTTTTGACCTGTAAAAATCGCTGTTGGTGCAGTTCCGCTCACAATCACATGAATCGTGTCTTGTGCAACACATCCATTTACATTGGTACTTTCTAACCAATAATCTCCAGTTAATGTGATGGCAAGGTTCTGAGCTGTTGAATTATCATTCCATAAATAATTTACTGTTTCCAATGAACCAGTTACAAGCTGAATTTGATTAGTAGAACATAAAGTTGTATCGTTTCCAAGGCTCATAATATTCGAATATTGATCCACAACTACATGCATTGTATCAGAATTGACTGAACAACCAAATAAATCGGAAATTGTAACATAATAATCACCACTTGTGGAAATAGAAATAGTGGGATTTGTTGTATTGTTTTGCCATTGAAAGGTAAAATTTGATGCTGGGAATCCAGTATTCCAAACAATCGTATTTCCATTACAAATTGTCGAATCAACAGCTGGCATATTGATGTCAAATGGAGGATTTACGATAATAGTGTCTCTACTAACAAAACCAAAAAAATCAACAGTTTCCAACCAATAAGTTCCAGGTATGGTTGCTACAATTGTCTTTGTTGTTTGACCAGTTGACCAAAGATAACTTGAAAAAGGTTTTTGCGGAGATAGTGCAATAGCTCCGCACAAATTATTACCAGCCAAAATAGTGTCATTACCCAGTGAAACAGGTGGCGAATACTTGAAGCGCAAATAGGACTCAATGTCAGATTTTTCATTAGCAGTTAATAAATTATCAAACATTAAAATTTCTCCTATCTTACCATTCATATACCTTGTGGCTGAACCACCATACCGCCCAATTTTGACAGATGCAGAAGAATTGGGTAATGCAGCTCCAAATGCTGTGGACATTCCAGCACCCACAACATTAAAATTTTTAAAAAATCTAATTTTATCTAAAATCGCATTTCCATTAAATTCTAATTCTAAAAAAGTTGGTTTTAAAGTTTGGTCAGCATTTGTTGTTGTAACACTTGAAGGTGCAGCCTCGGTTAAATAAGCAGCAGGGCTATACAACATTTCATCAGAAACATTGTATCCTGTTTGCCATGCCCAAGATCCTTGAGTTGGATAATCCCATTTAGTAAGGAATGTTTTATTTACTGCAATTACAGTAGGTTGATACAGCAGAAAAAATGAAAATTCTGACACATAATCAAGTGTATTATTATCTAATATTTCCATAAAGTCGTTTGAACCATCGAATTTCATTAATGATTTAAAGTTTATTGTTGAATCATTTGTGATAAGTGTTGGTTGTAAGGTAGAATTCAGTTGAATAGCACTGTTGTTCAATCCACTTTGATCAGCTATCTGTTGGATTCCAAGACCATTCATTAACACATCATTATTCGGATCTATCCAAGCTGTCAAACCACCAATACTCACTGGATTAAATATTTTAAAATGACTTGTTGTTGACCAATTTGAAAATGAAAATCCATTATTAAATCTAACTCTCCAATAATAATCTTGATTAAAATAAGGGAACGTATAGTTAATGGAATTATTTGTAATTCCGACAGAATCCAGTACGATAAACGAAAAATTAATGTCTGTGCTTATTTGTAATTGAAAACTCTGAGATGTATAAAAAATACTTGACCATTTAATTTGGATTGTTGTATCCATTGTCACCAAATTTTCAAAAGGCAAAATTGGAGTTGGCTGCGATTGTGAAAATGTGAATGATGATTGAATAATAAAGAATAAAATAAGTATTTTCTTTAACATATTAAGCATTGTTTAAGTCTGACTGCATTTAGTGGTTTACTGTAAAAATACAACTTTAGTTAAACAAAACAATTAATTTTTTTAATGTAATTCAAAAGATTAATTTTAAACTAAAGAAGCACTTGAAATTGGCATTTAATAAAAAACCCTAACTTTGAATAACATAAATTGTCACATGGTTCAATCAAAAACAATTGCAATTATTGGTGCAAGTTATCTTCAATTACCTTTGGTATTAAAATGTAAAGAACTTGGATATAAAAGTGTATGTTTCGCATATCTTGAGGGTGCCCTATGCAAAGATTATTGTGACGAATTCTATGAAATATCAATTTTAGAAAAAGAAACTATATTAAAAATTTGTAAAGAAATAAAAATTGATGCTATTCTGACAATTGCTTCCGACATAGCGGTACCTACTGTGAATTTTATTGCTAACTCACTTAATTTAATTGGTAATTCTATTGCATCCTCATTAGTTTGTACAAATAAAAACAAAATGAAGGATAGTTTTAAAAAATCAGGCCTTCCGATAGCTAATTACATAGAAATTTCAGAAAGTGAAGATTTGATTAACGTTCAAGAATTGAATTATCCCCTCATTGTAAAACCCTCAGATCGTTCTGGAAGTCTAGGTGTTACCAAAATTACAGAAGAAGGAAACCTTTTACAGGCTTTTGAAATTGCACATGCTCATTCATTCAATAAAACAGTAATAATTGAAGAGTTTATTGTTGGGAAAGAGATTAGCGTTGAAGCGATTTCCTACAAAGGCCAACATAACATTTTGGCTTACACCGACAAAATAACTTCTGGTTCACCACATTTCGTAGAACTGGAGCATCATCAGCCTTCAACTATCACAATTGAAATGAAACAATCAATTGTGGAGCTTTTAAATAAAGCTTTCAACTCTATTGGCATTGAAAATGGTGCATCTCATTCTGAATTTATTATTGATAAAAACAATAACCTTTTTTTAAACGAAATCGGTGCTCGGATGGGAGGAGATTTTATTGGTTCACATTTAGTAGAATTATCGACCGGATTTGATTATTTGAAGGCCGTAATTGATGTCTCACTTGGAATTTTCTCCCCTGCACCGATAAAACATTTGGCTCATTCTGGAGTTGTTTTTTTAAGTAAAAAAACCCAAGAACGGTTCAACAGTATAAACAAAAGTGAATCAGTTATTATTGAACACCAAACCAATGGGACAATATCAGAAAGTCTGACAAAAAGTGCTGATCGAAATGGTTATTTCATTTATCAGAGCCGAGCAAAAATTTAGGTTGGCTTTGTGCCTTTCACTATGCTAAATTTAGTATATTCGCCTTACTTCTGAAAAACTTTAAAATAACCACTTAAAAAAATCTACGAAAATAATAACTGTTGAAAAATAAAAAATGGAGTTAAAAGAGAACTTAGATAATTACGATGGTGCTTACAAAGCAAGTTTTAAATACAATGACGAAAACACATGGTTTCTGACTCGTTATGCCCAATACATGAATGATTCTATCATTTCTAATGGATTTACAAGTATTTTGAGTCTAGGAATTGGTCATAATATTGTAAGCGATAGTTTGTCTGCTCATTTGAAAGCAAATGTAATGAAGTATGATATTTTAGAGGGATCTGCTTCGTTGATTGATAACTATGTTATCTCAGATGAAAACAGATCTAAAATGAACCTCATTCACACCTATTTTGAAGATTTTCATACTGAAGAAAAATATGATGTAATTGAAATGGGCTTTGTTTTAGAACATGTTGATGACCCTCAATTTATAATCAATAAATTCAAACATTTTCTTAGTGCTAATGGGCGCATGTTTATATCAGTTCCTAATGCGACTTCTTTACATAGACAAATCGGTTTCGAAGCTGGATTATTAGAAGATTTATACAAGCTGAGCGACTACGATAAAGAACTTGGTCATAAACGCTATTTCGACACGAAAATGTTAACAGATATGATTATTAATTCAGGATTATCCGTTGAGAATACATATGGCCTACTTTTAAAACCAATCACTGCCGAGCAGATGAAAATTCTTGGTTGGGGTGAAAATATTATTTCAGCCTTAATCAAGCTGGGTGAAACAAATCCGGCGCTTTGTAATTGCATTTTAATTGAAGCCAAATTATAAGGAATGAATTTATTAATACTTGGAGGAACTGGGTTTGTAGGCACCTACCTAAGAAATCAGCTTTCAAAAGTTCACACTATTCAATTTACATCACAAGGGTCGCATGAATCAAGTATTGTATACAATGCTGAAAATGACGATTTGAGTAAGTTTTCAACTAATAATTTTGATTTAATTATCAATAATATCAACCCTCAAGGCTTATCTTTTTCAGGAGCCGCAAAAAATGCAGAATCTCTAGCGCAATTAGTAAAAAACACTTCTACACGAGTTATTCATGTTTCATCATTCTTCGCATCACATTCAAATCGTCTAATGAACGATTATTCTTTGAAAAAGGCAATCGCAGAAGATATATTAACGGAACAGCTAAATAATAACCAATTAACGATCTTGCGCTTTCCGCAATTATATGATTTACAAGGTTTTTCTAGAAAGAGTCAAGGTGGTTTATTTTATATCGCTGAAAGAATAATTAAAAATGAAAAAATAGAATATTTTTCTAATGCAGAGAATTGTATTCGAAACTATATGCCAGTCGATTTGTTAATGGATATTATGGAATATGTAATAGACAATAATATAACAGGGATGCATAACGCGTTTTTTGACGAATTTAATGTCTCATTTCTTGAAATTATAAAGGTTTTTTCAAATTGTAATCCCGATTACCTTTCTGAAAACATACAAAAAGGTGAAGTTGTTGGAATGACTTATGATATTGAAAGTGGATCACCTCTTTTCAACCATGAAATTATTAGACAATCTGCGCAATGTTATTTTGAGAACTTTTACAAATGTTTAAATCAGCATAAATGAACGTACTCATCACAGGTATTGGAGCAATAATTGGCTATGGAATAATTGAGAGTTTGAAACTTTCACGTCTCGATGTGAGAATAATAGGAACAGATATCTTCCCGGAAAATTATGGCAAATATCAATGTGATGTGTTTCATCAAGTACCTCTCACGAGTGATCCTGACTATTTTGAATTTATACAAAAAATTATTCTTGAAAATTCAGTTGATTTAATATTTCCAGGAATAGAACAAGATTTACATTTTTTCAATCAACATCGAGCTCAATTTGACATTGAAATTGTTTTAAACAAAGCTGATTTAATAGAACTTTCTAAGGATAAAATGGAAATGTATAATTTTTTGAAAAAGAAAGAATTCAAACATCTCATTCCCACAAAAGAAAATTTAAAATTTGAGGAAGCTATATCAAACTTTGGTTTACCTTTTATTATAAAACCTAAAAAATCATATGCCTCTAAGGGCTTTTTCATTATTAAAAATGAAAACGATTATAAGGAAATAGCGCAACAAATTTCGTCTGAAACGCTTTTTCAACCCTATATTGGCTCAAACGAAAATGAATTTACTGTCTCGTTGTTTGGTGATGGAAATGGAGGCTATTACGATAGTGTTATTTTAAAAAGAACATTAAGCGCTGCCGGGGCCTCCGAAAAAACAAACGTTATTTTAAAAGATGAATCAATCGAATCAGCTTTAATTGAACTTTGTCAAATTTTTTGTCCAATTGGACCAACAAATTTTCAATTTAGGAAAGATAAAGACAATGTTTTTTTGTTGGAAATTAATCCTAGGATTTCAAGTGCTTGTTCAATTCGATCAAAATTTGGTTATAACGAACCTCAAATGTGCATCGATTATTACGTTCAAAAAATTGAACCAAGAGTACAAGATAAAAAAGAGGGAAGAGTTATCCGTTATATTTCAGATTTCGTTATTTATGAATAAAATAGCTATTATATCTGATATTCATGGAAATTTACCTGCATTAGAAGCAGTCTTAAATGATATCCAAGAAAAAGGAATAAATGATATTTTCTGTTTAGGAGATTTAGTAGGTTATTATTGTTTTCATAATGAAGTTGTTTCAACAATTCGGGAGCGCAATATTCCTTGCCTTCTAGGTAATCATGATTTAGCAATTATTAAAAACAGTGGTGTAATAGAACGATCCAAAACGTGTACAAAAATTTTAACGTGGCAATTAGATACTCTTACAAAAGAGAATTTTGAATATTTAACCACTTTACCGGATAAAATAGAAGAAACTATTTTTAATAAAAATCTATTTTTTGTCCATGCTGGGCTTATTGATCCCATAGATGAATATGTTTTTGATATTAGTGCGGAATACTTAGAGAAAAATAACTTCAAGCAAGATGTTCTCATCCATGGTCATACCCACTTGCCAAATTATAAAACATTCTTTAACGGTACAATTTGCTTTAATCCAGGATCCGTTGGTCAACCTAGAAATGGTGATCCGAGATCATCGTATCTTATTATTGACAGCAATTGGAATTTTGAATTTGTCAAAGTTGCGTATAATGTAGATTTAGTTATTCAATCAATGAAATCTCATGGTTTTGAGGATTACATTACACAACCATTATTAACCGGAAAAAAAATTGGACTTTAAAATGATACCATTTAATAAACCTTATTTATCAGGAAAAGAGCTTCAATACATTGGAGAGGCTGTAAATTCAATGAAAATTTCAGGTGATGGGATATTTACTAAAAAATGTCATGAATTTTTTGAAAGCAAGTTTGGGTTTAAAAAATGTCTACTGACAACCTCATGCACTGACGCCCTTGAAATGGCGGCTATATTGATTGATATAAAGCCAGGAGACGAAGTCATTATTCCTTCTTTTACATTTGTTTCAACTGCAAATGCATTCGCATTAAGAGGGGCAAAAATAGTTTTTGTCGATTCACTGACAAACCATCCTAATATGGATGTTTCGAAAATTGAAGCACTTATAACAGCAAAAACGAAAGCAATTGTACCCGTTCATTATGCGGGCGTGGCCTGTGAAATGGATGAAATAATGAGAATTGCAGCCAAATACAATCTTTACGTAATTGAAGATGCTGCTCAAGCAATTGATTCTTATTACAAAGGCAAACCACTTGGAAGTATTGGACATTTAAGTGCTTTCTCATTTCATGAAACGAAAAATATAATTTCAGGAGAAGGTGGCATGCTTGTTATTAATGATCAAAAATTTAATGATCGAGCTGAAATCATTCGTGAAAAAGGAACGAATAGAAGTCGATTTTTCAGAGGAGAAGTGGATAAATATGGTTGGGTAGATATAGGTTCCTCTTTTCTTCCTTCAGACATTATTGCTGCATTTTTGTATGCTCAATTGGAGCATATTAATCAAATTCAATCGAGAAGAAAAAATCTTTGGAATCTTTACAATAATTGTCTTGCACAGTTAGAAAAAAGTGGAAAAATCAATTTGCCTAAAATTGATGAAAACGCTTCAAATAATGGTCATATGTTTTATATATTGGCGGCAAACTTTGAAGAGCGTAGTTCGTTGATTGATTATTTAAAAAAATCTGATATTTATTCCGTTTTTCATTACTTATCTCTTCATCTCAGCCCATATTTTCATGAAAAACATGATGGTCGTGTATTACCGAATACTGAGCAATTTGAGCAACGATTATTGAGATTACCCTTATTTTATGAATTAACAGAGGAACAGGTAATTTATACGTGTCAAACTATACAGCAATTTTATGAATCAGGGTCTAATTAAAATTCTACATATTTATGATGACGACAAAATAACGGAGACATCAATCAGGATTTACCAAGAATTGAACAAATTCCCGCAAAATTTCATTATTCTTTCTGATTCTGCTAAAAAATGGCAACAATTAACGGATCAGTTTCTTAATGTCTCTACATTAAATAACAGCTCGGAAAATGAAAAAAAATTACTTCAACTTATTAACGAACATGATGTCGTTTATTTTCACCCCTTAAGTTTTCAAAAGGCAAAGATCATTGCTAAAATAAAAAAAGCAAAGCAACTTTTTATTTGGGTTGTGTGGGGATATGATTTATATAACTTTCTTGATGCTTTAAATTCAAATAAAAATTATAAAACCGAACTTCAAAAAAATTCAATCATTAATTGGTTTCGGAATTTTTATACGTTTAAAATTATCTATAAAAAGGCTATCCGTAAAATAGATTTCTGCTATTTCCTTTTAGAAGGAGATTATCTTATTTTGAAAGAAAACTTCGAAACCCAAGCTGTTTGGATTTCAAACATTTATCCAACGATTGAATACTATCTTAAAAATTTAACGAACTCCTCGGTTAGCAACAATAAAATTTTAATAGGAAATTCCGCAACTCCTAGCAATCTTCATAGTCAAGTTTTCGATTGTATCGATTCCAATATTCAAAGAGAAATTATATGCCCGCTAAATTATGGCGATCAGAATTATAAACAACTTATTTTAGAAGAAGGCAAAATTAAATTTGGGGACTATTTCAATCCAATTGTTGATTTTATTCCTTTAAAAGATTACATGTCAATTCTTGAGAATTGTTCACATGCAATTATGCCACATGAAAGACAACAAGCTTTTGGTACAATCGTCATAATGCTATTTTTAGGGGCAAAAGTTTTCCTTTCTGAAAAAAGCACCCTTTACCCGTGGTTCGAGCAAAACAATATCAAAATCTACTCTTTTGAAAGAGACTTGAAAAATGAAATTGATACTTTTATGGATGAAAAAACAGTACTTAACAATAAAAAAAATATTGAAAAAGTTCTTTCTATTCAATCCTTCATTGAAAAAGAGAATACAATTCAAGAGAATTTCCATAAATTGTTATCATTTTAGTTTAAGATATGAGCAAAGCGAATATTGAAATAAATATGCCAATGGGCAACGTTTCTTATGATTCAAATTTGGGGACCTATTATCAAGATTTCACAGAAGCATTGATTCATTATAATGATAATTATTTTGGTGAATTTGATTCAAATGGAATACCAATGGTAGGTTTCGGAAAAGATGCTCATTACAGTCAAATTTACATTATTCAATTGGGATTGATTTCTCATGATTTGATTCTAAAAAAAGTGAAACAAAATGAAAATTTACAAGTCCTCAAACGCTGTGTAAATTGGTTAATCGATAATGAAGAATATTTCAATGAAAGTATTATTTGGAGAAATAATTATTCAAACGAAAGATATGGACTCTCGGCTGGATGGGTTTCATCTATGTATCAAGGACAAATTATCTCTCTTTTCCTAAGATATGGTCAAATGACTAATCAACTTGATTATTTCATCGAAAAATCTCTTAAAATTTATTCTTATTTCGACTATCACTATAATGACGGGGGAGTTCAAAGAAGAGATGAAAATAATAACTTGTGGTTTGAAGAATATCCGAGTCCAGAACCATCATTCGTTCTTAATGGATTTATTTACACCTTATTTGGCATTGTAGATTTGTACAGAGTTACCAACGACATACGAATCCAAAAAGTTATTGATGAGTGTATTGAAACACTTGAAAATAATATGGCAAAATATAGTTTGAATTATTGGTCGATTTATGATCAACTTCACAAAGAATTGGCCTCAAAATATTATCACAAAAACATTCATATCCCTTTAATGGAAATAATGTTCAAACTTACCAAAAAGAAAATTTTCAATGATTATAAAATCAAATGGGAAAAACAACTTAATAGTCCATTTAATTATATACTTGTTCAAATAATGTATCGTTTGAGACCAAGGATTCTGAAATTACAAAAACTTATACAATGAGAATTATTCAACTATTTAAAACGGTCATAAATATTTTAAAAGGACCTTCAACTACTTATTCAAAAGGAATGAACAGTGTAATGGACCCTTTATCCGATTTAGTTATTATTGGTGAAGGTTTTATTTCTGCACCGGGTTCCATTATTTTAGCTCATGATGCCAGTACAATCATTCATTGTGGTAAAACGAGGGTTGAAAAAACGGTTATTGGAAAAAATGTTTTTTTAGGAGCAAATGCCGTGATACTTCCAGGTGTTGTAGTTGGAGATAATTCAATCATCGGAGCTGGTGCTGTTGTGACTAAAAATGTTCCTTCAGATTCAATTGTTGTCGGCAATCCCGCTCGAGTTGTTTCAACAGTTCAAAATTACATTGCAAAATGTGAAGAAAGAAATGTTCTTTATCAAGTAACTGATGAAGTGTTAAAAAAACACGGAACAGGAGTAAAAGCAACACCTTTGGAGACAAAAGAATTATTAGATTCGGTTTACCAAGAATATTATCAGCGAAATGGGAAGTAAGCTTAAAGGTTTTATTGGCGAAACGATTATTTATGGTTTTGCAAATGTCTTTTCGAGGGTATTTGCGATGCTGTTAATTCCGTTTTACGCAAATTACCTAGGGAAAGTAGATTATTCCAATTTGGTGATGCTACAATCGATATTCACAATTCTCACGTTTCTTTTAGCGCTAAACACAGGCGTTTTCTTTTACTATTATGAATACGAAAATCCAAAATACCGAAAAATCATTTTTACATCTTGGTTTTACTATGAACTTGTTCTTTCACTAATTTTCATTCTTCTCTTATTGACTGGTTCAAGTGTCATAAAAAATGTGCTTATTGTGAATTCGTCGAATTCATTTGAACTTGTCTTTTCCATATTACTTATAGGATTGCAGCTAATACCTTATACTTTCAACAATACCAACATTAATCTTTACAGAATAGATCGTAGACCAAAAAAAGTAATGGTGATTGTTTTCTTTGAAGCATTATTAACCCTCATTTTTGTCTATTTCACGCTCTATATATTTCATATGGGATTAATCGGAGTTATGCTAGGACAAATTGCGGCCCGAACAGTTATTGCATTGGCATTTGCCAGAACAGCGAAGTTTTACATCAAATTTCGCAATTTTTCAAGTCGCCTATTAAAGAAAATTGTTCTTTATACTTGGCCATTTTTCATAATCAGTATTTTTGGATGGGTAATAACAAGTATGGACAAATTCATTGGTACTCAAACCTTAACGGATAAAACAGATGTTGCTTTGCTTTCACTCGCCATGCAGTTGGTCATTCCTATTGCAGTTTTAGCAGACATGATACGTATGGCTGTTGGTCCATTCGTAATGTCTATTCATAAAGATGCCGATGCCGACAAAACATATCAGCAGGTATTTGATTTGAGCGTCTTTGCAGCTACTTCAGTTGTTGTTGTTGTGATTGGAGCAACCCCCTTGTTAACTTTAGTACTGACGAATGAAACTTTTCTAACGGTTATTTATGTAGTTCCTTTAATGGCTTTGGCTAGTATTTTTTCTTTAGCTGCCAATCAATTTACAATTAGTTTTAATCTTGTTAAGAAAAATACCATCATATTGTATGTTACTGTAATTGCTGGAATTATTGGTGTTTTAATTAACTATTTATTTATGGGAAAATATGGATTCGTTGTTTCTGGTTTTTCACAACTTGCATCATATTTCACTATGGGTCTTTTATTATTCTTTATTGGTAAAAAGGTCGCAAAACTGAAAATTAAATTACTGAACAGTTTTTACATTATTGCAATAACAGCAATTTTTGTTTCAATCACTTATGTCAAATCCGCTTTGGTGCTTGCTGGAGATTATTATTTTTTAATTAGTTTAAGTGCTATAACTTTAATATTTTTAGCAATTGTGTATTTCAAAACACAGCGTATCAATTTAATTTCAATTTTCAAACAATTAAAAGGAAAATGAAAAGAGTGCTCATTCTAGCTTACGATTTTCCTCCATATGTTTCAGTTGGTGGTTTGAGGCCATATAATTGGTATCGTCATTTCAAAGAGTTCGATATTGAACCCATTGTAATCACGCGCCAATGGGCAAATACCTATGGCAATTCGCTAGATTATATTGCTGAAGGCACTTCCAATGAAATCATCATTGAATCTAATGAATTAGGAACAGTTTTGCGCACTCCTTATAATCCAAATTTAAGCAATCGGTTATTATTGAAATATGGCGAAAAGAGGTATAAATTGTTAAGAAAAGTGATTTCTGGTTTCTTTGAATTTACACAATTTATTTTCCCAATTGGTCCAAAAGCTGAATTGTATAAAGCTGCCAATACTTATTTAAAAACCACAAAAGTTGATGTAATCATTGCGACTGGTGATCCATTTGTTTTATTCAGTTATGCGGCTAAATTGAGTAAAAAATTTGATACTCCTTGGATTGCAGATTATAGAGATCCATGGAGTCAAAGTTTTAGCGCTAAGAAGGGATTTTTTCAACGCAAGTTTGATTTGTACTTCGAAAAACGCATTGTAACCTCAGCTGTTCAAATAAACACAGTTGATGAGTTGTTTAAATTAAAGTTGAAACAACTTTTTCCTTCGAAAACAATTGACATCTACCCCAATGGCTATGATGAACGCGAAATGAAGAAAGTGGAATCCATTCAGCAGGATTCAGCATGCCTAACATTTTCGTTTATTGGCACCATGTATTTGTGGCATCCTATAAAGGAATTGCTTAAAGATTATTCCCTTTTCGCAAAAAAATATCCAGATAAGTCTTTTTACTTAAAATTTTATGGTGTCAATAATACATCAGAAATTACCGAATTAATTAAAACACAATTTAAGCACTTAGAAAAACACATTGTAATTGTACAGAAACTTCCAAATGGAGAGCTACTTGAACAACTTGCAAAAGACAATGTTTTACTATTATTTAATTACTATCAATTTACTGGCACAAAAATCTATGATTACCTCGGATTGAAACGTAAAATTCTTTTGTGCTATGAGAACAGTAAAGAGGCTGAAATTTTAAAAAACCAGTATTATTTTCATTCAATCGAAACGGATATTACGCCGCAAATAGACATCATTAACCGAACAAAGTCTGGTGTAATCGTTCGCGATTCTGAACATTCAGTCGAAGTATTAGAGGAATTATATAATGAGTTTCACGCAACCGGACAAATTGCGTGTAACTCTGTTGGAATAGCTCACTATTCACGCAAAATTCAAGTAGAGAAATTGGCTGAACTGATTAAAAAAATAAACCACTCGAACCATTGAATTTTTTATTCTAAAAAGATGGAACAAAAAAACAAATACTTTGAAAATTTAGATGGCTGGAGGTTTTTATGCTTTTTATCAGTTTTCTTTTTTCATAGTTTTCACACTGAACAAAAGACTATTAAGGAAAATGGTATATATCAATTTATAAAAAAAGATATTTTCGGAAATGGCAACCTTGGCGTTAATTTTTTCTTTGTATTAAGTGGTTTTCTAATCACTTATTTGATTATTCACGAAATCAAAAAAACTAACAAACTAGATGTCCTTGCCTTCTGGAAAAGACGTATATTAAGAATTTGGCCTCTTTTTTATTTCTGCGTATTTTTTGGATTCATTCTGTTTCCAATGATAAAACAAGTATTTGGACAAACCTCTATGGAAACAGCCAACTGGCCAATGTATATAAGTTTTCTAAACAATTTTGACTTAATAAAACATGGTTTACCAGATGCAAGTATTCTTGGTGTTTTATGGAGCGTGGCAATTGAGGAACAATTTTACTTTATTTGGCCAATTTTACTAGCGGTCATTCCATTCAGATATTATTGGACAATACTTCTTGGAATAATTGTAGCAAGTATCTGTTTCAGATATTTCAACAATAGCGCAATTCTCTATGAACACCATACACTTTCGTGCATTGGTGATATGGCAATCGGTGGTATGGGTGCTTGGTTAATTATGCAATCAAAAAGATTCATTACAATAATTGAAAATCTCCCAAAATATTTAATCCTACTAATCTATTTAGCCTTCACTTTTGTTTTCTTTTTTAGAGATGAATTCTTTCTTTCAGAAACACCATTCAAACCTTTCGAAAGAATCGTAATAGCAATCCTAATAATTTTTATCATATTAGAACAGAATTATTCGAAACATTCGTTTTACAAAATGTCCAAATTTAAAAGATTAAGTCAATTAGGAAAAATGACTTATGGGATGTATTGTTTACATTTTATAGGAATATTGATTGCTCTAAAAATTACGGGTAAATTAGGAATGAATACTCAATTATGGCACGTATTGATTCTTGAAACCGTTTTAGCACTAGGAATTACATTGGTTATTTCAAAACTTTCCTATACGTATTTTGAAATGCCGTTCCTTAAGTTAAAATCGAAATTTTCAAAAATTTAAATTATCAAACAATTGCTTGTCATCGTAGATTATAAAATGGGGAATCTTCATTCGGTTAAGAAAAAACTTGATCGTTTGAAAGTGGATGCTGTAATTTCTTCTGATCCAGTTGTTATTTTGAATGCCACAAAGTTGATTTTACCTGGTGTAGGCCATTTCGGAAATGCGATGCAAAACTTGCGTGAAATGAATTTGTTGGATGCGTTGAACGAAGCAGTTCTTGTGAAAAAAACGCCGATTTTAGGGATCTGTTTGGGTATGCAGTTGATGGCGAAGACAAGCGAAGAAACGTTGGAACATGGAACATGGAACATGGAACATGGACTGGGTTGGTTTGATGCGGAAGTAGTGAAGTTTCAGTTCGAAGACACCTTGCGTTTCAAAGTGCCACACACAGGCTGGAATACCGTTACGATTGAAAAAGAATCGCCTTTGATGAATGAAATCCCTGAAAATTCTGAGTTTTATTTTGTTCACTCCTACTATATGAAAGCGAATGATCCTGCAGATGTGTTGAATTACACAGATTACGGGACAACATTCGCATCTGCTGTTTCCAAAGGGAATATTTTTGGTTTCCAGTATCATCCGGAGAAAAGCCATGATGTCGGGATGAAGTTGTTGGAGAATTTTTCTAGAATCTAGAGACTCTAATCTTCCTTTTATCTTAAAATTAAGTCAATTGTTTTTTTAATTGTACCATCCTCCCCCTTAATCCCCCTCCAAAGGGGGAGTTGAACCAAACCAATTCATAGAAAAGAATTTAATCTTCTAAAACATATTATTCTAATTTCCACAATTAATAGTTCTTCAGGGAATCAAAGTTTCCCCCTTTGGAGGGGGAGTAAGGGGGAGGACAGTCAAAAAGGGAGAGTTGAACCAAACCAGTTCATAGAAAAGAATTTAATCTTCTAAAACATATTATTCTAATTTCCACGATTTATAGTTCTTAGGAGAATCAAGGTTTCCCCCTTTGGAGGGGGAGTAAGGGGGAGGACAGTCAAAAAGGGAGAGGGCAATTATTGAAAAGTGTAGATAATTCAAAAGTTTTCATTAACTTCAAGTTAAACATCTTTTACAATGAACAACAACTTTTACAACCCTAGCCTGAAATATAATGCTCGAGAATTACGTACTGCAACAGTTTCCAAGGCAGAAAAATATATATGGAAGACACTACTTTCAAGAAACAAGTTAGGACATAAATTTAAACGACAAAGACCTATCGATCGGTTTATCGTTGATTTTTTTTGTTCAGATCTGCAATTAATCATTGAGATTGATGGGAACTCACATTTAAACAAAGGTAAATATGATTATTACCGACAACAGAAATTGGAGTCTTTCGGGTTTACGTTTATTCGATTTAGCGAAGGAGAGGTGTTGCAAAATTTAGCCGCTGTACATGAAAAATTGACTTATACCATTTATTGTTTGGAACAATTAATGAAAAAGTGAGTTTCATGATTCATTCATGGGAATAATCCTCCCCCTTAATCCTCCTCCAAAGGGGGAGTTGAGCCAAACCAATTCATAGAACAGGATTAAATTTTTTAAACCATATTATTCTAATTTCCACGATTTATATATAGGAATAATCCTCCCCCCTGCCCCCTCCAAAGGGGGAATCGAACCAACACAATTTTTTCAAAATGAAATTGATACCCAATTAGAAATTTCACAACGATTAAATTTTATATCTTCACAATTGCATACTGAATTAGAATTAATGATTCAACAAATTTGTAAAATGATTCAAGGAATGATCAAATACCAAAAATCCAAACTGATAAAACAAAACTAACTTCTATTTCTAACTCTATATTCTAGCTCTATATTCTAACTCTAACTTCTAACTCTATATTCAAACTTCCAACATGCTTCGTCCTCGCGTAATTCCCGTTCTTCTTTTAAAAGGAAATGTTTTAGTGAAATCGATTGGTTTTAAAAATCCAAAATACATTGGAGATCCGATCAATGCCGTGAAAATTTACAACGATTTAAAGGCCGATGAATTGGTATTCTTAGACATTGAAGCATCGAAAGAAAAACGCCTGATTTCGCTTGATTTTGTGAAAGATGTGGGTGAAGAAGCAAATATGCCTTTTGCGGTTGGTGGTGGAATTCGTTCCTTGGAAGATATTCGCTCAATCATTGCTGCTGGTGCGGAGAAGGTGGTCATCAATTCCTACGCCGTTGAAAATCCTGATTTTATTGCAAAGGCCGCTGAAACATTTGGTTCTTCGACAATTGCCGTTTGTATTGATGTCAAAAAGAAATTATTTGGTGGCTTGCAAACTTGGTCTATGGCAGGAACAAAAGCAAGTGGCTACTCCCCTGTTGAGTTTGCCAAATTGATGGAAGAAAAAGGCGCTGGAGAACTCATCATTCAATCGATTGAAAAAGATGGCGAAATGAATGGTTACGATCTTGAGTTAATCAAGCAAATCTCTGCTGCTGTTACGATTCCTGTGATTGCGCTTGGTGGTGCTGGAACGATGCAACACCTAAAAGATGGTTTTGAAAAGGGATTCGCCAATGGCTTAGCTGGTGGAAGTATGTTTGTTTATCAAGGAACGAAACGTGGAGTGCTTATTTCTTATCCTGAAAAAGAGGAGATGACGTTCGACGAACACCGCTAAAAAATCGTTCAAACTACTCATTTATTCAAAATAGTGAATTTTCTAGATTTTTCATAGCAAAAGATAGTGCAAATCTGCATTCCTTCGTTACATTTGCAGTCTATGAATTCGAACACTTATCAGCAATGCACACGTTGCTTAATGGATACTACTGATCCAGACATTCGGTTTAACGACCAGGGTGAGTGTAATCATTGTACAGAATTCATTCAAACCAGAGCACTTCATAATTACCAAGGAGCCAAAAGCGATGCTGAACTTGCCGCTTGGGTGGAACGTATGAAAAAAGACGGAAAAGGGAAAGAATATGATTGTGTTGTTGGTTTAAGTGGTGGAATTGATAGTAGTTACGCAGCTCACCTTTGTCGAAAAATGGGCTTACGTGTTCTAGGTGTTCACATGGACAATGGTTGGAATTCCGAAGAAGCGGTAATGAATATCAAAAACATCGCTAAAAAATTGAATGTCGACTATGAAAGTTACGTACTTGATTGGGAAGAATTCAAAGATTTACAATTGGCCTTTTTAAAAGCTTCGGTTCCTGAGGCGGATACTCCAACAGACATCGCAATTCTAGCTGCTTTGCACAAAGTTGCTGCGAAATACGGCGTGAAATACATCATTAGTGGTGGAAATTTTGCTACGGAAGGAATCTTGCCTAAAACGTGGCATTACAACGCAAAAGATTTAACCTATTTCAATCACATTCAAAAGAAATTTGGAACGGTTAAGTTGCGTAAATTCCCAACATTTGGTTTCCAAAAAGAAATGTACTACAAATTCATTAAGGGAATAAAAATGGTGTACATTCTGAACTATGTTCCTTTTGTGAAAGATGAAGCAATGGAATTGTTACGTGAAGAATTGGATTGGAAATATTATGGTGGAAAACACTATGAATCAAAATATACAGGTTTCATTCAATCGTATTACCTCTTCGATAAATTTGGAATTGATTACCGCAGAGCGACCTTCTCTTCGCAAATTTGTACAGGTGAAATGACGCGTGAAGATGCTCTCGAGCAATTGAAAGCAAAACCTTACAACGACGAAAAAGTCCAAGAGGAAAAAATCTATATCGCTAAAAAACTGGGCGTTTCGTTGGAAGACTTTGAATCCATCCTAAAACTTCCAGGTCATTATTATCGTCACTATCCAAACGACGAGAAAAAACTAAGTTTTATCTACGATACGTACCGTAAGTTGTTTAAGAAGGAGAAACTTGCGTCTTTCTAATGAACTCCAATTCGTGATTCGTAATTCGTGATTCATAAATTCAAAATCATCATATTTTGAGTAATTTTGACGAATGAGTATTCCATTTCCATCAGCATTCGAAGAACGCGTTAAGAAAGATCTATTTCTTGGACAAGATTTGTTAACTGCACTTGATGCTCAAGCTCCCGTTTCCTTGCGCTTTCATCCCTTGAAGAAACGTTCCGATTTAGAGGTAATTGCTGAAATTCCTTGGTGCGAAAATGGTGTTTATTTGAAGGAACGACCATCTTTTACCTTGGATCCCTTGTTTCATGCAGGTGCCTATTATCCGCAAGAAGCAGGATCGATGGTGTTGGATTCCTTATTGAAAGAATTGGATTTACCCTCTTCTCCAAAAATATTGGATTTGTGTGCTGCTCCAGGAGGAAAAAGCACCTTGATTGCGTCATTTTTGGGAGGCGATGGATTATTGGTTAGTAACGAAGTGATTCAAGCGCGCTCACGCATTCTCAAAGAAAACATGAACAAATGGGGCTATTCAAATTCAATTGTTACCAACAACGATCCGAAGGATTTCCAACGCTTACCTCAATTTTTTGATTTAATTGTAGTTGATGCGCCCTGTTCAGGAGAAGGAATGTTCCGAAAAGATGAAAAGGCGCGCGAAGAATGGTCCGAAGACAATGTTCACTTGTGCTGCGGTCGACAAAAACGCATTTTAGCTGACGTATGGGATGCTTTGATTCCAGGAGGCTATTTAATTTATTCGACGTGCACCTTCAACACCAACGAAAACGAGGAAAATGTGGAATGGATGGTGGAAGAATTGGGTGCCGAAGTGATTCAAATGGAGTTACCAAGTCCAATTGCTACAGGACGCAATGGGATTGGTCATTATTGCCTACCTGGAAGAACAGAAACAGAAGGTTTCTTTGTGGCGGTGGTGCAAAAAGGCGATGAAAAACTGCAACGTCAACGTTTTACGCGAAAAGCAGAGTTCCGCATGCAAAAGGATTTATTAGACACTCCTGTGTATGCCGATTTATCAGAGACAATCGTTTTGAATTGGAACGATAAATTGTTGGCTTTACCGAAGACAATGGAAGAACACATGTTGCATGTTCAGGCACAAATGCGTTTACAAAAAATGGGGACAACCATTGGAGAAGTATCGCGCAAAGGAATTATTCCCAACGAGGAATTGGCCTTGAATCCGCAATTGTGCATCTATCCTGAACGCATTGATTTGAATCGGCAACAAGCCTTGAATTATTTACACGGTGATACGTTTCCCCTTTCAGGAACACAGGGTTATCGCTTGGTAACTTTTGAACAAGAACCCTTGGCTTGGATGAAGCATTTGGGTAATCGCTTTAACAATTTGTATCCGAAGGAATGGAGAATTAGGATGAATGTTTGAAACTAGTGACTAGTGATTAGATACTGGGAACTCAGAAAAGATGAGTGAAGTATTAGGAGTGAATTTCAACATCTTTAATCTTTCAGGATTTTAACTTGGTAAGATTGCCCGTTGATGATGTACTGAAAAAAGTAAATTCCAGGTGTTAGGTTTTTTGTATCGATTTCAATACTATCCGTGTTTATTAGACTGCTTGAAATAGCTAATTTCGTTCCTATTGAATTGACCAACTGATAAAGATCCAGTTCATCTAAATTCAATCCTTCGATCAAAAGTGTTTCTTGAAAAGGATTTGGAAAAACATTGATTCCTTGATTTGTGTTTTCTATTAACCCAACTGTGGAAACAATCAACGGACTTAAATCAAATGAGAAAAAGCGAGATGCTTGATTCAAAGCAGTGACTTGTTCCGATGAAATGAATCCTTTTTTACCCATTGAAAAACACGCACCTTCTTGTTGTCCCATTGTTAAAACACTTCCCAATTGCAGGCGACGCTTATTGCCAGAAAACAAATTCATTTGCTGATAATCCCAAAACACAACTGCAAAAGGCGAATACGCTGGTGGTTTGTAGCCAATTAAGAAAAGAAGTGAATCAGTGCTAAACGCTGCGCTAGTTACTTGACCGTCAACAAATACCGAGTCGACAAAGGTTGCAACATAAGTTCCCGATTGTGTAGGAAGTCTGTAATGTTTGGTGTATCCGTTCGAACGATTTTTAGAGAACAAATGCAAACTATCGTTGAAGAAAATAAATGCTTCACAGTCAAAATTGTGATCGGGATTCGCTCCACTGAAATCGGTTTGATCAGGATATGAAAAGTAAATAAATTCCGCATTCACAGTGTCAATCGCATTTCCAGATAACGAATCGAAGGGAATTTTTAACACCTTTAAATTGGTTCGGGTTCCTGCGTTGTTTCCAAAATCACCAATGTAAAAATGAGCTGGATCTTTCGTCATGTCTTCCCAATCAATTTGTGGTGAGTTTTCTACTAAAATGGATTTGATTGTTTGTCCCGTAATGGTATCAAAACCGTAAAATTTGCTCGAATTATCAGAATCATTGTGACTCCAAAGAAGATTATCCCAAAATTCTAATCCCGAACTTTCAGGAATTTCACTACCCAAGAAATCAACCATTGGATAAACGACATTTGTAGCTGCATAGGTGCATGTTCCATCATTTTGCGTCGCACTTGGATTGTAATTTTGTGCCAATGGGTCGGTACAGCCGAGTAGTTGCGCCAATGAAACAATTGGAAACAAAACAGCAAGCAGGAAGAGAATTCTTACAGTCATGAATTGTGGTTTTTTACAAAGATACTTATTTAGTGATTAGTGACTAATGACTAGTGATTAGGAGTTTCCACATGGGCGGATTCTACCTTCGGCTGAGATGAACTTTGAACGATGAACGATGAGTGTTGAACTTTGAACCATTCAAACCCCTTGAACTTTTGAACCCTTTGAACTTTTAAACCTTTTGAACCTTCCATTTCTTCAAATCAACTACACTTCGTTCATAACTTGGCAAACTTTTTTTTGCAAACCACCTTCAATCTTTGGATATTTACCTGAATCAAAAAACAAACAAAATGCAAACAGAAACAACATTACACGATCAAATTGAGGCATTAAAAGCACAATTAACAGGGGATTTATTCGCAGACATGGACCTAAAAGACGAGATTCACAACCTTGAAATGAAATTAAACGGCGTAAAACCAATGGATAGCCATATTGATTGCATTGGTTGCGGCAGCTAGTTAGTGACCAGAAACTAGTGACTCGTGACTAGAAATTAGTGATTAGACCGCCGTAGCGGAGTGATTAGTAGGGACGCGATTTATCGCGTCCTTTTTTTTATTTAAATCAATCGAATCTTCAATTGTAAATTATCATCTGTCAATTTGCTCGTTGCTTCGCGGCTCACGGATAATCCAACACACCAAAGAATTTTTTCATCATCGTGTACAACCATTTGTAAGTGACGAGCGTGGTGTGGAATTTTTGCATCGCTCAAAATATCTGAAATCAATTTAGATCCTTTCATACCAATTGGTTTCATGCGATCTCCTTCTTTCCAGCGACGCACAGCAATTTCACCTTTAATTTTCAATGGATCCACATAAAGTTCATGTTTCGTAAACACTGTTGGTAATTCTTTTACCTCTTCGATGTGCAATTGCGGTAAAATTGTGAAGCCTTCTTCTTTTTGGAAAAAGAAATAGCCATCTTCTCGGATGATTGTACGAAATGTTTGGTGAGAAACAGGAATCATTCTCCCCTTTTCGGCACTTCGCAATTTTGCGAATTCACTTAGAATACTCGCAGGGATTTCTAACTGTCGCAGCAACTCCAATTGATCGTATTCATCCATTAAATCATACTGTTCAAATGACAATTTCTGACTATTTAGAATGGCAATTTTAATGGGTTGTAGTTTATCATGCAGTTCTTTTTGTGTTGCTTGAAACACTTTGACCAAGGTCAGCACACTTTCTTTGATTGAGGGAACTGTTTGTTCGAGTTCAGGAATGAGCACATTGCGCAGTTTATTTCTGCTGTATTTATTTGAAGCATTTGAAACATCTTCGCGCCACAACACGTCATTTTCTAGTGCATAATTTCTCACCTCATCCTTCGTAAACGGTAACAAAGGACGCAAATAACCTTTGTGTTCAGGAAGCATACAGGCCAAGCCCATGATTCCTGCATTGCGCGAAAGGTTCAAGAAAAATGTTTCTACTTGGTCGTCGGCATGTTGCGCCAACACAATGCGAATGTTCTCTTTTAATTTGAAATTCTCGAAGTACTTGTAACGCACTTTTCTCGCTTCATCTTGAAGATTTCCTCCTGAACTCGCTAAATATATATTGAAATCAACACGCTTAACATGTGCTGTTATTCCTTTTTGTTGGCAAACGCGTTCCACCAATTCTTGATCGCGTTCCGAATCCTCACCTCGCAACATGTAATTGACATGCAACACCGAAATGCGTTTACCAAGTTTATGAAGAATGTGAACCAATACCATGGAATCCACTCCACCACTGCAAGCAACAAAATAATGTTTCGTTGGATCGTCACCAAGAAATTCAGCAATATGTTGCTCGAGTTTAGCCATTCATTCCATCTAAAATACGCTTCACTTTCACCATGCACTCTTCGTATTCTTTCTCCGGATCTGATTGAATCGTAATTGCTCCACCCACCGAACAAGACAAATAACGATTTTCACCATTGTACAGCAAAGTGCGAATCACCACATTGAAATCGAAATCGCCATTTGGAGCGATGTAACCAATAGAACCTGAATACAATCCGCGCTTAAAGGCTTCATTTTCCTCGATTAATTCCATAGCGCGTAATTTTGGTGCACCTGTCATTGAACCCATTGGAAAGGTCGCGCGCAAAACATCAGTGAAATTTACCTCTGGTCGAACTTCACACGAAACAGTAGAAATCATTTGGTGAACCGTATCAAACGAATAGATTTCACAGTATTCATCTACTTTGACTGAATCCTTTTGTGCCACGCGTGACAAATCGTTACGCACCAAATCAACAATCATGGTGTTTTCAGCTCGTTCTTTCGGATCATTTTTCAAGGAATTCTTCAACAATTCATCCTCTTCAGGAGTAGCTCCACGAGGGGCCGTTCCTTTGATGGGTTGAGAAATCAAACGACTTCCCTCCTTCTTTAAAAAGCGTTCAGGACTTCCACAAAAAGCAGCATAGTCTCCAAATTGGTAAAAAGAAGAAAAAGGCGCATGTGTCAATTCATTCAAGCGGAAATAGGTATCCATCGGAAAATTCATTTCAGTATCTTCTGCATAGAACTCTTGACAAAAGTTCACTTCATAAATATCACCTTGCTGGATATGATTTTTCAATTTTATGACTTTCTCAATGTATTCTTCTTTCGAAATACGCGCTTTGAACGCATAATTATGATGGTGGAAATTTTGATCTGTTTCCTCTTCCAGGAAGTAGTTTAAGAAATCGAAACTCTCCGTATTTTTCTCCCCTTGCAAGAAATCGAAATGCTCCTTGTACATTTTTACCACATATTTTGGAACCCATAAAAAGGCATCAGGAAAATTCAACTTGTCTGGATTCGAAGAAGTCAAGGAATAAAATTCATTTTTTAAATCGTAGCCCAAATGACCGAATAAATATTCTCCAGCATGCGCATCAATGAATGCTTGCATGTCTTCAATACTCGTTCCTTCTTCTTTCACGAAAACAGCTCCTTCTCCAAATGCCAGGATCCCAGAACCATCGTTACTATTCAAATAAATTATTGGGTATTCATTCATGCAACGAATTTAAAAATAATCAGGCGGATTAAGGAGATAATTGTTTTACAATACGAATGAACCAACTCCCATCCACCAACTCCCGTTAATCTTTTTTCTTATCTTCGAAGTCCAAATTGAGAAATGTTATACCGCATCCTTAAATTAATTGTTGGCTTAGGAATTCGCTTGTATTACCGGGAAACCAAGGTAAAAAACGCGCAATTCTTGAAACACGACGGACCAATGATTATCATTGCGAACCACCCGAATACGCTAATGGATGCATGGCTTGTTGGAAATGTTTGTCAACAACCAATTTATTACATGGCGAAAGGAACTTTTTTTAGTTCACCCTTGAAACGGCGTATTCTACAGAGTTTAAATATGATTCCAATCAATCGAAAGGTAGATGGAAACATCAAAGGAATTAGCAATGAAGATTCATTTGCTGCCTGTTATAAAATTTTGGAAGAAGGTAAAACCTTGGTGATTTTTCCAGAAGGGAATAGTTTTCTAGAACGTCAATTGCGTGAATTGAAATCGGGAACAGCGCGAATTGCCTTGGAAGCTGAAAATCGAAACAATGGAAAATTGAACTTGAAAGTGGTTCCAATGGGCTTGTTTTATTCCGAAGCTGAAAAATTCAGAAGTTCAGTCTTGGTTTCGGTTGAACAAGGATTGTTTGTCACAGATTATTTGGAAGCCTATCGCGAAAATGCTTCGTTGACTGCGAAGAAATTGACTGAAAAATTCCGTGTGCATTTGGAGCGAGTTCTGGTTACAACGGAAAGTCCTGAACAAGAAAAACTACTGGAAGATACATTCCATATTTTGTGGGGAATTGAGCGCGAACGTGATGTTGAACACGAAGTGAGTTTCATGAAACGCATCAAAGATCGCATGGAAGAAATTCAATTGGTTCAACCCTATTTGTTTGAAGAAATTCAGCAATTGGTTACTACCATTCAATGGCAATCGAAGAAGTTGGAAATCCATGCGGATTTTATTCATCGTCGTTTTCGATCGCGTTTGTACCAAATGCAATTGACCCTTTCGATTTTGTTTTTATTTCTGGCTTTACCAATTTTCATGTTTGGGTTGGTACACAATTTTATTCAATACAAACTCACCGATTTCCTAGTGCAACGCATGACGAAATACGTAGAATATTATGCTGCATTAGGTGTTTTGATCGGTTTCGTTTTGTATCCACTTGTTTACACCTTGTTCTTGTTGAGTTTCAATCATTTGTTTGAACCTGCGCTTTGGTTGAAGATTCTCTATTTCATCAGCATGCCTGTTTCAGGAATTCTTGCTCATACTTTTGCACGTTACCTGCGAAGAACAGGGTCTAAATGGAAATACATTTTCTTGATTATGAATCAAAAAGATGCTTTGAAAGACTTGCAAGCTGTTCAGCATAAATTGAGAAAAATCATCTTCGAATAATATACTCTTTTCGTTACAATCGAATTCCAACAATACACACATCATCAATCTGGTCATTCGTTCCTTTCCAATCCATGAACTCATTTTCTAAAAGAGTAGCTTGATCATTCATTTCCTTTTTGCTTAATTGACCAAAGAGTTCATGCAAGCGTTTCGAGGAATATTTTTTGTTTTTTGGTCCACCAATCTGGTCTTGGAAACCATCAGTTCCGATGTACAAGCAATCACCTTTTTGAAAAGCATACGAACGTGATTCAAACTTACGGTGTTCTTCTACTTGCCAACCGCCAATTGGATAAGGACTCCCAGTGAGAACCTGGTATTCAGCATTCGAATTTACAATACAGATTTTGCGATTCGCAGATGAGAAATAGATTTTATTTTCTTTATTATCAATGCACACAAGCGCAATATCTACCCAATCGTTGTTGAAGAATTCCTCTTTTGCCCCAGAGAAACTTTCAATGAACTTCTTGTCAACCTCTTGAAGAATTTTATTCGTTTTGTTCAGTCCTTTGTTCATGATCGAATATTCCAAAATACTTGATGCTAGAACAGAAAGCAAGGCTCCAGGAACACCGTGTCCGGTGCAATCACCAACAGCCACGTAGGTCAAATGATCTTTTTTTCCAATCCAATAAAAATCCCCTGAAAGAATGTTCAATGGTTTGTAAATCACGAAATAATCTTCAAACAAACGCTTAAAATGACGTTTCTTGGGTAATAATCCGCGCTGAATTATCTGTGCGTAATTTAAACTTTCAATGTATGTAGTCAGGTCAGCTTCTTGTGGTTTCTTCAATTCAGCTAACATTTGTTTTTCTTTGAAACAAAGGTACATCAAGCTTTTCAGGGCAAATCACACACAAGTTTAAGCTTGAGTTAATTCATTGTAAAGCCAATAATTTGCTGATTTTATTAATTCGCTGAACGTGAGGGATTCCAAAAATCACTCACTCAAAAGCACTACTTCACCATCATTTAATCCAGCAACTAAACAACGATTTTCTTCTTCCTTCAAGACAAGAATGCGCTTTTTCTTCTTCATTCCATTTTCCCAAACTTGCACTGAATCATTTTTAACTGCTGATGCTGGCAAATAAAAAGCCTTTTGATTTTTTAAGCTTGTTTTAAGGTAAAGTACCTCGCCTATTTCAGCTTGTACACCTTTGTTCATTTTGATGGAAAAACTCCACTCTTTTTGATTGCCAATCTTTTTTGATTTCAAGAAAGTCGCTCGACCAATAACTTCTTTTGATGCATTTACTACTTCACTACTTTTCATTGGATTTGTCTGAGAAGCATCAACACGCGCAACTAATTTGTAATCTCCTTTTTTAGCAATTTGCGCAACGCGTTGACTCGGCTTCACTCGATTTCCAATTTTCGCATTCATTGAAACAACAGTACCATCGAACGGTGCTAAATAGAAATACTGTTCAATTTCTTGCTCAAGTTTTTGCACCTCATCGTATTGAACAAATAAGTTGTTTTCTAGGAGTAAATTCTCTTCTGTTTTTGTTTTAAATGTTGGGAATTTCGGGAGTCGTTTCTCTGGTTTTAGTTGAGCAGTAAACGTTTCCCATTTGTCAACATTGATTAATTCTCCAGATTGGCTAGAAGTTCCTGACTTGTTTAAATCACGAAGAAATGCATTAAAAGAAGTTGCTAAGTCTTTCTTTTTTGCACTCAATAAAGCAAACGCATCTTTCAAATTCAGCTTGAACAATAAATCATTGAACTTAAAATCAGTACCCGTTTTAATTGGAAGGTCACCAGCTTCTAAAATACCTCCAACTGAAAAAGTGATTTCTTTTGTTGTTCGATACACAACCTTTCCTTCCAGTAGCAGTTCACTTTCTATCAATTCATTTTTCACTTGTACACTAGGCACAACGTGATCTGTTTCTTTCTTTGATTGCTTTTCAGTATTCGTTGTTTCGGTATCAGCACATGAAAAAATGAGCATTGCACACGCAAATGCGCTAACGGAAACAGTAAGGAGAGATGTTGTTTTCATTTTCATACGCTACAATACAATCGACTCTATAAAAGGCTCAATTGCCGATGAAGTTACACTAAACTTTAAAAAATAATTACTTTTTGATGAAACAAAATTCCACTTTTAGAAGAATTGTTATCTTCGTACTATGTGCGGAATAACCGGATTCATTGATTTTGCTAGGTCTTCTTCTGAAAATACATTGGAAAGGATGACGAACACCCTTTTCCATCGAGGACCAGACGGAAGTGGAATTCAATTATTAAACGAAGTAAAAGCTCAAATTGGCTTTGGCCATCGCCGACTTTCCATCATTGATTTAAGTGAACACGGAACACAACCAATGCAATTCGAGCATCTTTGGATATGTTTCAACGGAGAGATTTACAATTACCAAGAAATTAAAGATGAATTAAGTTCTTTGGGACATTCTTTTGTGGGTGGTTCAGATACGGAAATGATTCTTCATGCCTATGCACAATGGGGGAAAGCCTGCATCGATAAGTTCATTGGTATGTTTGCAATTGTGTTGTATGATACAAAAGCAAATACGATTTTCTGTGTAAGAGATCGAGCTGGCGTAAAACCATTTTTCTATTACAAGCAAGGAGATTTATTTCTATTTGCTTCTGAGCTGAAAGCTTTTCACCAACATCCGAAGTTTCAAAAGAAAATTAATCTTGCAGCTGTTGGCGCTTTCATGCAATATGGTAACGTTCCGACACCACATTGTATTTTCGAGGATTGTTATAAGTTGGAACCTGGGCATTCATTGACCTTGAATCTAGAAAATCAAACAGTTCAAATTGAGCGTTATTGGAATGTGTACGATGCTTACAACCAACCAAAAACAAGCATTTCATTCGAAGAAGCTAAAACTGAAACTGAGAAAATACTAAGTTCAGCGTGCGAATACCGCATGGTAGCTGATGTACCTGTTGGTGTTTTCCTAAGTGGCGGGTATGACAGTGCATGTGTGACATCGCTTTTGCAAAAAAACAGAACGGAAAAGCTAAAAACATTTACGATTGCTGTTCCTGATATTGGTTTGAACGAAGCACCTTACGCAAAAGATGTTGCAAAACACCTAGGTACGGATCATACAGAAATTGAGTGTACGCAAAAAGATGCGACCGATTTAATTGTTGATTTGCCATTCTATTACGACGAACCATTTGCGGATAGCAGTGCCATTCCAACAACTTTGGTGAGCATCATGGCACGGAAAAACGTTACTGTTGCACTTAGTGCGGATGCGGGTGATGAAGTTTTCGCTGGATACAATCGCTACGATTATTTGATGCGTTATGGAAAGAAAATGGAACAACTTCCTGGATTCGTGCGCAAATCAATGGCTGGAATGATGGACTTAATTCCTTCAGATAAAATTCCAGTACTCAAAAACAAATACAATTTTCACAACCGATACGAGAAATTAAAAGGCATTCTTCGCAATCCTTCTTCAGAACAAATCATGCTGAGTTTGAGTCAGCAATTCACCGATGAGCAATTGAAGAACGTATTGAAGAACGCAAATTTTGAAGCTTTACCAACGCATTACCGTTCGAAGGAATTGAAAGCTGAATTTTCAACGCCTTTGACTTACATGATGGCGATTGATTATCAAACGTATTTATTGGACGACATTTTACAAAAAGTCGATCGCGCAACGATGACAGCCAGTTTGGAAGGACGAGAACCGTTCTTGGATCATCGCGTGATTGAATGGGCTGCAACTTTGCCAGACGATTTCAAATACCACAACGGTGAAAAGAAATATATTTTAAAAGAAATTGTACACGATTACATCCCGAAAGAATTGATGGATCGACCAAAAATGGGCTTCGCTATTCCGATTGCGCATTGGTTACAAAACGATTTACGCGAATTGGTTGAAGAACATCTTTCCGAAAAGAAGATTGTCGAACAAGGAATTTTTAATTGGGAATTTGTTGCGAAGTTGAAAGCAGATTTCTTTGGCGGCAAAAAGGAATTTGATGTGAAATTGTGGTATTTATTGATGTTCCAGATGTGGTTTGGGAAGTGGATGATTTGAGAACCGAGAGACGAGTGGAGCATGGAGCATGGAAAATAGATTTATTAGGGACGTCGGTCATCGAGCTTGTCGAGATGTCGCGTCACGTCAGAAATAAAAATGATGATTACGAATAGACTATAGATTGAATTGACGAACATATTATACATATCATACGATGGGATGACAGATCCGCTAGGGCAATCGCAAGTGTTGCCTTATTTGGGTGGTTTATCGAAAGAAGGATTTCAATTTCACTTGATCAGTTTTGAGAAAGAGGAAAAATTTGCCTTGCATCGTGAACACATCCAAGCGATTTGTGATCAGTATGGAATTAGTTGGCACCCGCTGAGTTACACAAAAAAACCGCCTTTGCTTTCTACGATTTACGATGTTCAACGCATGAAACGTTTGGCACATCGCTTACACAAAGAACATTCGTTTAAAATAATTCATTGTCGCAGTTATATTTCAGCACTTGTTGGTTTGGGCATGAAAAAGCGATTTGGCACGAAATTCTTGTTCGATATGCGCGGATTTTGGGCAAATGAACGCATTGATGGAAACATTTGGAGTCTGAAAAACCCTGTATTTAAAACTGTCTATAACTTTTTTAAAAAGAAAGAATTGCAGTTTTTCTCACAAGCAGATTACACCGTTTCCTTGACACACAATGGTAAAAATGAAATTGAAAGTTGGCCTGCGTTTAAAACCAATCCACCGAAAATCGAAGTTATTCCTTGTTGTGTTGATTTAAACTTATTTGATCCAACGACGATTTCAGAAACGAAGCAAAACGAATTGCGTCAGCACTTGAACATACAAACATCGGATTTTATTCTTGGGTATGTCGGTTCGATTGGCACGTGGTACATGCTTCCAGAAATGTTGGATTACTTCAAGGTGCTGAAAATGAACAAACCTGAGGCAAAATTCTTATTCGTGACTGGAGAAAACCCATCGACCATTTTGACAAAAGCTAGTGAAAAAGGAATTGATACGGAATCGATTATTATTACTTCTTGTCGTCACGCCGAAGTTCCATTGAACATTAGTTTATTTTCTGCTTCGATCTTTTTCATTCGTCCGAGTTATTCCAAGAAAGCCTCTTCACCAACAAAACAGGGTGAAATCATGGCAATGGGTATTCCTTTGGTGTGCAATGCTGGAGTTGGCGATACAGACTTGGTTGTCAAGAAATACAACGCTGGAATTGTAATTGACAAATTGAACGAAGAAAATTACGCTACTTCGCTCATCGATGCTTCTAGTTTCGACCGAACGTTGACAATGAAAGGATCACATGAGTTCTACGGTTTGAAAGTTGGTGTTGAACGTTATTTAAGTGTGTATCGTAAACTTTTAACTAATTAATTTCGTGCCATTTATCTTTTGCAAAATTTAAATATTTAAATCTTCCAAATTACCATGTCAAAAACAATTTACTTCCTTGTTCCCTATCCGAAAGGAGAAGCGCCATCTCAGCGTTTTCGGTTCGAGCAGTATTTGCCTGATTTGGAAGAAAATGGTTATACGGTTGAAATTTATCCATTTTTAAGCGACAAAACGTGGAAGACCTTGTATGCTCCTGGAAAAACTTTTCGCAAGATTTCAGGCTTACTGGGGAGTTTCTTACGCCGATTTTTTCTTTTATTCAAATTACATCGTGCCGATTATATATTTGTCCACCGTGAAATGGCGCAGATCGGTCCACCCGTTTTTGAATGGATTGTAGCAAAACTATTGCGTAGAAAATTTATTTACGATTTTGATGATGCGATTTGGTTACCAAATTACAGTGAAACGAATGCCAAATTTCAGCGATTAAAAGCTTATTGGAAAGTAAATTATTGCATGAAATGGGCGTCCCACGTTACAGCTGGAAACGAGTATTTAGCCAGTTATGCACGTCAATACAACCAACATGTGACAATTATCCCAACGACCATTGACACTGTAAATCATCACAATGAAATGTGCGATCAAGCGCAAGACAAGATGGTGATTGGTTGGACAGGAACACATACAACCATGCATTACCTGAATGAATTGATTCCGGTTTTGCAAGACTTAGAAAAGAAATACGCATTCACCTTTTTAGTGATTTCAAATGAGGCGCCCAACTTTGAATTGGAATCTTTGCAATTCATCAAATGGAACAAGGAAACTGAAATTGAGGATTTAGCAAAAATGAACATTGGCGTGATGCCCTTGAATCATGATATTTGGTCGGAAGGAAAATGTGGCTTCAAAGGCTTGCAATACATGTCGTTGGAAATTGCTTCAGTGATGTCACCCGTTGGAGTAAACACATCAATTGTCCACGATGGTGTGAATGGATTTTTAGCGAGTAGCCCTGAAGAGTGGAAAGAAAAACTCAGTTTGCTTCTCGAAAATAAAGAATTACGTGTCCGTCTTGGCAAAGCAGGAAAACAAACGATTGAAGAGCGTTTTTCGGTGAATGCTTTGAAATTGGCTTATTTGAATTTATTTCAATGAGAATCAAATAACCTTAAAACTTGGCTCTCTGATAATGTGGTGGAAGAAATTTTACCCAAAGTCCTTTTTATCCCGCTGATTACGCCGATATTCGCAGAACTGAATTACTAACAAAAATAAATCCGTGCTTTTCTGTTTTTTCTGTGGGGAACAATTTCAAGCCAAGCTTCTTATTTTTTCCCGCTGATTACCCAGAGA